>Ga0302326_10026288_pt1 | contig 11768 bp, 5 predicted proteins | sample Palsa_T0_3_FD_202264 | JGI IMG/M metagenome (GOLD analysis project Ga0302326, IMG submission 202264) | Peat permafrost microbial communities from Stordalen Mire near Abisko, Sweden - Palsa_T0_3 | ecosystem: Environmental > Terrestrial > Soil > Palsa > Peat permafrost | place: Sweden: Abisko... | reverse complement strand
CGGGAACACCGACGATGGGTGGCGCGGGAAACTTCGCGCTCCTCCCGAACTCTCCGCTTGAATCCTTCGCAACCACCATGTGCGTCACGCCTGACGCGGGCCGCTGCTCCGGTTGCTTCGGTGCCATTGCATCCTCCTAGGTCCGTCTTACACCAGTGTAACCCAGGAGCCCCGGACGCCGGCTGGCCGGGTGCTTCAACAGCGATCGACAATCGCCACCGAAACGACGCTGGACGTACCGCGTCGAGCGAGCCCTACAGCCGGACGGCCCCGTCGTCGCCTCCATCAAATCGCATCAATGATTGACACAGGATTGACACGGAGCCCAAAACGCCGAACGGCCTCCCGTTTCGGGGAGACCGTTTTTGGCTTCTGACCAGCATTTTCTATTGGTGGCGGGGGCTGGATTTGAACCAGCGACCTTCGGGTTATGAGCCCGACGAGCTACCAGACTGCTCCACCCCGCGGTGGTCCGTGAATGGTACCACCCCGACTCGTCCGACTGGCCGGCGGGGTCTTTTCCCCGCCTACCCAGTGGTCGTGGTCGCGGACGGCACCGACGTGGTCGACGCCGACCCGGCCGGCACGGTCGTCGTGGGCGCCGCGCCGCTCAGCTGCGCCGCCTCGTTGACGTCTGACTGGGCCGCCGCGATCTCCGTCTGGTAGGTCCCGAGGTTGGGCGGCGTCGCCGACAGGGCGTTGTTGGCGTTCTGGAAGTGCGTCTGGGCATCGGCCAGCAGCTGCTGCACCGTCGAGCTGGCCGGCACCGAGGTGGGCGACGTGGTCGGCGTCCCTGTCGACCCGCTGTTGCCATTGGTGTTGCTCGACGGCGACGGCACCTGGCCGTCCGGCATGTCGCAGAAGGGCGCTCCGAACGGCGTGCCGCACAGCGCCGAGTCGAGCGTCCCGCCATGGTACGCCGCGCCCTGGTACACCACGATGACGTCGTCCAAACGAGCCACGGGGTTGCTGGCCGACTGCACATACAGCGGCTGCACGTACAACACCGACTGCTTGATGGGCACGGTCACCACATTGCCGAACACCACCGAGCTCCCGTTGGTGTTGAGCAGCGTGATCTCCTTGGAGATGTCCGGGTTGGCGTTGATGGCAGCGTTCACCAGCGCCGGGCCGTCGATCTGCTGCCCGGCCGGCGTGTAATAGACGTCCATCTGCGAAAAGCCATTGGGATCGGGCTGCGCCGTCATGATGGCAGTCAGGTTCTGCTGCTTGTCCGACGGCGACACCGGTACAAATGGCTGCAGGATGGCGAAGGTCTGGTTGGTCTCCCCGGGCAGTGTGATCAGCGAGTACACGGGGGGCATCCGAGGTTGGCGGTTCAGCACGACCTGACCCGCCGCGTTTACCGTCGACCCAGAATTGCTGGTCGTCGAGGGCGGGCCCTCACCCGGGTCCTGGGAGATGGTCCAGGCGTTACCCTGGGTGTAGAAGTCCGTGGGGTCGGTCAGGTGATAACGACCGTACATATTGGTTTGGATCTCGAACAGGTCTTCGGGATAGCGCACGTGCGCCTGCAACGCCGCCGGCATCTGGTTACCCGGGGTGAACAGATCGGGGAACGCCTTCTCATAGGTCTCGATGATCGGGTCGCTCGGATCGACGACGTAGAACTTCATCGATCCGTTGTACGCGTCGATCACGACCTTGACGGAGTTGCGCACGTAGTTGAAGGTGCCGCTCAGCCCGCTGCCCGCAGCCACCCGGGTCGTGTCCGCCTGCTGGGAATAGGGGTACTGGTCGGTGACGGTATACGCGTCATAGATCCAGTAGATGCTGCCGTTGACCAACACGGCGTACGGATCGGCGTCGTACTTGAGGAAAGGTGCCGCCTTGTGGACCCGTTCGCTGATGTTGCGGACGTACTGAATACGAGACTTGGACGTCACCAAGCCCGAAAGGACAAGGTTGATGTCGCCAAAGCGCAAGGCAAAGGCAGCACGACGCAACCACGAGCCCATCGCCACCCCACCGGTCCCGGTGTACTGATAGTTGACCTGGTTCCCGGTGGTGGCGTTCAGGTAGTCGAGCTCGGGCTGGGCGGAGTCGGTGATGACGTAGTTGCCACCCTGCTCGCCGTAGTACACGCGGGGTTGCACGTTGAGGGTTGGGGCACCTTTGGCCGAGACCGGAGGAATGTCAGAAACCACGAAGTTGGGTGTTCCGTCGGCTTGCACCCCCGTGTTGTTCGACGGCGAGAGGGCCAGGCCGTAACCGTGGGTGTACTCCAGCTTCTGGTTGACGAAGCCGCCCGGCACGTCGTTCTCGGAGATCTCACGCACCGCGATGAGCGTGGGCGTCAGCACCCCGCCGATCTGGTAGCGGTCGGTATCGAGATCAGGGAACGTGTAGTAGGTCTTGATCTCCTGCAGCTTGTTGAAGGCGTTGTTGACGTAGCCAGGGTCGAGGAGCCGGACATTGGAGATCGTCGTGTCGTCGGTCGAGCCAGGCGTGAAATCGGTCGCCTGCAAGGTGCCGCTCCCCGAGAAGGCGTGGGTGGCGACATTGGTCAGGTCGTAGGCGGCCCGAGTGGCGTTGATGTTCCGCTGGATGTACGGCTTCTCCCGAACAATCTCGGCCGGCTTGACCTTGAACGTCTGGATGGCCCAGGGGTAGACCAACCCAACCAGAATCCAAACCAGCCCCCAGAGGCCGACCGCGATGATGGGCAGCGTCCAGCCCTTTTGGTAGATGTTGTAAATGAACAGCCCTGCCGCGAAGACCGCTATGAGGATCAGCAAGGTCATCGCGGGCAGGTCGGCGTGGACGCTGGTGTAGGTGGCACCGTCAACCACATGCTTGGTCGACAGGTCGAGGCTGAAGCGCTCGAACCAGTAGCCGACCGCCTTGACCAAGGCCAGGCCACCGAGCAGGACCGAGATATGGGCCTTCACCTGCGGTGTCACCCGTTGCACGGGCGACTGCACCCGGATCCCGCCGTTCAGATAGTGGAAGACCACCGTGACGACCAGCGTGATCACGATCGAGACGAACAGCCAGCCGATGAAGAAGTTGATAAACGGGAGCTTGAAGACGAAAAAGCTCACGTCCCGGCCGAACTGAGGATCCTTGACCCCGAACGACGTGGCATGACGGAACAGGACCCAGTTGTTCCACTGCGAGCGGGTGCCGATCCCGGCGAACAGCGCGAACACCACGGCCACGACCACCCGCACTGCGTTGGCGTGGGTCCCGAGCGCCTCGCGGTAGCGCTGGACCAGCTCGTCCTCGGGACCGGTGGGCCGAAAACGCGGCGCCAGCCGGTCGGCGATGACCAGGTTGCCCCACATCAGGGCGAAGAACAGAACGCAGAAGACCACCGCCAGCAGCACCTGCACCACCAACACGCCCCGGAAGACGCTGGTGAACTTCAGTTCCTCGAACCACAGGTAGTCGGTGTAGAAGTCGGCGATGCTTCGCAGCGAGGTGATCAGGATGAACAGCAGGATCACTGCGACGATCAGGACCCGGCCCCGGGTGGCGCGACGGGACCGCTGAGGAAGATCTGATGTAGCTCGCATGGCGGGAGGCAGCCTACGACATAGCGCCGAGCTCGTTTAGGCGGCCAAAACCTTCCAGGAAGGCGCCGTTAAGGTTGATCAGCGCTGGCCGGGAACGAGCAGGCACCGGCATCCCGGATGGGCCGGCGGGTGCCGCTGGCCCGTGGGAAACGGCTCGCCTTTGGGCAGGTCACCGGCCAGCACGTTGTCGTCGCAGTCGGGGCACGGGCCGTCTGGGTCGTCGACCAGCCACCGCAGTTGGGCATCGTTGGGCGTGGCCGCGAAGGCGCCCTGGGCGAACGCCGCGGCCACGTGGTCGGAGGCCACCACCTCAACTCGCTTGGTCTTCCATTCTCGGTAGGCCGCACCAACCGCCTCGGCCAAGACGACGGGGTCGTCACCCTCGCCCGCCACCAAGACGTCCTCCAAACGGCGGCGCAGCGGATCGACGATGGCATCGGTTATTTCGTCGGCCCATTGGTCGAGCCCGCCCAGCGACTCGGTCGCCCGGCCACCGGGAACCAGCGTCGTGGCAAAGGCCACCCCCGCCGCCCCTGCCTCGCTCAGGAAGGGCCGACCCACGTCGCGAAAGCGTGCCGCGTGGGCGTCGCGCTCGGGCAGGACCACGGCAGACGCCTTTTGGGAGGAGCGCAGGCCACGGAGGCGGTCCAGCAGGTCGTTTTGATCGTCCTGCAGCGCCCGCTTGAGTCGGCGGGTCAGGTTCGCCTCGATGGGGCCCACGACCTCGTCGCGCCGTTGCAGCAGCGCCTCGTCGGTATCGGGCACCGGCCGTTCCGCCACCACCGGCTCAGCGGGCGGCTGGACGTCGTCGGCCAACACCTCCCGTGCCTGGGACACCGCTCGATCTCGATCGGCCCGAATCCGGGCGAACAACGACTCGACCGCGCCGGTCCCAGGACCGTCGGCCGCGGCCTTGGTCGGTGCTGCGTCTGCCCGCGGCGCACCTTCAGGGGCGCGGGGAGTCGGAACCGACGCCGCTGAGGCAGCGGTGACGGGGGCGGGAGCCGGACCACCCGAGGCCGCCGCGGAACTCGCGGCAGGGGCACCTGTACTTGCGGGGCCCGGAGTGACGGGGGCCGAAGCGGCGACCGTCGGCGCGGAACCAGCTGGCGCTGCTGCACCTTCGCCCATCGGGCCTGGAGCTGGAGGCGCCGCTGGAAGGCCAGCACGACCGGCCGAAGCCGACGCGGGAGCCGGACCGGCCGAGGAAGCTTCGGCTGGCGCACTAGGAGCGGCGGCAGCGGGCGAGGACGTTGCGGCCGGAGCCGTAGCGGCCGGCGCGGGAGCAGGCGACGAAGCCGGGGCCGGAGCCGTAGCGGCCGGCGCGGGAGCAGGCGACGAAGCCGGGGCCGGAGCCGCGGCGGCACGAGCAGGGGCCGGGGCCGGAGCCGCGGCGGCACGAGCAGGGGCCGGGGCCGGAGCCGCGGCGGCACGAGCAGGGGCCGGAGCCGGAGCCGCCGCCGGCGCGGCGCTCACCCGCGGCGCGCCAGCACGGGTGGCCAACGGAGGCGCCGCGGGATCCTCGCCCGGCCGCAACCGCCGGATAATCGGAAGCGTGGGATTGGTCGGCTCGTCTTCGGTCCCCAGCCCGTCCGGGTCGTCCAAGCCAAGCGGGCGATGGCGCACCGCGGCCGCCGCCGCCCGCGCCTCGGACTCCGCCCGGGCAAGTTCCGACGACGCCTCGTCCAGGGTCTCCCGGACGATCTGGTACGCCTCCAGCAAACGCTCCCGACCGGCCCGCAACGCCTCGACCTGCGCGACCGCCACATTCCGCTTCTTGGACAGGGCGCTGAGGATGCGCTCCCGAGTCACCTGCGCGCCCTCGATCATCGCCGTGCGCTCGGCCTCGGCCTGGGCCCGGATGGCCTTGGACTGCTGGCGCGCCTGGTCGACCAGCCGCTCGGATTCGGCTCGTGCCGCCTCCTTGATGCGACCGGCCACCGCTTCGGCTTCCTCGGTCCGTCGCGCCAACACCGTTTCGGCCTCGCCACGCAGCCCGTCTGCCTGCTGATGCGCTTCCTTCAAGATCCGGGAGGCATTTTCCTCCGCCCGCGCCTTTGTGTCTCCTGCCGCCTCGTGGGCACTCTTGAGGATGTGGGCGGTTTCGTCGCCCACCGCCCCGAGCAGGGTGTCCTCGTCGAACGACGGATGAGCTGCCCGATACTCCGCGTCGCGTCGGGCGCTCTCCAAAGCTTCCTGGCGCTGGTGCAGGGCGACGATCTCGGCCGCCACCTTGACAAGAAAGGCTCTGACCTCGTCGGGATCGAAACCTCGTCGGGCGGCGCCAAAGTTCTGTTGAGCGATGAGGTCCGCGGACAGAGACCCCTCGACATTTACCATGCCCCGAGCGTACGACCCCGGCCGTCGAAGTTGAGGGACCTTCGGACTATCCCTTTCCCGCCAGGATGTTGTTGAGGGCCTGAATGAGCGGGTCGAGCAAAGGATTCAGAATCGACCCCAGCGGCCCCGTCACCAGCGGCACGGGAAGCTGGATCAGCGGCGGCACGGTGGTCGGGGTGGTGGGCGAGTGGCCCTGATTGGGCGTGGTGGTCACTGTCGGGTTGGTGGTCGGTGTCGTGGGCAACGTCGTGGGCGTCGTCACCGCCGGTGAGCTCGACCCGGTGGCCGGCTTGGCAACAGTGGACGGTGGGCCAATGGCGATCTGGTTCGGTGAGGTGGTGCTGAACGGCAGGCTGGCCCGGCCGATGCCCGCCAGGACGTCGTTGAACACGCCGTCGAGGTCCGTGACACCCTGGTCGTAGGCAACGAACCCCCAGGGCGCGCCCTGGGCGGAGAACGTCAACGCGCCGATCAGCCGGCGGGCGAAGCTGCCCTGATTGCCCCGCAGGGCGATCACCGACGCAATCAGGTAGTCGCCCGGCTTCACCACGTTGGCCGCCGGCTCGCTCTGCTCGATGGCGTCGAACGTGGCCACGAAGTCCGACTGCCCGCCCAGCGTCGGCACCAGCTGCTGGTAGAACGACGCCGTGTCGCCCATGGTGGCCGGCACCTGGGCGTTGAAGCCCGCCGCGGCCGCCGCCAGGTCGGACGAGATGGACACGGCCGCACCGAGGTACAGCACATCCCAGGCATCCTTGGCCGAATAGTGCAGCGGCACGGCGGCGAGGGGAAAATGGCTGTCGGGTGACAGATCGATCTCGCGGGGAGCGGCGATGGTGGCCGGGACATGGCCCGCCACGTCCAGCTTCGACGTCCCCTGATACACCTTGGCCACCAGGGTCGACGCCACGGGCGTCGAGGCCGCGGGCGTCGAGGCCGCGGGCGTCGTGGGCGTGTCGACGGCGAACTGGGCCGCGCCCGACGCCACCACCAGCGTCGCCTGCTGCGCCGACACCCGGATCGTTTGATCGCTGGGTTGGATGAGCACGTCGCCCGCGTTCAGGCTGGGCGTGGCCGCCATGGTGAGCTTGCTGCCCGCTCGCAGTTGCAGCACGCCACTGCCCGCCAGGCGGATGTCGGCCTGGCCCGTCGCCACCCGAACCTGGTCCCCCGCTTCCAGGACCTGGTCGTTGTGGGCCCGATGGGCGATTCCCCCGGCCTTGGCCACGAACACCTGACCGGCGAAGCTGAGCCGGGCCAGGCCGTTGGTGGTATGGGCGCACCCGGCCAAGCCCACGGCCACGATGACGCCGAGAACCGCGATGCTCGTACGGCGCCGCACGGGGACCGCGCGCCGCCCCACCACACTAGAAGGAGCCATCAGTTGGAGAGCCTTCTGACCCGGCGGCGCTCGGCCTCCGCCCCATGGGGCTCGGCCTCGACTTCGGGCTCGGGCTCAGTGGGGATCGGCAGCACGACGGTGAACGTCGACCCTCGGCCCGACATCGAGGTGCAACGCACGCTCCCGCCGTGACCCTCCACCACTCGCTGCACCAGGCTCAGGCCCAGCCCGAGGCCACCGAACTGGCGGGTGTCGGAGCTGTCACCCTGGACGAACTCGCCGAATGCGGTCGCCTGTTCCTCCGGCGTCATGCCCTTGCCCCGGTCCCCGACCGAGATCTCGAGGATGGGTACCGGCGGTGGAGGCGTGGCCGCCCCGTTGAGGCGCGCCGGCTCCTGCGGCCGTCCGTTGGTAACAACAGCCGACACCGTCACCTGCGCCCCCCCGGGTGAGAACTTGACCGCGTTGTCGATCAGCTCGTCTATGGCCAGGGCCAACCAGCGCCGATCCCCATTGATCAGGGGCATCTTGCGTGCCACCTTGCGGGTGATGCTGCTGGGCGAAGCCAGGCGCTCCGACCAGGGGGCCACCACGGCGTCGACCAGTTCTCGCACGTCCACCGGTTCGGGCCGGAGCAACACTCGCCCAGCCCCGGAAGACGCAAAGAACTCCAGCATCTCGACCACCCGCAGGAGCCGCTTGGCCGACGTCAGGATCTCCTCGTAGCAAACCTGGGCCCGCTCGACCGGAACGGACCGGCGCAGCAGGAAATCGGCGTAGCCCATGATCCCGGTGAGCGGCGTCCGCAGCTCGTGGCCCACCCGGGACAGGAACTCGGTCTTCATGCGCTCGACCTCACGCTCGCGGCGCAGGTCGCGCAGCACGAGGACCTGACCGACGATCTCATTGCCTGGGCCGCGAAGCGCACCGGCGGACACGGCAACAGGGAACTCCGAGCCGTTGACCTCTCGCGCCGTAGCCAGCATGCCCCAACGGGTGGGCGAGGGGGACCTGAGGCGGGGACCGAGCGAGCCACCGTCCTCGTTCATCAGGTGCACCACCTCGTCCACCGGCTCCCCGATGGCGAGCGACGCCGGAATCCCCGTCATCTCCTCGGCCGACTGGTTGAAGTCGGTGACCTTGCCAGAAGCATCCACCGCCACCAGGGCATCGCCCATGCCCGCCACGACCGCCTCCAACCGGCTGCGCAGGCGGGTTTCGTCGTCCGCCGCCGCCCTGAGCGCCAGCGTCTGCGCCTCGATCGAGTCGGCCATCGAGTCAAAGGCGGCGCCCAGGACTCCGATCTCGTCGTCGCTGGAGATACCGGAACGTTCGCCCCGTTGGCCGCGCTGGATGCTCTCGGCCACCAACGTGAGCCGCCGCAGGCGGGCGGTGATCCGGTCGCCGATGACCACGGCCAAGCCCAGGGCGATCAGCGTCCCGCCCAGCGCGATCAGGAACAGGGTGCGGAACAGCTGGTCGCGGGTAGACACCACCGACGACGTCGGGGTGGAGACGATCACCGCAGCAACGACGGCGCTCCCGAACTGCTGAATCGGGAAAGCCGCCACGTACTGGCTCCCGATCACCCGGTTGATGGGTTGGCCGTTGTTGACCACCGTTGTGCCGAGGGCGGCGATAATGCGATCGGCGGGAAGCGGCCCAGCCTTGGCCAGCACGGCACCCTGGCCCACGACTGCCAGCGAAAGGGACGGGTCGTCCAGGTGCCGGTTCTGGAGGTAGCCGTCGTCGATCGGGCTGGCCGCCACCATGGTGCCGATCACCGTCGGGTCGACGTTGCCCGCCGAGGACGCGCACAGAGCGTAGACGCCCACCGACTGCAGCCGATCGTTGATGACATACAGCGAGCCGAGGCTCGTCTTGCACGTGAGTTGCTGGGTGATGGGCTCACCCACCAGCACCGTTGCCGTGGCCTTGTCGAACCCCACCTTGGCAATGACCTGGCCGCCCGGAGCCACGAACTCCAAACCACCGGCGGGATTGCTGGCCTGCATCAAGTTGAGCAGGTCGGCCACCTGGGTGTCGGTCAACCCGCCTGTATTCGACTCGAACAGGTTTTCGTACAACAGCAGGCCGGCGTAGGTCGCGGTCGGGATGACGTCCTTGGAGCTGTCGGCCGCCAAGTTGGCCTCGGTGCGGGCCCGCGATTCGAGCCGGGTCAGTTCCTCCCGTTGCACCGAGGAGGACAGGACAGCGGATAGCGCGACCGACAGCACCAGCACCACCAACAACAGCGTCCCCGCCGCGCTGGCCGCCACCCGGGCCGCCACCGATCGCCGGCTGGCCGCCAGCAGGGCGGCGCCGATGGTGATGCTCCCGATGGCCAGGGCGGCATCGGACGCCCGCCCGGCGCCCGTCGCTTCCAGACCCAACGACAGCGCCGTGCCCAACAGGCCGATCCACAGGAGTTGGCGCGCGATGCCCCGGCCCCGCCACCACCACACCGACCCGATGGCCAGGCCGACGATCCCCGCCACCCGCAAGGCGACCACAACGCTCTGCAGGTCGTCCTTGAGCAACAACGAGCCATGGCCGAACGCCGCCAGGGCGGTGGCCAGGAAGCCCAGCGTGAGGGCCAGGCGCTCGGGCGGGCGGTCGCTGGTCAGCTCGTCGCGCAGCGCCACCAGAGCCAGACCGGCGGCCGCGACAAGGAACGTCACGAACTCGGCAGCGAACTGGATGAGGGCGACTGTTGAGGTCATCGTTTGGTTGTCTCGGGCGCACCGGGGTGTTCAGGTACAGAGTGGTGTTCAGGTACAGATTGGTGCTCGCGCCCACTGAGCCAGTTATCCATCGGCATCCGGGGAATGGGACTTGAGAAGGAATTTTATTGTGGCGCGAAAGGCCCCACTGCGCTCGCCGGTTTGTTCAGCTGCTCAGCTGGGCCGGGGCGGGAGGGATGCCGGAAAGGTCGCCGCCCAGGGATTGCAGCACGTTGAGTGCCTGTTCCAGGGTGGATACGGCGATGACCTTGACATGGGGGCCGACGTGGGCTTGCGCCACCTTCAGCTCTTCCGGGGGGACCAGGAACGCCACGGCGTGGGCGTCGCGCACCGCCACCGCCTTCTGGGCCACGCCGCCCACGTCGCCCACCGTGCCGTCCGGATTGATGGCCCCGGTGACCGCGATGATCTTGCCACCGGTGAGTTTGCCCGAGGTGAGGTCATCGATGATCCCGAGGGTGAACGCCAGGCCAGCCGAGGGGCCACCGATGTTGCCTGGGTCGATGGAGACATTGATGGGCAGGTTCGGTTGTTCCTTGGTCGAAGCCTCGATGCCCAGAATGGCGTGGGCCGGGGTGGTGCCGCTGGCCGGTTCCTGCGCCAGCACCGCCGTCTTGGTGACGGTGCGGGTGGGGGAGAACTCTTGGACCTGGAAGGTGACCCGGTCGCCCGCGTGGTGCTTGGTGATGGCGGTGACCAGTTCCTCATCGGACTGGATGGGCGTGCCGTCGAAGGCAACGATGATGTCGCCTGGCACCAGCACGTTGGCCGCGGGTGAGCCGGCCTCGACCGCGTCGACCTCGGCGCCTTGGCCGTTCAGGTTGACGGTGTAGCCGAGTCGGCGCAGCGCCACGATGACCGCCGTCTGGGTGGAGCTCTGCATCTCGACCGCGTTGAGCTGGTTGAGCTGGCTGGGCGGAGTGTTGCCCGTGAGCTGCTGGACCTTGACCAGCTGGATGTTGGAGTTCAACTTGTCGCTCACCCAGGTGAAGGGTGTGACGGTGAGCAACGAGACGGTGACGAGCAGGATTTGGCCGGTGTCCTTGTGCAGCTTGGCCGGCGGGACGGTGATGAAGGGCTGCACCGATTGGGCGCTTCCCGGGGCCAGGGCGTAGTCGCTGTTGGTGAAGTGGGCGGTTACCAGGTAGCCGACGATGAGCAGGAGGACCACCACGATGGTGATGGTGGGCACCAGCCAGGTACGGGTGCGCGGCGCTGCGGTGGGCGGAAAGGCATCCATGCCGTCCGGTACCATCGGATTGATCGTGGTCACGTTCGGGTGTCACCTTCTCATTGCAGTGCGCAGGCGGGAAACCGGCATAGCCTGCCATGAGCCGGGAAGGTAAATATGGCAGCAGGTTGGCGGCGTGGGTGAACCCGAAGCGGGGAAAGGGCCCGCGCTCGCCCACGAACGCGCTGCGGCGGCCCAACTTGAGCTCGATGTGACGCCAGAGCCCGCCGTTGTTCCCACCCCCATCACCGACCCGCCCCCAGCGCCCGAACCGACAGCCGCCGCGCCCGAGCCCGTCGCAGCGACACAGCCGGAGCCTCATCCGATTCCGGAACCAGTCGCAGTCGCCGCCCCACCTGCACCCACCCCGCCGGCCGCCCCAGAGCTAGTCGCGGCCGCCCCCTCGGAGCCCTCACCTGCCTTACCCGAGCCGGTAGCAGCCGCCCCCGAACTCGCCCCGCCCGAGCCAGTCGCCACCCCAGAACCAGTCGCGGCCGCCCCCTCGGAACCCGCACCCGCCCCAGCCGAACCGGTTGCGGCCGCCCCGGAACAAGTGCCCGCCGCACCCGAAG
>Ga0302326_10026287_pt1 | contig 11770 bp, 7 predicted proteins | sample Palsa_T0_3_FD_202264 | JGI IMG/M metagenome (GOLD analysis project Ga0302326, IMG submission 202264) | Peat permafrost microbial communities from Stordalen Mire near Abisko, Sweden - Palsa_T0_3 | ecosystem: Environmental > Terrestrial > Soil > Palsa > Peat permafrost | place: Sweden: Abisko... | reverse complement strand
CGTGAAGCGCGTCTTCGAGCGTATCATCGACGAAATGCGCAAGGTGCAAAGGGAACGCATGTCCAAGCCGGAAGGTGCCAGATAGATGTTAGTCGTAATGGAGCAGAGCGCGTCCGAGCGGGACATCGAAACGGTCATCGAGCGCATGGTCACCCTGGGTTTCGATGTCCATCGCTCCAGCGGGACAATATATACAGTTCTCGGCGGCGTGGGCGATACGCGCAAGTTCGAGGAAGCGGAGTTCAAGGCCATGTCCGGAGTCAGAGAAGCTATACGCATCACCAGCCGCTGGAAACTTGCATCGAAGCGCGCCAATCCGCAAGGCACGCGGATTCGCATTGGCGCGGTGGAAGTGGGTGGTGAGTACGCGGCGGAGCTTCCCGGCGATGCAATGCTGCGCGAAGCGTGGGAGTCGTCTCAGGTCCGGGTCCTTTCCGCGCACGCCGACGCGCTGGTCGTCCCCGCTCAGGCCATGCAGAATGAATCCCTGCTGCGCGAGTTGGGCCGCGCCGGAATGCCGGTGATTCTGAAGCGCGGCGAATCTGCCAGCGTGGACGACTGGCTCTTCGCCGCCGACATGATCCTGCAGGCCGGTAATAAGGATGTGCTGCTCTGCGAATCCGGCGTTCGCACCTTCTTCGGTTACGCTCTCGATGTCGGCGCCATCGCGGAGCTCCGGATACTGACGCATCTCCCCGTGATCGCCTCTCCCCGCGATGTGAACAGCCAGCCGGAGATTCTGGCCGCGCTCAAACGAGCTGCTCTCGCCGCCGGCGCGCAGGGCATTCTGAACTGATGGAAACAGTCGCCATCGTTGGTGTAGGTCTTATCGGTGGATCCTTCGGTCTTGCCCTGAAGGCCCACGGATTCCGCGGTGAAATCATCGGCGTCAGTTCAGCCCCCACCATCAACGCGGCGATCGCGACCGGTGCCATCGATCGCGGTGCTCCGCTCGCCGAAGCGGTGAAGCACGCAGACCTGGTCTATCTCGCGCAGCCCGTTGGACGCATTCTCTCCGTGCTTCGGGAAATCGATCCGCTGGTGAGGCCATCTGCCCTCGTCACCGACGCCGGCAGCACCAAGCACCGCATCGTCGAAGCCGCCCAAAAGCACCTGCACCGCTGCCCGTTCCTCGGCGGCCATCCGCTGGCCGGGAAAGAATCTCGTGGTGTTGCGAATGCCGACGCGGCCCTCTTCCGCAATGCGCCATACTGCCTCACTCCCTCGGAACCCGCCGATCTCGAAACAGATAACGCGCGCGAGTTCCGCGCATGGCTCAACCGCTTCGGCGCGCGCGAGGTGGTGATCGGCGCGGAGGAGCATGATCGCTTAGTCGCCTTAAGTTCACACCTGCCGCAGCTCGCCTCCACCGCGCTCGCCTCGCTGCTGGCGGACGATGAGTTGTTGGCCGGGCCCGGTCTCATCGGAGCAACCCGTCTGGCCATGAGCCCTTACGAGGTATGGCGCGACATCCTCATGACTAACTCCGGCGCTATCTCGGAAGCCCTCACGGCCTACATTCAGAAGCTCGAGTATCTGCGTGAAAACCTGCGCTCGCGCGCCATGGAAGAAGAGTTCCAGCGCGCTTCCGAAACGGCGCGAAGCCTCAGACTGGAGAAATCACCAGCGGCTGAGCCTGACCGATGAACTGCACGTACATCTCCCAAAAGCTGAAAGCTGTCAGTAACACAGCCACCGTCGCCAGCGCTTTCCAAACCTGTTCCCCAAGGCGGCTGGAATGCACCGGCGTACCGGCCACATAGGCCACAGCCATGCCACCGGCCAGTCCGCCGATATGCGCCCAATTGTCCACCGAGAAGATTCCCAACAGTCCGAACGCGATTCCGTAGATCGCCCACTTCACATAGTGCGAGCGGATATCGCGTCCCACCTGTGTGCGGTTGCGCAAACCGAACGCGATCATCGCGCCGATCAAACCCAGAATTCCCGCCGATGCGCCCAACGAAGGGTTGAGAGACATGTACGCGCTCAACAGGAAGCCGCAGACGGTGGAGACAAAATAGATCACCAGGAAGCGCGCCGTCCCGTAAGTGCGCTCCACCTCCGCGCCCAGGTCGTTCAAGATCCACATGTTCATGCCGATGTGGAGTAGTCCGCCGTGCAGAAAGCCGGCCGTAACCAGCCGCCACCACTGATGCCCCAGAAGGATCGCGTACGAGTTCTTCAGCCCCGCGCTGGTCAGCCGGTCGTTGATCTGGCACCCGATGTAAATCGCGATATTGAGGAACACGATCACCGAGGTGGTGAACTTCGCCGCGGGAATCAACCCCATAATCGCCGCCGGGTTGCGCTCGTCCACCACGCGCGGCGCAACCTTTTCATCGCAGTAAGGGCACACGCGATCGCTGGTGGTGATGAAAGCCCGGCACTGCGGGCACATTCTACGTTTATCCAAAATGGTTGTCCTTAAGCCAGCGGGCTGGCAGTGCGCGGCACGTTCTCATGATCCCTAACGGAGCGCTTCCGGTCGGTGTGGCGCACCACCAGCGTCCCCGCGGCAATCAGGCCCATCGCCAGCTTCAAAAGCTCCAGGCCCGACGAGATTCCATGCAACATCCAGAAATGCGCGTCCACCGGCAACTGACCGAGGCGCGTAATCTCGGGCGTGAGATAGAACCGGTTCACCGCAACGATAGCCAGCATCCCGATGGTGAGAAGCAGAGCTGCTCGTGGCGCGTCACCGCCGAAGAGGAATCCGCCCAGTAGCAAGGCGCCGAGCACGAGCTGAGCGATCTCCCATCGCTCGAACAGGAACGCGTTCAGTTCACCCGCCTCTCGCCGCAGGAAGTTGCGAGCTTCGTCGCGGCCCCCGAGAGCCTGCACCTGCTGCACGGCCCCCGGATCCGCCCTCTCCAAGAATCGGTCAACCTCGCGGAAGTTCTGGGTCACACAAAAGTCCATCAGCGCGCTGGCTGCCAGCCAAGCACCTATCAGGAAAGATGCGAGTCGTCTGTAATGCATGCGATATATTGCCTACACTAGAGTGTTGCATGCCAATTCTGATCGATCGACGCAACTTCCTGAAAGCAAGCTCCGCCGCCTGGCTTACAACGGCGCTTCACGCGGAACCCGAGCGCCTCAAGTGGGCGGTTCTCTCCGACGTGCACATCTCCGCCGAAGCCACCTACACCTTTCGCGGATTCGCCCCCGCGCGGAATCTCAAGACCGTAGTAGCCCAGGTCCCGGCATCCGCATGGCAAGGGCAAATCATCAACGGCGATCTTGCTCTAAGAACGGGACAGCCTGAAGACTACCGCCGCTTCGTGGAACTGACACACCCGTTGACCGCAGGCGCGCCGCTCGCGCTCTCCCTCGGCAATCACGATGACCGCCTGAATGCCATCGCCGCTTTGGGCGCGAAGAACATCGTAGCCGATAAGTGGGTCTCCGCCTTTGTAGCGGGCCCCTTTCAGATCCTGGTTCTCGATTCCCTGTATTTCACCAATACCGTCGCCGGCTTGCTCGGAAAAGCTCAGCGCGACTGGCTGGCCCGCTTCCTGGACGATCACCGAAGCAAACCAACATTGGTCTTCGTCCACCACACCCTTGACGATTCCGATGGATCGCTGCTCGATGCGGATCGCTTCCTGAACATCGTCACCCCGCGCCGCCACGTGAAGGCCGTGTTTTACGGCCACTCGCATGAGTACAAACACGATGTGCGCGATGGCCTGCATCTGGTGAATCAACCAGCGGTGGGTTACAACTTCGAGGACGACCAGCCGGTAGGATGGCTGGCGGCGGATTTCAGCACAGAGGACGCCAGGCTGACCCTGCACGCCATCGGCGGGAACCGTACGCAGGACGGTCAAACCAAGCTGCTAAAGTGGCGCTGATTCGCCCGGCCGCACCGCAATCGCCACAACCTTCTCCCCCAGATACTGATGCCTCGCGGTCAGCTTGATGGTTCCCGATCCCGCCTTCGTCCTGATCCAGATCCCGCCCGCTCCGCCCACCAGCCCGAACGGGTTCTCGCCAATGAGCTCGCCGGGTCCTTCGATCGATAGCGCAATCGAGCCACTGGCAAACTGCTGCGTGTTGCCGAACTTATCGGTCACACGCAGCAGCACGCGCGTTACGTCGACGCCGTCACCTATCAGTTCCAGGTCATCCGGTTCCACCACCATTTGAGCGTCCGTGCCGCCGCCGGATAGAGTGCGCGTGATCACCTTCTTTCCGCCAAGAAACCCGTCGATCTGCAGATCGCCCCAGGGATCCAGCGGAAGGTCATCCAGTTTGAGCGTGAATGGCGGATGCGCCAGGTGAGCGAACTCTGCGCGGTCCGGATCCACCTCCAGCTTCAGTTTGCCGTCGTAGTAGACCTTCAGGTGATCGCAGTTGGAACACACCGGAACCATCCCCGGTCCGCCCGCGCCGGAATGATCGCCGGAAGACCAGTCAAACGCCGGTTCCAGCACCACTTCTTCGGCGGGATCGCACTGCGACTTATAAAATCCCGCGGCCGCCTTCGGAATGCGGAAGATGTCGAAGACGCCGTGGTAACAGATATGGTCACCGGACCCGAAGTTCTTGTGCGTGTTGTAATCGAACGCGCACCATCCGATGCCGCCCGCATACTGATCGTCGGAAGCCAGCTGGTTGTGAATCCGCGCATGCCGCAGCGTATGCTCGGCCACCCGCTCCACCTGGTCGAAGCGTTTCGTGGAATAGGTATGTCCCACAAACTCGGTATTCAGATACTTTGGATGGTTCGGCTTTCGCAGCGGGAAACCGAAGTCATTCATGGTGAAGACGTCTTCCAGAAAGTCGGAATCATACAGATAGCGAATCCCGCCGGTGGCGCGGCCCGGATCCAATTCGTGCGCCGCCTTGTTGGTACGCACGTAAAAATCGTGGTTGTCCTGCGATTCGTTGATGCGCACGCCCCAAAGAATGATGGACGGGTGGTTCCAATCCCGCCGGATCATCTCGCCGACATTGCGCACCGAGATATCCTGCCACGAGTTCTCGCCGATGTGCTGCCACCCTGGGATCTCTTCCAGCACCATCAGGCCCAGTTCATCGCAGGCGTCCAGGAAATGCCGCGACTGCGGATAGTGGGAAGTCCGCACCAGGTTGATGTGCGCGGCGCGCAGGATCTGCGCATCCCGCTTCTGCGCACGCCAGGGCATAGCTCCGCCGACATAAGGGAAAGTCTGGTGCCGGTTCAGTCCCCGCAGTTTGACGTGCTCGCCATTCAGATAAAAGCCTTTGTCGGTAAACTCGGCATGGCGGAAACCGATCCGCTTTTGAAACTCGTCGACAGTGTGTCCGGCGGATTGCAGACGCACCACCACGTGGTAAAGCTTAGGCTTGCGTAGGGTCCAGAGTTCTATATCGCCGATGTTAGTCAGTGCGATCCGATCGGCAAGCGGTTGCTCGGTGTGCGCGACCACCCTATTGCCGTCTCGCAATTCTACTGAGACAGATGGTTTCTCGATCGCACGATCCTGATTGAGATGTACCCGCACGTCTACCCGGCGGGTCGGGTGCATCACATCCACCGGTTGAGCATAAACGTTTTCTATGTAGACATCCGGCACGGCGCGCAGGGAAACCTCCCGATAGATACCGCCGAATGTCAGATAGTCGATGTTACCGCCAAATGGCGGAATATCGGGCCGCTCGGTGGAATCCAGTTCCACAGCCAACAGATTTTCTCCGGACCAGTCCAGATGTGTAGTAAGTTCGAACGAAAACGGCGTGTAACCGCCCTTGTACTCCTCGAATTTGTGGCCATTGATCGATACGGTGGACGCGGTCATCGCACCCTCGAAATCGACGAAGATGCGTTTTCCCTTGAGTCCGGCCGGAAGGTGGAAGCGGCGTCGGTACTCGGATACGAACTGATACTTCGTTTCGTCGAAACTGTGCCATGGCAACACGGCGTTGGTATGCGGTAACGAAACACGCTCGAACGAGGCGCCGGTCGCGCCCTTCTTTCCGAAGAACCAATCGTGGTTCAGCGGGATCACTTGTCGCGGCGAACCTCCGCTCGCGGGCTGCGCGTCCAGACGCTGGTCAAGAAGAGTGAGTCCGGCGACGGATGCGCCGAGGAATATCCGCCTGTTCATTAACGGCACTCTATCAAAACGGTTCAGCGGCCTATACTGGTTCAAAGGGCCGCGAAGCCCATCCCGCCGCGCAGCGTTCAAAACAGACAGGAGATCTCGACATGAGTGAGCCCGCAATCGCGGTGGCGCGGGAAGTGCTGACCCTTGAAGAGATCGGGCGGCTCGCCGAGCAGAACGGGAAGCCCGCTGAGACCCTGATGAAGGTTGTCGCGCTGATCGCGCGCCGCTTCGGAACAGAAGTTTGTTCGGCATATCTGCTGGAACCGGACCGCGCCCATCTGGTGCTGGCGGCAACCGTGGGTTTGCGGCGCGAATCCGTCGGTATTGTGCGGCTCGGTCTGCACGAAGGGCTCGCCGGCTTGGTCGCCGAAACCGTATGTCCCGTAGCCGTCGAGCAGGTGAAGCTTCATCCGCGCTTCAAGTACTTTCGGGAGGCGGGCGAAGACGCCTTCCAGTCTTTCCTGGGCGTCCCGCTACTCGACCGCGGCGTTCTGCAAGGTGTTCTGGTGATCCAAACGCACGATCCGCGCGTCTTCACCGAAGACGAGGTGCAAACGCTTGCCGCGGCAGCTTCGCAAGTGGCTCCCATCGTATGTGAAGCGCGGACACTCGATCGCTTCATCGCCCCCATCCAGGAGAAGTTGTGGTCCTTAGCGCGCAATCTGTGGTGGAGTTGGGATCATGACTCCACCAGTCTGTTCCGTGATCTGGACCCCGTCACGTGGCGGCGACTAAGTCATAACCCGATCGCGCTGCTAAGTAAGATGTCCCTCGAAGGCATTGAGAAGCGCGCTGCGGAATTAGTGCTTCACAGCCGAATCAACTATGCTTACCGGCGGCAACAGGAGTATCTCAACTCAGACCGGACATGGGGCGCGACACATGCAGGCGTGCTGCGGCCGCGGCCCGTGGCCTATTTCTCCGCTGAATTCGGAATGCACGAATCCGTACCCATTTACTCAGGCGGCCTGGGAGTGCTCTCCGGCGATCATATCAAGAGCGCTTCCGATCTTGATATTCCCTTAGTCGGCGTAGGCTTGTTCTACGGCCAGGGTTACTTTCGTCAACGTCTCGACCGCAGCGGGTGGCAGCAGGAAGAGTACATACAGACCGACGTCAACCAGCTGCCGATGGAGCCCGCGATCGGGCAAAACGGACAGCCGGTCTCGGTACAGATCGAGACTCGCGGTGGAGTGATCCGCGCGAAGGTATGGCGCATGAAGGTAGGGCGCTGCGACTTACTTCTTCTCGATTCCAATGTGGATGGGAACGCCCCGGAAGATCGCGAACTTACATCAAGACTCTACGGAGGCGACGGCCGCGTCCGTATCAGGCAGGAGCTTATCTTAGGGGTGGGCGGCTACCGCGCTCTCACGGCCATGGGAATAACTCCAGGGGTGCTGCACCTGAATGAAGGGCACAGCGGGTTCGCGGTGCTGGAAGCCATTCGGCAGCGGATGCAGGATGAAGGAACCGCGTTTGAAGAGACCGTGCCGCGCATATCCCGCGAGGTGGTATTCACGACCCACACGCCTGTGCCCGCGGGACACGACCGTTTCAGCGCGGGGTTGATTGACGAGCACCTGGGCCCGCTGGCGGATTCGATGGGCCTTTCGCAGCGCCGTCTAATGGAGCTTGGACGTGAGAACGGCGCCAACCCCTACGAAGAATTCTGCATGACTGTGCTCGGATTGAAGCTGGCCAGGCGCACCAATGCTGTGTCTGCTCTGCACGGGGAAGTGTCGCGGGAGATGTGGAAAGGTTTGTATCCCGGTAAGTCGGAAGATGCCGTGCCGATCGGACATATCACGAACGGGGTGCATGTTCCCAGTTGGTTGGCGCCGCAGATGTATCGCCTCTATGACCGCCATTTGGGCCCGGGTTGGGCCGAACATAGCGGCGAGGCCCAGATATGGGAGCGCATTGAAGGTGTGGACGACGGAGAGCTCTGGGAAACGCATCTCAGCTTGAAATCGTGGCTGCTCGATTTTGTCCGGCGTCGCGCGCGTGACCAGGCCGCGCGGCGTGAAGAACCCGCGGAGACGCTGCAAGCCCTCGATCGTGTACTAAGTCCCGATGCGTTGACCATTGGATTCGCCCGCCGCTTCGCCACTTACAAACGGGCCAACATGATTCTGGCCGATCTCGAGAAACTCGGCGCGATGGTGAATGATCCGAAGCGGCCCGTTCAGTTCGTGTTCGCCGGCAAAGCGCACCCCCGCGACGAGCCCGGCAAGCGCGTACTGATGCAGATCGCGGAGTTGATGCGCGACAAGCAGTTCGCGAATAAGTTTGTCTTCGTGGAAGATTACGACATCGATGTGGGCCGGCACTTTGTGATGGGCGTGGATGTGTGGCTGAACAACCCCCGGCGGCCTCTCGAAGCATCCGGAACCAGCGGGCAGAAGGTGGTCCTCAACGGCGGATTGAACCTTTCGGTGCTCGACGGATGGTGGGCGGAAGCCTACGACGGCCTGAACGGATTCGCGATCGGCAAAGGGCGCACGCACTCCAATATGAACGTGCATGACTCTCGCGATGGAGAAGATCTCTACCGCGTTCTGCGCGAGGAGGTGATCCCGCTCTATTATCAGCGCGACCGCGACGGCCTGCCGCGGGGGTGGATCAAGCGCATGAAGCGGACCATCCGTACGCTGGGCTGGAGATTCAACGCCAATCGCATGGTGATGGACTACACGCTAAAATGCTATGTTCCGGCCGCGGGAGGCACTTCCAGCGATATGAGCGCGACGCGTTGAACGAACTAATTCGCTACATCAATCTCAAGTTGGTGGCTCTGGGACAGCCCGTGAGTCAACTGACAGCCGACCCGTCTTTTCTGGATATCGCGGGTCCGCTGCTGAGGAACTACTACCGCAAAGGTCAACTGCTGGGTGACCGGTTATGTCCCGTCGACGACCGGATACAGGTCTTTCTGAATCGCTATCTGCAAGGCACCGGCATGGTGCCCCGGTTGCCTGCGAAGACATTTGTTCTGGACCGGCCCGGCATGGCGCGGGTCATGTCTCTTCCGCCGGATCGGGATAAGTTGTCATCGCCCTATCTGGAGTCATACCGGGTTACGCAGGGAGTTCTTCACAACCCGCGCAGCGACCGCCGTACTACCAAGGGAATCTTCCACATCGTGGAAGGCGGCTTCCCGATTCCGGCCGATAAGATTGCGGTTCCGAAGATCGCGTTCGCGAACCTGCTCGCCCTCGCGTTTCAACCGCCGGCGGGAGCTCTTGCGCTGCCCTTTACCGCGACTCAACCGGAGCAGGTCCGGTTATTTGTCAGTCTCCTGCTGCGGCCGCTGGTGTGCCCGGCGACATCGCAGGAACCGGCGAAATCGATGGAGACGCGCTTTTTTGCGCCCGCCAGCATGGTGAGTAATCTCGATTTCGTGGAAGGCATTTTCGGGAATGGCGGCGATCCGGATCTTCCGGAGAACGATGCGGGCCTCGATGCGCTGCATTGGACGGGTCACACCGGCTCTATCATCCTGGCGCCGCACCTGGTTGGCGCAAAGAAGAAAGATGTGGGCCTGCCCCGCTACGAAGACGCCACGGAACGGCAGCGGCGCGACGGCATGTGCTGGCGCGATGCGTCGGAGCCTTACAACGGCGGGAGCGCGTTCAAACTTACGTGCCGTGATGCAGAAGGCGTGATGGTGACCATCATCGCGGATAGTTACTTTGGCTATTGCAAGAAGGAAATCAAGACGCAGATCAGCTTCGCGGCGAACCTCTACGGATCGTGTGAGGAAGAACATGCGGGTGGGGCCATCGCCTTTCCGGCCTACGTGCTGGGACAGCAGTTTTTCGCTGGACGGACCGTATTGACGAAGCCGGTCAAGTTTCAGGAGGCGATGGCATGGTTGGGAGACAGGGTCGACATTCAACCCGAGGGATTTGCGCGCGACCGCCAGTATCCGGATGTTCTCTACGTGCCCGAAAACGCCGAGTTTCGCGTGCACGACGCGTCTCTCAAGTGGGAATTGCCCGGCGGTCAGTGGCACTGGCTCCCACTCCGCGCCTCCGAGACCTACGTGCTGCCGTGGGGCACAAAGATCCGGGTCGAGAAGCAGACGGATGGAACCGCGTGGCGGTTGATCGCTTCCCGAGCTGACGGAGTCCTTTGTCACAAGCCTTGCACGGTTTCGGGTGGTGGTAAGTCGGAGATTTCCAAGTCCATCGGCAGTATCATCCTGCGGGGCCCGATCTTCGTCACCGATTTCTTCCCCGACATGGATCAAGTAGCTACGATACTAAGGAGAGACTTCTCGACGATTTACGCCGAGCCGGTATCTGAGAAGCGCGCCAAGCGTCCGGTCCTGAGTTCGGAACGCTCCCTTGGTTCGGTCATCAAGCTGATGACCCCGTCGCCGGAGTACACAGCGGAACACAACGCCTGGCTCGGCACCATTCCCCATACCGTGCGCCAGTTGCTGATCGTCGTGAAGCGCTACTACCTGCCGGAGTGGGGCGAGAACTGGCGTGAGCATTTCAGTGTCGATCGTATCAACGGGCTGATGGGCAACGAACTGAAGTTCGATAACCAGAAGCTGCTGGGAAACTACCTCCGCATGGGCTACGATCCGGATGGCTCGTGGCGCATCTATAAGTTACGGCCCGATTTTAATCCGGCCGACAAGGTGCAGGTAGAAGATGACATCACGGTTTCCGTGGTCCTTCCCACGGCGAGCCTGAAGCATCTTGATCCGGAGTATCGCAGCCAAAGCGTGAAGCTGGTGGCTAACTGCGAAAACCTTTTGTTCCAACGGCCCGACGATGCCATCCATCGTGGATTCGATAAGGACGCGGAAGCGGATATCGCTTCGCCCGGTGTGTTTCTGTCGAACTTCGAGCCGCTCACCAGGGAAGACGTGCAGTTCATTGTGAATGACATCGTGGAGTTCGATAAGTACACTCCGCCGATGAAGCAGTTACTCAAGGTTTTTCTGGCCCGCGAGCAACCGGAGTTTGTCGTATCATCGGCGCATCCACGCATCGTGGATGGCGGCCCGTCAAAGAATCCCCGCTATCTTCAGAAGCGTACGGACCTGGTGAATCCGCGACACGTTCACTTGGCGGAGATGGGAACCCGGTTGGCGCGCGAAATTCCGTCTGACCGCGCGGCTTACTTTCCGGTCAACGCCGTTTTGCCGGGCCGCCGCAACAATCCTCCAGACATGAAGGCGGACATTCCGCCGCTGGCCGTTTACAACCCGATCCATTACCAGGAACTTCCCGAGCTGTTTATGGATTTCATATGCAGCCTCACCGGTAAGTCGCCCTCCACCACCGGATTCGGCAGTGAGGGCGCTCTCACCAAGGGACCTTTCAACGCCATGCCGCCGGTGATCGACGTGAACAACGCGGTCACCTCCGCGATTCTTACCGGCTATGAGGGATTTACCACGGCAGCCGGATACGTCGGACCGGGGTTTCGGGTCGATCACGACAACAGCATGCTTGTTCCTGAACTGTGGTGCCGGATGCGCGTAGCCGAGCGCGATGCTTCGTTTCTGATCGCCAACGGATATCTGGAAAAGATCGAGGATTACGATTTTCAGGGCCGCGTTATTCGGGCGAGCCGGCTGGGTTATCGCATTACCGCGTCGTTCGTGGACCGGTTTCTGGGACGCATCTTCGAAATGCCCGCCGCTGTATTTA
>Ga0302326_10026284_pt1 | contig 11771 bp, 6 predicted proteins | sample Palsa_T0_3_FD_202264 | JGI IMG/M metagenome (GOLD analysis project Ga0302326, IMG submission 202264) | Peat permafrost microbial communities from Stordalen Mire near Abisko, Sweden - Palsa_T0_3 | ecosystem: Environmental > Terrestrial > Soil > Palsa > Peat permafrost | place: Sweden: Abisko... | reverse complement strand
GTCCATGGCATTGCCGGCGTCGACAAAGGCGGCGACGCCGAAATTGCGCGGCAGATCGCGCTCGATCTCGGTGGTCGCGGTGAGCAGATCGCGCCCACCCACCTTGGCCGGCTGGCCCGGGATCACCACGCCGGTGAGTGCATTGCGGGTGGGCGCGGAAATGCTCACCGGCGACAGATCGTCGTAGGCGAAACCGCGCACGCTACGATCGCCACCGGCGAAGAAGCGATACTGGCCGGGCAGATTCTCGATGTTGCCGATGCTGCTCGCGCCCACTTCCGAGCGCAGCAGCAGATGCCAGCGTGGGCTCAGGTTCACGACCCGCTCGCCCTGCAGGTCCAGGCGCAGGAAATTGGCGCGCGCACCCAGCTGCGTGGTCGAACCCTCCAGCTGCGCATACAGGCCGCGGCTGAACAGGGCTTCGCCCAGGTAGCCTTCGGGAATCGATGCAAACACGATGCTCGGGACCACCACGTTGTCCACCCGCCGGCCTTCAATCGGATCATCGGTGATCGTGTGAACGAGGCCGGTGGACACGATGCGCTGCCAGTTGCCGCTGATCTGGGTCAGGCTCGGCGCGAATGCGATCTGCGAGCCGGTGACGTTCTCGCCGTAGTCGGCCTGCTGGCCGAGCAGGTCGAGCGATAGCTTCTCGACCGCCGGATCGCCGACCGGAATGTCGTAGCGGGCGTCGAACAGCTGTTCGATCTGCGACAGCTCCATTTGTACCCGAAAGCGATGGCCGTAGCTGTTGACCCTTGGGACGGTCCAGGCGATCGTGCCGCGGAAACCGGTGTCGGTGCCGTAACCGGCGCCGAAGGAATAGCCGCGGCGGGCGTTGTTGGCGCGGATCGTGATCGGCACCGTGTGGTGCACCGGGTCGCGATCCCCGGCCTGCACCTCGACCGTGGAGTAGTACTGGCTGTCATCGAGCGCGAACTGCGTGCGCAGCAACAGCAGCGCGTTGTAGGGCTCGCCCTCGTGATAGCGCAGGAAACGGCGCACCACGCTCGCGCGCACCGCGCTCTGCTCGATGGTCGTGGCGCCGAAGAAATAGCGCTCGCCGCTGTCGAGCTGCAGAAAGATGTTCGCCTTGTGCGTGCCCAGATCGACCTGCATCTCGCTGCGCAACATGCGTGCGTCGAGATAGCCGTAGGTGGCCGCCGCGCGCTCGAGGCTCCCCTTGTATTGATCGTAGGTCGCATGGCTGAGCCGCTCGCCACTGCGCAGCGGCGGATCGGCGGTCAGGCGCTTGAACACCTCGTCGTCGGCCGCCGGCCCGTCGATCCTGATGTTGACGGTTGCGATCAGCACTGGCGTGCCGGGCTCGATCGTGATCTTCACGTGCCAGTGCCGGTCCTTGTCGGGGCCGGAGATCGATGAATTGATGACCGGTTCGTAGTAGCCGTAGGGCCGCAGCGCCGAGCGCACCTCATCATCGATGCGATTGTAGAGCCGCTGGACCGCGTCGGGCTGCAGCCGGTCGCGATCCTTGTAGCGCTCCAGGCTCAGCAGCGCGAGCACGTTGCCGCGCAGGTCGCCGTCCACACCCTCCAGCTCGATGCGGATATCCGCTATCGCCGGATGTGGCACCGACATCAGGGCAGCGAGCAGGAGCCACGCTGCCGCGGGCCAGCGCCGGTATGCGAGAGAGGACATTCAGGGCTGCTCGGGGGTCTGCTCCTGAATCCAGGCTTCGATCAAGCGCCGCGCGATCGTGTAAGGGGGCGGCAGCAGCGAGTCATCGGCGCCGCGCAGCTGCTCGAGCTCGAACCAGCGGGCATCCTCCAGTTCGCCGTCGAGCTGCACCGGCGCCTCGCGCGCATGCGCGTGAAAGCCGAGCATCAACGAGGCCGGAAACGGCCAGGGTTGCGAGGCGAAGTAGCGCACCCAGCTGACCTGCGCGCCGGTCTCTTCGGCGACCTCGCGCGCCACCGCGTCCTCCAGGCTCTCGCCGACCTCGACGAATCCGGCCAGTGCCGAGTAGCGCCCGGGCGCCCAGCTGCGCTGGCGGCCGAGCAGCGCGCGCCTGGCATCGGTCACCAGCACGATGATGGCCGGGTCGATGCGCGGAAAGAACTCGGCACCGCAGCTGCTGCTGGTGCAGGCAAGCACGTGGCCGGCGCTGCGGGCCACGGTCGGCGCACCGCAGACGCCGCAGTGCCGGTGTCGCGAGCGCCACACCAGCAGCGCCCGGGCGTACACCAGCAGCTGCGCCTGTCCTTCCGGCAGCAGCGCCACCTGCGAGCGCAGCTCCTCGAAGCTGGCCCCGGGCAGCGCCAGGCTGCTCTCGGGTGGCAGATCGACCAGCACGCAGCGCCGGCCCTCGAACCAGCCGAGCAGCACCTGGCGCGAGGCGTCCAGCGCGACGATGGCCTCGTGCTCGGGTCCGAGGAATGCGATTTGCGTGCGCGGCTCGCGCCGGATCAGATGGGTGGTGGCACGCGAGATCAGGTAGCGCGTGGTCGGATCGGCCCGTGCCGTCTCCACCCATCGGGGATCCTGCCGCGCTTCAGCGCGGCGCTGCAGCGGCGCTGAGGCTTCCGGATATGAGATCGGCGAGGCGCTCATGGGGGCGCCAGTCTTGCAGACCGCCTAGGACACCGGCAACCCCGGATGCCAGCCGCGCGAACGGTGGATGCTGCACGTCGTAGCGATACTCACCGCGATCGATCAGCGCCAGGCCGGCCGCGATGTGCTCCGGCTCGTCCCAGAAGTTGCCAAAGACGCGGTACGTGGAGGCGCCCAGCGCGCAGTTACCCCTGACCGCCTGCCGCCAGATAGGCCCCGGCCGCAGCGCAATACCAGTCGGTGAATCGGGACACCAGTTGCTCGCTGGTCCCCGAGTACGGACCTGGTACGTACGCAATCGAGTTGACGCCGCGCTGATTGTTCTCGACCAACGCGCGGTCCTGATCGTTAGTGGCGCTCCAGACTTCAATCAGCCGCGCGAGCTCATAGTCGACGCCCTCGACGGCATCCTGGCGCACGATCCAGGTTCCCGTGACGACCGTTTCTCCTGGGCCGAGCGGCAGTGCCTGGAAGAAGAAGCCGTAGTCGCCAACCACGTGGCTGAAGGTGTTGGGTTGGACGGCCCACCACATATCACCGACATCACCGTCGCCGACCCGCCCGAGTGTCTTGCCGACCGCTGCTTTGCCGTCCATGGTGTAGGAGACGGCGCCCTCGACCAGCGGGTAGCGGCCGATCTCATACCAGGGCCCGATGATGGAGCCGGGCCGGAGGCCCCTCGCCTCGCAGCGGGCGTCGAAAGCGGCCAGCCACGCCTGCGTTCGGTCCGCAACATCAGGCGCCGTGAAATCGCTGTAAGTGCGCATCAGCTGCGGGTGTCCAGCGCGACAGTGATAGCACTCGCGGCCGTTCTCCATGACGAGCTTCCAGTCGGCGCGCTCGAACAAGGTGATCGTGTGCGCCACCTTGGCGTTGCGCAGATCGTGCGGCTCGAGCATCGGTTCCAGCGCCGCGCGGAACGGGGAAAAATCCGGGGGCTCGTCACTCAGGCAGACGTAAATCAGTCCCGCGACGGTTTCGATCGGTGCCGGACGCAAGCGGTAGGCGCCTATATCGAAGCCCGCTTCCATGCGTGAGACGTGCAGCAGCTTGCCGCGCAAGTCATAAGTCCATTGATGATACGGACAGACCAGCCGCGGGGTGTGGCCGCGCCGCTCACGACAGATCTGCGCTCCGCGATGACGGCAGGTATTGAAGAATCCTGCGATGCCGCCTTCCTGATTGCGCAGTATGACGATCGAGGATGCGCCAACCGTCAGTGTCAGATAGTCGCCCGGCTCCGGAATCTCGGATTCCAGTCCGGCTTGAATCCAGTGGCGCTGAAATATCGCCCGGATATCGAAATCATGCACCGCCGGGTCGATGTAAAGGGGCTGGGGCAGCGAATGTCCGTTGCGCCGTTCGGCAAAGAGCGCGCGCATCTTGTCCGCAAGGGCCATTGATCGTTCCTCGAATACAGAGTTGGAAGTAGGCTCCGACGCACCATGGAAGAAGATCGGCCGCGCTCAGCTCCTGCGCAGCTTTCTTGATGATCGCGCCGGCGGCGCGGACTGCGGCGGTCGTAAGGAGCCGTGACGCGCGTGGAATCGCTGCAGCTCGCGCGGCAGGGCCGCGACGCCGGTGAAGATCTCGACGTATTTCGGGATGCGCCGCATGCGCGTCGCAAGATCCTCCTGAGTCTTCATCGAGATGTAGCCGATCTGCACCAGGTAGATGGTTCTCGCCCGCACGTCGGCGGCCAGCGGCTCGAAGTCGAAGCGAATGAACATGTCGGTGAGGGCGTTGATGCGGGCGGCGTCGGCCGAGCGGATTTGCGCTGCGACTTTCGTCGACTGCTGCGCCCAGCTGCGGATTGCGAACTCGAGGCGCGAGTCGAACAGCGCCGGATCGAGCCAGCAGTCGAACACGTTTAAGATCGCCTCCGTGATGCTCTCGGCGTAGAGACCACATTGCCGGATGAGGTTGTCGCTGTTCTTCGTGCGCCATCGCTCGAGCAGCGAGGCGAGCAGTGCGCCGCGGTCCTTGAAGAACCAGTAGAAACTGGTGCGAGACAGTCGTACCCGCTTGGCAAGCGGTAAGATGCGTACGGCATCGATCCCGGCCTCGATGAGCATCTCGTACGCCGACGTGAGCCAGCCTTCCGCCGAGCCGCGGGGCCCCGGGCCGCCGCCCTTGATCGATTCCATCGCTTGCCACTCCCCTCAGCATGCAGCGTACGTAGTTGCAGGTGGTTGCACCATCGCTAGAGGTCCTTCACCAGACGCAAGGCGTCGTACATGGCGGCGTGCGTGTTGCGTGCTGCCACGGCATCGCCGATCCGGAACAGCTGGAACGTACCCGCCGGATTCATCGCCATGCTCTGCGGCCTACCGGCCAGCAGTTCGTCATAGTCGACGGCGCCCAGGTTGCGGGACTGTGGCTTGAGGTCAAAGTAAAGCTCATCCAATGGGATCGTGCCGTGGTTGACGATGACCTGGTCGACCCGACGTTCCTGGCGCACGCCGCCATAGTCGCTGCCGACGATCGCGAGGAGCCGGTTGCCATCGCGGTGGACTTCGTGAAGCCGGAAGGTGACTGTAAAGGTCACGTCGCGGTTCTGCAGGCTTCGCATGTAGGGTACCAGGTTCATCGCCATGACTTCCGGCGCGAAGCTACGGTCGGGGGTCATGATCTCGAGTCTTGCCCCGCTCGAGGCGATCACTTCGGCAGCCTGTAACGCGGCGTGGTCCCCGGCATCGTCGAACAGCAGGACGTTGCCGGCCGGCTTCGCGGTCCCCGCAATGATGTCCCAGGTGTTCGTGACGAGTTCATTGCCGGCGCGCAGCACCTCCGTGTGCGGCAGGCCGCCAGTCGCGATGATGACAACGTCCGGCTGCTCCGCCAGGACGTCCGTCGACTCGGCATAGCTGTCGAATCGGAAGCGTACCTGCCGCTTGTCGCACTGCGCGACGCGCCAGTCGATGATGCCGATCATTTCGCGGCGGCGCCGGCTCTGGGCCGTGAGCCGCACCTGCCCCCCGGGGTTTCCAGCCGCTTCGAACACGGTCACCTCGTGACCGCGTTCGGCCGCTACCCGGGCGGCCTCCAGGCCCGCAGGCCCCGCGCCGACGACCACGATTTTCCGCGTAACCTTGGCCGGCGGGATCTGGTGGGGCATCGACAGCTCGCGTCCGGTGGCGGGGTTGTGGATGCAGTAGGCCTCGCCGCCCTGGTAGATGCGGTCGAGGCAGTAATTAGCGCCGACACACGGGCGGATATCGTCCTCCCGCCCCTCCAAAATCTTCCGCACGATGTCGGGATCGGCGATATGCGCGCGCGTCATGCCGACCATGTCGAGCTTGCCGGAGGCGATCGCATGCCGGGCGGTTGCGACGTCGTTGATTCTTGCCGCGTGGAAGGTCGGAAAACGCGTCGCGGCGCGGAGCTCACCGGCGAAGTCCAGATGCATCGCGCTCGGCATACCCTGAATCGGAATCATGTCCGTCAGCCCGGCATCGGTGTCTATGTGTCCGCGAACGATGTTGAGAAAGTCGACCATACCGCTGTCCTTGAGGCGCTGGGAGATGGCAAGGCCGTCCAGCTTCGTCAATCCGCCCTCCAGCAACTCGTCGGCGGTGTAGCGGACGCCAACGATGAACTCGGGACCGACGCGCTTGCGAATGGCAGTCAGCACCTCGAACGTGAAGCGAAGACGGTTATCGAGAGGGCCCCCGTACGGTGCATCGAGCGTGTTGGTCAGGGGTGACCAGAACTGGTCCATCAAATGCCCATATGCCTCCAGCTCCAGGCCGTCCATACCGGCCGCGCGGACGCGCTCCGCGGCATCGGCGTAGTCCCTGACGATGCGCTCGATGTCCCAGTCCTCCAGCTTCTTCGGGAACGCGCGATGAGCCGCCTCGCGCCGGTGGGATGCCGAGAGGACCGGGAGCCAATCGGCCGTGTCCCATCGCGTCCGCCGCCCCAGGTGGGTGAGCTGGATCATGACGGCCGCGCCATGCTCGTGGCAGGCATCGGTGAGCTCCCGCAACCACGGCACGATCTCGTCCTTGTAGGCGAGCAGATTGTTGAACACCGCCGGGCTGTCTCGCGCGACCGACGCCGAACCAGCGGTCATCGTCAGCGCAAGCCCGGCTTGCGCGCGCGCGACGTGGTAGGCCCGGTAGCGAGCCTTGGGCATCCCATCAACCGGGTAGGCCGGCTCGTGCGCGGTGCACATGATCCGATTGCGCAGCAGCAGGTGCCTGAGGCGAAACGGCTGGAGTAGTGGGTCGTCTGTCATTTCGCAGAACGGATCTCTCGCCCGGTGGTGCGCAGCTTAGGGTTCGTGTACAGTGCTGTCTAGACCATCGACGATGATGTACAGTCGGCGCCGCCCGGGCTCGGCCGGATGAGCAGGCATCGACACGAAGCAGGCAATGGCCCGCGGTGAAGGGAGCCGCTCACGCCTATTGAGACTTGCGCAAATGGATTGCAACGTGCCGCGTGGTCCGCGTTCCAGCACTCGCTGCCGCGCGCTCGGAGCTTGAGTCCGATGCTCCGCGCTGCCACTGTCAAACGATCACGCCGTCTCTACAGGGAGAACTGAAATGATGCGTCGCGCTGTGTCGGCACACTCACCTGGAGGACCAACCTCCCGGTGGCACAATCCCTCCTCGGCGAGCGTCAGGGCGGCGGTGTGTGCGGCCCTATACGGGGTCACCCAGGCAAGCCACGCGCAGCAGGTCTCAGAAGCACCGGTAGCGAGCCTCGAGGAAGTGACGGTGACGGCGAGCCGTCGCGCCGAGTCACTGGAGTCGGTGCCATACAGCTTGTCCGTGGTCAGTGGTGAGCAGCTGGCTGCCGCCGGCGTCACGGACACGGCATCGCTCGCGATGGAGGTCCCGGGCCTCAGCATGTACGACTACGGCGGACGCGACGCGGCAGCCACCGTTCCCATCATCCGCGGTATCAATGCCACCGGCGAGCCTACCCGCGGTTTCCGCACGTTTGAGCAGTCGCCGGTCGGTGTCTATATCAACAATTCGCCGGTGGAGGGCTACTACCAGCTGGACGATGTGAAGCAGATCGAGGTCTTGCGCGGACCTCAGGGCACGCTCTACGGCGCGGGCGCGCTCGGCGGCGCCCTGCGTATCATTCCGAACTCGCCGGAGTTGAATGAGTTGTCCGGCATGCTCGAAGGCAGCGGGGGTCGCCTCGATCACTCGAGCAGTACCGCCTACACGGCCAAGGCCCTCGTGAACGTGCCGATAGGCGACACGCTCGCCATCCGCGTGCCCGTGAAGTATGACTACCAGCCCGGCTTTATCGACACCTATGGGCTGTTCAAGCGCAGCAACAATGGGTTGTCGGGCATCCCGCTGCTCGCGGATCCGGCCGATCCGCTGACCAGCCCGGCGATCTACCAGGACCAGCCCAACTGGAACTACCAGAAGACCTTCACCACGCGTCCAAGCATCCTGTGGAAGCCGATCGATGCCTTCAGCGCAGAGGTGGCTGTGCTGCATTCCTATGCCGACGGTGATGGCGGTCCGCAGGTGAATCGGGACTTTCCTGGCGGCATTTCGCCGCTTGATCCCTCGACGACGCTGCCCGCGGGCGGCTCCTTCCGCGAGTTCTCGCAAATCGATCAGCCGTGGTCACGTCACACGAACGTGGCCAGCCTTGATCTGAGCTACGACGCGGGCTTCGCGACCCTGTCTTCCACAAGCTCCTATCACAATACCTCTGGCTCGACGCTGCAGGACAACACGTACAGCCTGGCCGGCCTGTCCGACGGCCTTTATCTGCCGTACTACGCTGGCGTTCCGACTAATCCGCGCTTCGTTTACGACCAGCTGTTCGCCGATACCGAGCACACCTTCGCCCAGGAGATCCGGCTGGTGTCCAAGACCAGAGTGTTCGACTTGTTCGACTACGTCGTTGGCGCGTACTACGAAAACCAGACACGTGAGGGTTCCTGGACCATCGCGATACCCGGAACGCCGGAGTATCAGGCGGCACAGGGTTGCACGGCCGCCAGCTGCAGCAGCTTCTACATCGTCACCGCGCCGGGGGATGTGACTTTCCGGCAGGTCGACACGCAGAAATTCACCGACAAATCCGTGTTCGGAGAGCTGACCTGGCATGTCATCCAGGGAGGCCAGATCACCTTTGGCGTGCGGCACTTCGACCAGGGGTTTACCGATGCACAGTCGTACGATGATTACCCGTTCGATACCCACCTGCCAGCCACTCCACATGAGTCCCCGGCATCGAAGACGGTCGGGAAGGTCAACCCCTCCTACGAGTACGCCACCGACCAGTTCGTGTACGCGCTGTGGTCTCAGGGCTTCCGTCGCGGCGGCGCCAATTCGGTGCCCCTCACGGGCCCGTTCAGGGAAAGCCCGCTGCTGTCGACCTACCAGCCGGACACGACCAACAACTACGAAGCGGGCTTCAAGGGCCGCCTGAGCAACGCGTTCTCGTACACGGTCGCCGTGTTCGACATCAAATGGGATCACCCGCAGATCTCATCGAGTCTGCCGTCCGGCAACCTCGCTGTTTACAACGCGAACACCGCCGAATCGAAAGGTGTCGAGTTCGAGTCGAGCGGGCCGTTGTTTCTGCCGCGGCTCGCTTATTCGATCGGTTTTGCCTATGCCGATGCGCATCTGACCAGCAACTTCTCCCTGCCGGCGAACAACGGGGCGCAGAACGGCACCATTGTCCCCGGGCTCATCACCGGTACCTCCGGCGAGCAGATGCCAGGCAGCCCCAAGACGAGCGCGAGCGCGGCGCTGATTTACGATTCAAATCTGTCGCCGGGCTATAACCTGGATTTCAACCTGAATGGTGTGTACCGGAGCGCGGTGCCATTGCAACTGACCCCGACGCTGGGCGTGACGACCGTACAGCATTCATCGATCTACGACATCGTGAACCTGTCGGTGGCGCTGGTTCACAAGCCTTGGCGCGCGAGTTTTTACGTCACCAACCTGTTTGACCATCAGAGCATCCTGGTGTCGCCGACGCAGTTCAATGAGCTCGACAAGCTGACCAACGACTACGTCGTCGATCCGCCGCGCGAGATCGGGGTGCGATTCGGCTATACATTCTGAAGCGCCAGGCAATGCTGATCGGCAGGTAGTGCGATGCGAACGGCTGTTCTGGGGACCATCGTGACCGACGCGGCGCGCCGCCACAGTGTCGCAGCGCTCGTCGTGCTACTGGCCGCGTCGGCGCTAGCAATGCTGGGCCCCTCGGCGGCCGCGCACGCGGCAGCCCGCGCGCCACTGGAGCAGTCGGCGGCTCCGGCGACCTGCGACACGCCCGAGCATCACCGGCTCGACTTCTGGCTGGGCGACTGGCAGGTGTTCGACGGCACGACCAATGAACTCGTCGCCCTCGATCACATCGAGAAGCACTCCGAGGGGTGCATCATCCAGCAGACCATGACGTTCGTGACCGACCTGTATCGGCGTCCTGGCATTGGGCACCGGCTCGCCGGCATGAGCATCAGCCGCTTCGACGGTGAGCAGTGGGTGCAGATGTGGGCCGACAATCAATGGGGAGCCATCCTGTTTCGCGCGGCACCGGAGGCGGCCGGATCGGCCGGCTCGATGGTATTCGTGACCGCGATTCCCTCACGCAAGCGTGACGTCAAGCTGGTCTATGAGAGCCGTCCCGACGGCAGCGTGCGCATCCAGCAGTATGTCGCGCCCTTCGGCAGCGGCAAGTGGGTGCAGTACGGCGACCTGATCTACCGCCCGAACCGGTAGCCATCTGGCGCTAGGTGTCCCATGCCGGTTCACATGCAGGAACACGTCTGGATTACGCTCAGTGACGGCTGCCGCCTCGGCGCGCGCCTGTGGCTGCCCGACGTTGCCGCGCGGGAGCCTGTCCCAGCGGTACTCGAGTACATTCCGTACCGCAAGCGCGACGGCACGCGCGCGCGCGACGATCCCATGCATGGGTATTTCGCCGCGCACGGTTACGCCGCCGTTCGCGTCGACATGCGTGGTTCCGGCGAATCCGACGGCCACCTGGCCGACGAATACCTGCGGCTGGAGCAGGACGATGCGCTGGAAGTGATCGCCTGGATCGCGCACCAGCCCTGGTGCAACGGGTCGGTCGGCATCCAGGGGAAGTCGTGGGGCGGCTTCAATGCACTGCAGATCGCCGCCCGGCGACCGCCGGCGCTCAAGGCGATCATCACCGTCTTCTCGACCGACAATCGCTACCTTGACGACATTCACTACATGGGCGGCTGCCTGCTCAACGACAACCTGTGGTGGGGCAGCATCATGCTCGCCTACCAGAGTCGACCGCTCGACCCGCAGATCGTGGGACCTGTCTGGCGCGAGCGCTGGCTCGAGCGCCTCCAGGCGCTGCCATTCTTTCCGGCGCTGTGGCTGGCGCATCAACGCTATGACGACTATTGGAAACACGGCTCCATTTGCGAGGACTTTGCCGCCATCGAATGCCCGGTGCTCGCGATCGGCGGCTGGGCGGACAGCTATACCAACGCCGTCCCGCGGCTGCTCGAAGGACTCAAGGTGCCGAGGCTTGGGATCATCGGCCCGTGGGGGCACCTGTATCCACACGATGGCATCCCTGGCCCTGCGATCGGGTACCTGCAGGAAGCCGTGCGCTGGTGGGACCATTGGCTCAAGGGGCGCGACACCGGCATCTTGCAGGAGCCCATGCTGCGCGCGTATCTGGAAGAGCCGGTAGCGCCGACGGGCACGCGCAGCTTCGCGCCCGGGAACTGGGTGGGCGAAGCGGTATATCCGTCGCCCGGGATCAGGCCGTTGCCGCTCCACCTGCGCGCCGACAGCGGCCTGGGCGAGCCGTCGGACGCGAACCGCACCTTCACGATCCGCTCGCCGCAAAGCCACGGCAAGGCGGCCGGGGAGTGGATGTGCGCCGGCTGTCCGGGTGAGCATCCGACCGATCAGCGACTCGACGACGGCGGCGCGCTGGTGTTCGACACGCCGGTGCTCGAGCATGCGATCCCGGTGCTCGGAACGCCGCGACTCAGGCTTTCCATCGCCGCGGATGCACCCGTCGCGCAACTGGCGGTGCGCCTCGGGGATGTGGCGCCGGACGGCCGCGTCACGCGCGTCAGCTACCAGGTGCTCAACCTCACGCATCGGGACAGTCACGAGCAGCCGCAGTCCCTGGAACCGGGGCGGCCGTACGACATCACCGTGCTATTCAATGTCTGCGGCCACCGCTTCCCGGCGGGCCACCGCATCCGG
>Ga0302326_10026283_pt1 | contig 11771 bp, 15 predicted proteins | sample Palsa_T0_3_FD_202264 | JGI IMG/M metagenome (GOLD analysis project Ga0302326, IMG submission 202264) | Peat permafrost microbial communities from Stordalen Mire near Abisko, Sweden - Palsa_T0_3 | ecosystem: Environmental > Terrestrial > Soil > Palsa > Peat permafrost | place: Sweden: Abisko... | reverse complement strand
TCGCGCATCCCTCATTTCGGGCGGCTGTCGGACCGCATTTTCTTCGCACATGGCTATTCCGGTCAGGGCGTCGCGCTGACGGCGCTTGCCGGCAAGCTGATGGCGGAAGCCGTGCAAGGCCGCGCCGAGCGTTTCGACGTGTTCGCCCGCGTGCCGGTCAAATCGCTTCCCGGCGGCCCGCTATTGCGCAAGCCGTTCATCACGGCAGCACTCTTCGCCTACAAGCTGATGGACGCGATTTGAAAAAATCGCCGACCGGAGGGCTTGACTCGTCTCATCATTTCCGGAATTAATGAACTATGGAACTGATGGATGCCATCAAGCGGCTTTCGGCCCTGGCGCAGGAATCGCGCCTCGAGGTTTTTCGGCTGCTGGTGAAAGCGGGGCCGGAAGGCAAAGCTGCCGGCGACATCGCGCGCCATCTCGGCATCGCGACGAACACGCTGTCGGCGCAGTTGCTGCTGCTTTCCAATGCCGGTCTCGTCAAGGCGCGGCGCGACGGTCGCTCGATCATCTATGCAATCAACTACGAAGCGATGCGCGACCTTCTCGTCTATCTGACCGAGGATTGCTGCGGCGGCCGGACGGAAATCTGCGCGCCTCTCGCCGCAATCGCTACCTCCTGCTGCACGCCGAACAAGGGAGCGGTTCATGAAACGCCTGCACGTACACGTCGCCGTCGATAATCTCGAGCAGTCGATCGGCTTCTATTCGACGCTGTTTGCGGCGCAGCCTTCCGTGCGCAAGGACGACTATGCCAAATGGATGCTGGACGATCCGCGCGTCAACTTTGCGATCTCGACGCAAGGCCGCCCGGGCGGCGTGGATCATCTGGGCATTCAGGTCGAAACTGACGACGAATTGCGCGAGCTTGCCGGCCGGCTCAAGGCGGCAGGCGAAGCGACCCGCGATCTGGAAGCAACAACCTGCTGCTACGCGCAATCGAACAAATCCTGGGTGAACGATCCGTCCGGCATCAGGTGGGAGACGTTCTTCACCTTCGGCGAGGCGACACATTACGGCGAAGACGAAGCTACGGCTCCGGTCAAGGCGATCGGCTGCGGAGTCAGCGGCTCTTGTGGCGCCTGAGCCGAAATCCGCCATGCGAGTCCATCGGCCCGACCATCCCTACAACGTGCTGTTCCTGTGTACCGGCAATTCGGCGCGCTCGATACTGGGCGAAGCGATTCTGAACAAGATCGGAGCCGGGAAGTTCAAGGCCTATTCCGCCGGCTCCGCGCCCAAAGGCGAGGTCCACCGGCACGCGGCTATGCTTCTCAGGCGTCTTGGTTATCCGACCGAGGGATTGCGCTCCAAAAGCTGGGAAGAATTCTCGAGCTCGAATGCGCCAGCGCTCGATTTCGTATTCACCGTTTGCGACAACGCTGCGAACGAGGTTTGCCCGGTCTGGCCCGGACAACCGATGACGGCACACTGGGGCATCCCAGATCCCGCCGCCGTCGAAGGCAGCGAAGACGAAATCGCTTTTGCGTTTCGCGGGGCTTTCAACCTGTTGCAACGCCGGATCGAACTCTTCGCCAATTTGCCCGTGAAAAGTCTCGACCGAATGTCGCTTCAAAGGCGATTGAACGAGATCGGAAAGTCGGACTCAGCCAAGGAGCCGACGTGACAACGGCCTTACGCCAGATTCAATACAACGAGCCGCTATTCAGCTCGATGCGAGACGAACTCGCTTCGGCCGAACTGCCCACGGACGATCTCCTCGAAGGCGATTCGCGCTATTTTGCGCTTGGAGACGACGGATTTGGCGGTCTCGTCGATTTCGGCGAGGTTGTCCTGCTGCGCTCGATTGTGGTGTCGCAAGCGCGTCGCAACCGTGGCACAGGCGGGGCGATTCTGAGCGGACTACTCGCCGAAGCGCGAGCGATGGGCGCGCGGGAAGCGTGGCTTTTGACGACGACCGCGGAATCATTTTTCGAGAAGCACGGGTTTCTTCGCACGGTGCGCGAGGGGGCACCGAAATCGATCACGAACACTTCCCAGTTCCAGACCCTCTGTCCCGCATCTGCGGCACTCATGTGCCGTCGTCTGTGATGGCCGGCCTACCGACGACGACGCGCCGCCTGCTCGCCGAAGGGTTTGGCACCGCGTTTCTGCTCATGGCCGTTGTCGGCTCGGGCATCATGGGCGAGCGGCTTGCAGGCGGAAACATTGCCCTCGCGCTGCTCGCCAATACGGCCGCGACAGGCGCGGCTCTCGTTGTTTTGATTTCCATCTTGGGCCCGGTATCCGGCGCGCATTTCAATCCCGCCGTTTCGCTCGTCTTCATGCTCAGGCGCGAACTGCCGATTGCGCTGGGCACCGCCTATATCGCGGTTCAAATCGCTTCGGGGATCGCGGGCGTTTTCGCGACCCATCTCATGTTCGAGAGACCGGTGTTCGAAATCGCAACCAAATTGCGCGACGGACCCGCGCAGGCATTTTCGGAATTCGTCGCAACTTTTGGCCTCGTGACCACGATCCTCGGCGCGTTGCGGTTTTGCCCGGAGCGTGTTGCGGCGCTCGTAGGCCTGTACATCGCATCCGCCTATTGGTTCACGGCATCGACGTCATTTGCCAATCCGGCCGTGACCATCTCGCGTGCGCTGAGCGACAGTTTCGCGGGTATCGCGCCGAACTCCGCCCCGGCGTTCATCGCGGCTCAACTGGCGGCCGCCGTCATCGCATATTTCGCGTCGGGATGGCTGTTCGGTCGAGACGCGCGGACTGCAGAAGCAGAGCCTGTCTAAATCTGATAATCCGGCTCGAAGCTTTCGATGATCTGGTTCATCGTTTGCGAAGGGCGTTCGGAGCCGGCGCAGCCGATCACGCGTGCAGGCACGCCCGCCACGGTGCAGCCGGGCGGTACGGATTTCAGCACGACGCTGCCTGCGCCCACGCGCGAATATTCTCCTATCTCGATATTGCCGAGAATCTTGGCACCCGCGGAGATCAGCACGCCGCGGCGTACTTTCGGGTGGCGATCGCCTTTTTCCTTGCCGGTACCGCCAAGCGTGACGCCATGCAGCATCGAGACGTCGTCTTCGACCACGGCCGTTTCGCCGATCACGATTCCCGTCGCATGATCCATCATGATGCCGCGTCCGATGCGCGCTGCGGGATGGATGTCGACGGCAAAACGCTCCGAGATACGGCCCTGCATGAACAGCGCGAGCGGCTGGCGATCATGCTGCCACAGCCAATGCGCCACGCGATAGCATTGCAGCGCAAGGAACCCTTTGTAGAACAGGAACGCGTCGAGATAGGAATGGCATGCCGGATCGCGCTCGAATACCGCGGACAGATCGGAACGCACCGCGTCGCCGATGGCGGGATCGGCAGCCATCGCCTCCTCGAATATTTCGCGCGCAAGCATCGGGCTCACATCGTCGCCGCCGATCTTCCTGGCGAGATGATAGGAAAGCGCATCCTCGAGCTTTTCATGCGTGAGGATCGTGGCGTGCACGAAGCTCGCAAGCGACGGCTCGACACGCGCCAGCTCTTCGGCCTGCGCATGCAGCGCCGACCACAGAGGATCGCAAAGGTCTAACTTCTCGGCTTGGGCCGACATCGGTAGCTCCGTTTGTGCCATTCTACCCGGGCTTTGTTGCAATTCCCACACGCTCCGCTCAGACGGCGGTATCCTTAGGTGGCTCGGGCGGCGGCGTAATCAAGGGTTCCTGGCTGGACGCCGGTTCGGACTGCGGCGGCGTGGCCGAAGCCGGCGCTTCGTCCACGACCATCACGGCACTATGCGGCGGGGCCGGCGTGACGATCGGCGCCTGTGCCGGGGGTTGAGCCGAAGACGGAGGCCAGGCCGGTGTCGGCGGCCGAGGTGGCGGACCTGGCTGCGGACGTCCGGCCGTACCTGCCTGCCTTGGTGGCGGGGCTGGACCATCGGGGCGCGGCTCGTTGCGGCGGGCCGCCATCACGTGGTTGACCATGCGGTCTTCCCAATCGCGGCCGATGTCGTGGCCGAACAGACGGATACCTTGCAGCGCGATCAACACGCCCCAGATCAGGGCAATCCAGAACAGCCAGAAATGCGCGTACCAGAAGCCGCCGGCGACGATATTTGCCAGAACCAGGACGGCCAGCACGGCCACATAAACGAGAACATGCTCCTTGAACCGGCGCACTTCCGACCGGACGCGGTGCACTTCCGTATCGGTGGTGTCATACGCCATGGCTCTCGCTCCCGGAGACTCGAACCGTTACATAGGCTTGCACCAAGATATCACCAACCCCGACCCCCGGAAGTTAACGCATGAGACGCCTCGATGGCTGAAAAGCCGCCTCTGAACGACACATCTTCCGGCACGCTCGGCCTGCTGCTTACGCGCCGCTCGGGTTCGGCCAAGGCGATGACGCCGCCGGGACCGAACGCGCACGAACTGCGCCAGATCCTCGCGGCCGGTACGCGCACCCCCGATCACGGCAAGCTCGCACCCTGGCGGTTTATCCTGTTCGAAGGCGAGGCGCGCCATCGCATGGGCCGGCTGCTGGTCGAATGTCTGCGCGAGAGCGAGCCGCAGGCGGGTGAAGAGCGCCTCGCCATGGAGCGCAACCGCTTTGCGCGTGCGCCGGTCGTTGTCGCCGTCGTCAGCCGCGTGCGCGAAGGTATTCCGATTCCCGTGTGGGAGCAGGAGCTTTCGGCCGGTGCCGTGTGCCAGAACATCCTGATCGCCGCGCACTCTCTCGGCTATGTCGCGGGCTGGATCACCGAGTGGTGTGCCTACGATGCGCGGGTGAAGGAACGCCTGGGACTGACGACCGGCGAGCGCATCGCGGGATTCATCTATATCGGGACAAACGCTGTCCCGCTCGAAGAACGCGTGCGCCCCGATCTCGACGCATTGATCACCAGATTCGAGGGTTGACCGAAGGCGTTGGCGTTTTTTCCACCCGCCACCTGGGCGGGTAGTTAAAGTACTACGGAATCCCGATCAGCTTGTGGGTCTGCAGGCTCAGCCGCCATTGCGGATGGGCGAGGCAATAGTCTGTCGCGAGCTTTGTGTTCGCTTCGCGGTCGGAGCCGTCCATGGGTTGCAGGAAGAAGTGATCAAACAGCAGGCCGGCGAATTTCTCCGGCGCACCGTTTTCTTGCGGATAGACGAGCTTCAATTCCTGGCCAGTTTTGAGATTGAACTCGGCGTCCGCTTTCGGGCTGACACAAATCCAGTCGATACCCGCCGGCGGCAAAAGTGTGCCGTTGGTTTCGATCGCGACTTCGAAGCCTTTTGCGTGGAGCGCCGCGATCAACGGCTCGTCCAGTTGCAGAAGCGGCTCGCCGCCCGTGCAAACCACATAGGGCCGCGCGCGCAGGTCGCGAGGCCATTGCTCTCCGACGGCCGCGGCCAGCGCATCCGCGTCCGCGAATTTGCCACCGCCCGGTCCGTCGACGCCGACAAAATCCGTATCGCAGAATTTGCACACGGCGCGGGCGCGATCGCGCTCGAGCCCGCTCCACAGATTGCAGCCCGCGAAGCGCAGAAACACAGCCGCCCTGCCCGTCTGCGCGCCTTCGCCCTGCAGCGTGTAATAGATTTCTTTGACCGCGTAGCTCATTTGGCCGTGAAGCGCTCGTAACCCTTGGCGCGCAGATCGCAGGCCGGGCATGTGCCGCAACCGAAGCCCCAGGCGTGGCGATGCGTGCGGTTGCCTTCGTAGCAGGTCACCGTCTCGTCGATGATCATCTCGACAAGCGTGTTGCCACCTAGCGAATCCGCCATGGACCACGTCGCAGCCTTGTCGAGCTTCATCAAAGGCGTGTGAATCGTGAAATGCGCGTCCATCCCCAAAGATAGGGCGCGTCCCGTCGCCTTGATCGTATCGTCGCGGCAATCGGGATAGCCGGAGAAATCCGTCTCGCACATTCCCCCCACGAGGTTGCGCGAGCCGCGACGATAGGCGAGCGCCGCCGCAGCCGTGAGGAACATGATGTTGCGACCCGGCACGAAGGTCGTCGGCAACCCGTTCGCACCCATCTCGATTTTCACGGCGTCGGTCAGCGCGCTGCCGCCGATCTGTTTCAACACATCGAGCGACAACACATGATCGGCACCGAGCTTGTCGCGCCAATCCGGAAATTTCTCGCGTATCAGCTTGAGCACGCGCGGCCGTGCATCCATTTCGGCCGCGTGACGCTGGCCATAATCGAAGCCCACGGTCTCCACCGCCCCGAAACGCTCGAACGCCCAGGCGAGACAGGTGGTCGAATCCTGTCCCCCCGAAAAAAGGACCAGTGCGGTATCTCTGTCGGACATGGCTTTTCCATACGCGGGCGGCGCGTTCCGGCCAAGACCCGGAAGCGCTTGCGTTTGCAAGTTCCCTGCGACAGCCTGTCCGGAAACGAAGGAAACGCGCCCATGGCGGCAATGGCTTTAAGCGGAACCGGGCTTTTCACGCCGGCCGCTTCGATTTCGAACGACGAATTGGTCGCGGCCTTCAACGAATATGTCCGCCGCCACAACAGAGCGCACGCACAGGCCATCGCCGAAGGCACCGTTGCAGCGCTTCAGGAATCGAGCACGGAATTCGTCACCAAGGCCTCCGGCATCGAGAACCGCTATGTGATGGACAAGGCCGGCATTCTCGATCCGGACATCATGTGTCCGCGAATTCCCGAGCGCGCCAACGACAAGCTGTCGATCCTGGCCGAAATGGCCGTGACCGCGGCGCGCGACGCGCTCAAGGCCGCCGACCGCACCGTCGCCGATATCGACGGTGTACTGGTCGCCTGTTCCAATCTCCAGCGCGCCTACCCGGCCATCGCGGTCGAAGTGCAGGATGCGCTCGGTATCGACGGCTTTGCGTTCGACATGAATGTCGCGTGCTCGTCGGCGACGTTCGGCCTGCAGGCCGCCGCCGACATGATCGCGGCCGGGCACGCGCGGGCAATTTTGGTCTGCAATCCGGAAATCTGCTCCGGCCATCTCAATTTCCGCGACCGGGACAGCCATTTCATTTTCGGCGACGTTGCGACGGCCTTCGTCGTCGAACCGGTTGCGGGCACCGTGGGCGCCAATGCGTGGAAAATCGTCTCGACCCGGCTCAAAACCAAATTCTCCAACAACATTCGCAACAATTTCGGCTTCCTCAATCGCGCCGCGCCCGAAGGCATCGGCACGACCGACAAACTGTTCGTCCAGGAAGGCCGCAAGGTCTTCAAGGAGGTGGTACCGATGGTGTCGGAGCTGATTGTCGCCCATCTGGCCGACAACGGCGTAGCGCCGGAATCGTTAAGGCGCCTGTGGCTCCATCAGGCGAACCTCAACATGAATCAGTTGATTGCCCGGCGCGTGCTGGGGCGCGATCCATTGCCCGAAGAAGCGCCCAATGTGCTCGCCGAATACGCCAACACGAGTTCCGCGGGTTCCGTTATCACCTTTCACAAGTTCAGCGACGATTTGAAGCACGGCGATATGGGGCTTCTATGCTCCTTTGGCGCTGGTTATTCCGTAGGCAGCGTAATCCTCCAGAAGCTTGGCGGAACGCGATAATTCCTTGCCTTTGTCTGTGCGCTACGACAGCCTAGCCGACACACGTCGAAAGGCCGGGACTAGTGACACGCGTCGCAATCAGCGGGACGGGGCTTTATACGCCGCCCGACAGTATCACCAATGCCGAGCTTGTCCTCGCGTATAACGAGTTCGTGCGCCGTCACAACGCGACGCATGCGGCCGAAATCGCGGCCGGGAAGATGCCCTCGCTCTTCATTTCCAGCGACGAATTCATCGTTAAGGCTTCCGGCATCAAGAAGCGCCATGTGGTCGCCAAGACCGGAATGCTCGATCCCGAGATCATGGCGCCGCGGCTGGCCGAACGCCCGAACGAACAGGTTTCGCTCACGGCCGAAATCGCGATTGCCGCCGCGCGCGATGCGCTGGCCGCCGCCCACCGCTCCCCCGCCGACATCGACGGCGTCATCGTTTCGGCGTCCGTCACCCAGCGTTACTATCCGCAGATCGCCATCGAAGTGCAGAACGAGCTTGGCATCCAGGGCTTCGGCTTCGACATGCTGGCCGGCTGTTCCTCGGCGAGTTTCGGCATCCAGGTGGCGCACGACATGATCGCGCAAGGGCACGCGCGGGCGATCCTTGTGCTCAATCCCGAAGTCTGCACGAGCCACCTCAACCTGCGGGACCGCGAAACCCATTTCATCTTCGGCGACGCGGCAACGGCTTGCGTACTCGAGCTTTCGGCCGGCGCCGACGGCGCCAACAGCTGGGAGATCGTCAGTACACGGTTGGAATCGCAATACTCCAACAACATCCGTAACAATTTCGGGCCGCTGAATCGGTTCGACCCGTCGACGGTCGGCACGCCCGACAAACTCATCACCCAGAAGGGCCGCAAGGTCTTCAAGGAAGTCGTGCCGATGGTGGCGAACTTCATGCAGAAGCACCTCGAAGACATGGGCATCAAGCCATCCGAACTCAAACGCCTGTGGCTGCACCAGGCGAACATCAACATGAACGACCTGATCGCGCGCAAGGTGCTGGGCCGCGTTCCCGAAGCACATGAGGCGCCGAACGTTCTGGACGAATACGGCAACACGAGCTCCGCGGGCTCCATCATCGCGTTCCACAAATACAGCGCCGACCTGGCGCCTGGCGATCTCGGCCATCTGTGTTCGTTCGGCGCGGGCTATACGGCCGGCAGCGTCATCCTCAAGAAACGCGGCTGAGACGGAAGGTTCGTCTCACGCGGCCCGAAGAGAAAATTTCGGTAGTGGTACAGTTTGATTGCTAGCGCGGATTCTGCTTCTCGCGCTGTTTGAGCCATTTCGGCTTGGTCGATTTTGCCGGAAACTTCGCGCGCATCACCTTCACCGCCTTGGCGGGTGCCTCCCTTTTCATCTTTCGACGCTTAGCGGCTTTGGACGATGCCTGCCTACGCGTGAGAAGCTCGGACACAGATATCCAAGGCTCGGGCCGTTTGAGCGGTGGCCATGGCACACTTGGAGGCATGCCTTTGGACCAATTCTTAACCCCGTAAGCGTGCCCCATCGGTCGCTTCCCAAGCCTCTAGGACGGCGACCATATCAGACATTTCCCAGAGTTTGGGAGTCACATTCGCGGCCATGGCGGGCGTGATTTTCAGGGTTTTGTGAATGCGCACGAAGTTATAGTGCATGAAGTAGATCGCCATCATATGCGCGTGGTTCACGGCCTTTTTCGAAAAGGCATTCGTGAGCCGCGTCATGCGGTGGTTGCCCATGCGGATATTCAGATTTTGGCGTTCTACATAGCTTGTAGAGACGTAACGCGCGTCGGGGCGGCCTTCGACGCGCTGACCATAGCAGCTAATGCATTCGACGGGGCTGTACCGCTTCTCGCCATCTGCCGGAGCGCCGTAAACTTTGATCAGCTGCGCGTAGTCAACATCCGCGCCGAAGCTTTCCTCGATGGCTTCGACGTATGCCTTATGGCCGTCTGTCGTGATTTGCACGCGGTTCGCCAGACGCGGCGCGAGATCACTTACGAAATCGAGCGCCGCCGCACCGTCACGCGCGCCGACATAGAACGAGGCCGCAAGCTTCGTGTCCGCATCGAGCGCAACCCACGTCCAGATGTCGCCAGCGCCTTCGGGAGCGGCCTTGGCGGTCGGGACGTTCTTTTGCTTCGCGTAGCAGAATGCCCAAACCTCATCGAGCTGGAGGCGCTTGCATGGGAGGTTCATCAGCGTCCGGTCCATGTATTCAGCGAACGCCTGCCCGGCAACTTCCAGAAGCTTAATCAGCGTGGTCCGGCTAACGCCCGTGAGCCGGGTCATGGCCCGGAGGGAAATGCCTTCCGCCATCATCTGGAGGGCTTGGGCGCGCTTCTCGGGGGTCAGCTTGTTCATGCCGTTAAACTGGCATTTTAGTACTTGAGTGTCAAGCATACAATTATTGTTTGGAGCCGATAGGACTCGCTCTGGTTGTGGTGTTGACCTACTGTTCACCTTGTTTTCAGACTATCATTGACTTATATGTCAATTCACGATGAAATCAATAGTCACCTTGGGCGCGAGCTTTTCCTGCTCCGGCCTCTGATTCCGAGCCAAAAAGTTGGGAGAGCAATGTTTATTTCAAAAGAGATAAACAGCGTGGCCAACCCGCCATGGGCTCCAAATCAAGACGGCGGTCGGCAAGCACAAATGCGCGCTTGGCTAGATGCGTTTGTCGAAGGCAGGCGGATAAGTGTTTCCGAAAATCCGCGCAAGCACCCCCGCAAAACATTCATGGCGCGCAACACTCCGTTGAAGGAGCAGGTTTTTGATATCCGGTGTATCGATCCGATTCCTGGTATCCGTGTTTCGGCGCTTCGTGGAACTGGACACTTTTGTCGCGTTGATTTGGGACTATCGTGAAAATCTAAACGGCGCTGATTTTGATGAGGCCGTCGAACGATGCATTCGAGAATGGCGCAGACTATTTCCTAATTCCACAATCTTCGCAGGGAACAATCTAGATGCCTACCTCACAAACTACTACGCTGTCTAAGCCGACTGACGACGAGCGCGTTCCTATTGGAACATTGGCCTATTTCCAAGCCCGTAATCGCGCTCGGCTCTACGAAACTGTAATAAATGAGTTTGAGCGCAGCAATATCTCTCAAGCAACATTAGCGCGCCGACTCGGTAAGCGTCCCGAAGTTGTCAGCCGCTTTCTTGCTGCCCCCGGAAACTGGGAAATCGATTCTGTTAGCGACTACCTTTTCGCGATGTCTGGCGCAGAAACAGAATATGCTATTTCTCAGCCTCTCGATGGGGCGTACAATAATAACACGCAACCAGATTGGGTAACATCGACCAATTCAATTGAGGGGTCTGCGCAATTTATCAGCGTAACCTTTTCTGGGACCCCCAGCACACTTACGACCGCTGCGTCTGGAAATGTGCAAGTAATTCTTGATGGCACAAATGCCTAAAGCTCTAGGTAATGGGCTCATTATTGAAAAGGCAATCCTCTGTGAAGAGGTGCGCCAAGAGGCTGGCGGGAAGCACCTTCTACTCGGTGTTTTGCTCGGCCCAGCAAAGGTTCCAAATTTTCCCGCCATCATCAAAATCGCGGCACTTATCGATATAGTAGCGGAGCAAAAGGTCACGCTTCAAATTGAGGTGCGATGGGCGGTAAATGGGGAAACTCAGGCGACCGGACATTTCCCGGCCGAAACTGATCCGCCAAATCATCTCGCAGTCGCGTGTCCACCAGCTTTTCTAACAGTTACGCAGCCCAGCGAAATCACACTGGAAGTGAGGGCGCAATCTGGTGAGTGGGTCGTCGCAGAAAGCACGTTTATCGGTCAGTGAGGGTTACTACTTTTTCTTCCAACGCGCTTCGGCTGCTTTCTTCGCGATTACAGCGCGGGCGTCTGGGGACAGCTTCGCTGCCCGAGCTTTGCCGCCCTTCAAGCCACCCTTGCGGGCAAACTCATGGGCTGGGTTGAGCGGCTTCGGCGCAACTTCTTCGGCCTGACCCGTCAATAGATCGCCTATCAGCTTGCCGCGCTGGACGATATCGGTCGGGCGTTTTGGGCGCTTGGTTGCCATGGTCGAAGGATGGCACGGTCTGGCGCGATGTTCAAAGGCGACCTAGCCGGGTGGAATTTCAAACTGTACCACTACCGGGCTTCCCGGCACCTTGGAAATGCGGTATTTTCCGCCTCAACTCGGGGTCATCCGGGGAATGTCGGCTAAAACCGGCCGAAGTCGAATAAGACTCGGGCGACATCATGACGGCGGTCGCGGCGCAGCAATCGAGGCGGCGCTAACTCGGACACGTT
>Ga0302326_10026279_pt1 | contig 11774 bp, 11 predicted proteins | sample Palsa_T0_3_FD_202264 | JGI IMG/M metagenome (GOLD analysis project Ga0302326, IMG submission 202264) | Peat permafrost microbial communities from Stordalen Mire near Abisko, Sweden - Palsa_T0_3 | ecosystem: Environmental > Terrestrial > Soil > Palsa > Peat permafrost | place: Sweden: Abisko... | reverse complement strand
GTGCTGGATGAAGACGGCCGGCGTTATCGTCAAATTATCCGTCGGCTGATAGGTAAAGGAGGGTCGGATTGTGTAGGACGTTTCGGAGTTCGCATTGCGATTGAGAATCTGCCCGGTGTATGGATTCTCGATGTCGATGAATCCACCGTCGGAGTGAAACCATCCGCTCACCCTGAAACCGGCCACTCCCTGAACGATCGGAGCTCCATAGGCCAGTCCCACTGCGTAGCTCGGCGCCCCGCGGTCGGTGTAGCTGAATTCCGCCTTGGAGTAGCCGCTGGAATCCTCCAGGCTGGGCGTAGGTGTGATGAAGCGAATGACGCCGCCCATCGCGCTGGCACCGAACAAAGTGCCCTGCGGGCCGCGCAACACTTCGATGCGATCCAAATCGAAGATATCGGGGTGGGGGCTGCCGGAAAAGCCGGCGGCGACATTCTGTCGAACCGCAATGGGTGTCTCGTCAATATAAATGCCGGTCGTCGGAGAGTTGCCGTTGCTGTATATGCCGCGAATCGCAACGTCCGTATTGGATTGCTGCTGGCTGTTTCCCACGGTGGTAAAGGACAAGCCCGGCACCACGGTGGCGAGATCATCGAAGGATGTGATATGGAGTTCATCCATGGTTTTTTGGGAGAACGCGGTGACGCTCACCGGCACTTTATCGAGCGATTCCGCGCGCCTTTGGGCGGTCACGATGATTTCATCGAGTTTGGTCGCATCCTGCGTGTCCTGGCCATGAACCGCCGAAATTCCCAACGGCGACAGCAAAGCACTCAACGCAACTACCTTGTAGTTGCTGCAGTTGCTTCCAATTCCTCGCTTCAATTTCATACCTGCCTCCCATTTGGCTGTTGTCATATCGGCCTAGTGTCATCCCGTGCAGCGCAAGCTCTGCCGCCATCGTGGGCGGTCATGCATGCATTAAAATTTCAGCGATTTTCCGAGTGTATATCATCATTTGCCATTTTGGATATTTATTTTTCACGCGCCGCAGTATTTATTTTTCAGGCCTACGCGCCTTGGCCATCAGCACCAAATTGCAGCGCCGCCGGCACCAAATTGCAGCGGCCCAGCCAGGCGTGACGACTTTGCAATCGGACCGATCAAATTGTATGAATATGAAAAAGTCGCGCAGCAGGCAAATTGTCTGGACTATACTCAGCCGATGCGCATACCTACCTCGTTGTTTGCAACCCCGATTCTCTTGTTAGGCTTTCACGGCGTATCGCTTGCCGAAACCTCGCAATCGGATCTCGACTCCACCGCCAAACAGGCTGTCGCACAAGCGCACGTGGCAGGAGCCTCCGTGCTGGTTGCAAGAGGCGATCACATCCTCCTCCTCAAGGGTTATGGGGTATCCGACATAGGACTCGATGCGCCCTCGCGTGCGGACTCCGTCTATCACGTCGTCGGCCCCATGCTCCCATTCACCGGCATCGCCGCCATGCAGCTGGTCGAACGCGGCAAGCTTTCTCTAGACGACGACATTGCGAAGTATCTTCCCGAGTTTCCCACTCAGGGACATCACGTCACCATCCGCGAGCTCATCAGCCATACCTCCGGCATCGTCGACTACCACTACCGCGGCGACCCGCTCGAATCCACCTACCGCCAGCCCAAAGCCATGGATGAAGTCACGGCGCTATTCGCCAATGGCCAGTGGGTCCACGAACCTGGAACCCAGTGGGATTGGTCTGTCTCCAATTTTCAGCTCCTGACTGAAATTGTCGAGCGCGTCAGCGGCCAGTCCTTCGCCGAGTACATGCAGCAGAACCTCTTCACCCCGGCCGGTGCCACCGCAACGACATCGTGCGACAATTCCTCCGTCATCCACGGGCTCTCGCATAGCTACTATAGGGTGGGTAATCACTACGAGGCAGCCACCGAAGACAGCAGTGCTGTCAGCTATGATCTGCGCTTCTGCAGCAACGTCTCCGATATCTTCCACATCTGGCGCGGCGTTCAACAAGGCAAGCTTCTCAAGCCTGAAACTCTCAAGCTCATGACCACCGTCCAGGGCCCGGGAATCAAGATGACGGCGAATGACCCGAATCAGCACTACGGCATGGCGTTCATCCTCGGCCACGAAGACGACCATCGCGACGTCGGCCAGAACGGTTCCCTCCTCGGCTACAGCGGCAGCATGTACCACTTCCCCGCGGATGACCTGACCGTCGTCGTTCTCACCAACACCTCCGACCAGAACGCCAAATTCATCGGCAGCGCACTGGCACGAAAAGTACTCGCCCTTGCTCCGAATCCCGCCCCGCCGGCGGAAGCGCAGCAACCGATTCTGACCGACGAGCCCATCTCCGCCGGCGAGCGAAAGAAATACTCAGGAACTTATGTCCTGAAAGTGGTGGCAGGTGCTTATCACGACTCATTCGCTCAGTACCGCCGAACCTACCGCGTGTACGATGAAAATGGACGCCTGATGATCGAAGCCCTGGGAGAAATACCCCAGCGCCTCCAAAAACAAAAAGACGGGAGCTTTGCGGTACGCGCCTGGCCGCAGGGACCGGTCACATTTGTCACGCACGACCAAAACGCTGTCACACTGCACTTGAGCACTGCCGAACTCACATTAGGCGGAGAGCGCGCCGGGCCGGCCGATCCCCAAACCTTCCACTCCTACGGGACCGTCACACCGCCGGCCTCGACAGCCGCAACGGCGGCAGCGCCCAAGTAAGGACCGCTAGCGCACGATATAGCCGCGCGCTTCGCCGCAGGCAGCCATGGCTCGAAGATAAGCAGACTCCTTGCTTACCCCGAGAGCCGTTTGCGTCGCCGCCCACTGCGCACACTCGCGCTGGTCGGTCGCTTGTTGCGCCTCACTTTGCCCGCGCTTCGGGTACATGAACACACGCCCGTATGATGCGGCAGTCGCCCCCGCTGCGGCGGCAGCGGGAGCCGGTGCCGAATTCGCACTCGCCCCTGCGAGCTGATCGATCAGAGCGGCGCCGGCGGGGCTGCCCCACCCTGTCACCAGGTCATAGCCCGGCACCGCGTTGAAACCACTCCCCCCGCCCGCCGTAGGCGGGTTGCCGCCGCTGGTGATGTCGTGCAGCACACTCGAGTAGTTGGAGCTGAGCCCAAGGTTGTAGAGCGCCGGATTGATAAACCCCACGGTACCGCGTCCATTCGTCATGGACTGTTGATTGACCAGGGCGAGAAATCCCGCCCAGCGAGGTGCGGCAAAGCTCGTTCCGCCGTAACCTGTTACGAAGCTGCCATTGATCACGGTGGGATTGTCAAAATCGGCTTCGGCAGCCACATCGGGAGAGTTGCGCCAGTCCGGCGAACCTTGATTCGAGGTCGTGATGACGCCCGCGAGCCGTTGCCAGCTGGGAATCGGTGTACCGCTGACATAGCCACCGCCGCTCTCCGGCCAAGCGGTTTCGGCTGACCACGCCCCGCCACGGCCGGTCGTCGTTAGCACCGTGCCACCCACCACGGTGATGTACGGATCGACACCGGGGAACGAATAGGTCGCGTCATTGAAGGCGCCGTCATCGCCGCTGGCACTGACGAAGGATTGCCCCTGCGCCGCAAACTCTTGAAATATCGGATCGTCGCTGGCGGCATCCGCGGGGTTCCAGGACCAAGAGGACGTGAGCACTTTGGCGGTGTCATCGACCGCCATTTGATTCAAGATCTCGGTATTGCTCGACCCCTCATAGAATAAAATTTGGGTGACACCGGGGGCCATGCCGATCGCATTGACGATGTCGAGCACTTGTTCGCCGTCGTCGCACGTGGAACTCGTGGGCGAACTGACCGAAGTGCAGGCACCGCTGAATCCGCCTACCAATACATTCGATATTGGCACGGCGGAGGACATGCCGGTCGTCGAATAGTACAGCTGCACGTCGCTTGCCAGATAACCGTCGAACGAAAGGATGCCGATCGTTTGCCCCGCACCGGTAAGAGGACCATTACCGTAGTAGGCCACCCGCAGATCGCTCGGCAAAAACTGGCCGGAGGGTCCGGAGCCCGCCGCCGGGTTCGTCGTCGCCAGATGACGCAACAGCGGACTCGGCAGGACGTAGTTGTTCATTCCGGTGACTTGCAGCAGCGGCACGTTCAATCCGACCGTGCTGGGCTCCCGATCCGGCGAATAAAAGGTTCGGGATTCGGCGGGATGTTGGTAGTAGCGAACGTTGACATTGAAGGCTTGGTTGATCGTGCCCACCTCGCCCTCGACGACGACCAAGCGCCGGTTCGGCGTACGCGCGGTGACGGTCAGGCCTTTGGCGGTGACCCAAGCAATCACGGCGTCATAGTCGTCCGCTGTCGGGGCAAAGCGATTGATGAACTCCGCCACGCTCAAGTATTTGTGAAATTGGGCACTCTGCGGGTCATACAGATCGTGCAGCAATTGAGTCAACGCGGCCTGGTCACGCAACGGCAGGTGAATTGCCAGTCGCAGACGCTGCTGAGATTGCGCGGCGCCCATCATCGTCGCGGTGCCATCAGCCACCGACTGAGGGAGGTGACGGGCCAGCATCGGCCGCCCGCGCGGTGCTGCGGACTCAGTATTCGCCATCGATGTATAGGAACTTGGGTAGGTAGACTCCGTGCTGCACGAGGAACTACCGGCTGCCGCAGCCAACATAGCGAGCGAGGCGATGACCTTCATATCTGTCATGGCTATCTCCTGAGGCCTCGAGTCGAATGGCCAAGAGCGCCAACGACCGCGCCTTCCGCTGTTAAATGTTAGTCGCGAGATTCGGACGGAGTCAATGCGGTGAACACCGCATTTATGTCCGTTTCAAGGGTATGCGGGCTTCGCGCGGCAGTGCGGGCGGTGAAGAGACAGGTACTTTGGTGTCAACTCCCGCGGGGCTTCTTTGCGGCGGAGCACAAATGCGCGTTGTCGCTTCGAAAGTCGCTGCCGCCCCGGAGATCCCTATTGCAAACCCGGCTTCTCAGCCGCACGCAGATCCGAGCTAATCACCTGACCGGTGCCGAGAATCGTGGCCTTGTCGAAGGCTCCGCCATGCCTCCCATCGCGCAAGGGATTGAACACCAGTTCGATGCGATCCCCCGGTTTGAAGGAGTGTCTCGTCCAGCCGCCGCGGGTGAGATTACCCGGACTTGTAAGTTCCATGGACCAGACCTCCGGCGACGCGCCGGGTTGCGGATCGAGTTGAACCAACAAGGCAACGTGCGGATTGGTCCAACGAAATTCGGTCACGGTGCCTTTCACCGTCATGGTCTTCGAGAAGTCGAACATGGCGAACGAATGGTGAGCTGCGACTGGCAACGCTACAGCCAACGCGGCGAGTACCATGGGGATGCGAAACCAGCTGCCTTTCATCGTGCTTTTCCTGATTAATGGCTTGGAGGTAGAGTGTTGCCGCCTTCGGTTTGAGGCACCGGCTCGAACACGGCGTTGCCGGCGGCATCCTTGCGTTCCGAATAATTGCCCTGTAAACACACGCCCTCGACGATATCGTATTTTTGGGCTCTCTGCCGGAACAGAAAGCGCGAGGTCTTCCACGGCCTGGTAAGCACGTGGGGCGCGATGATCTCGAGGTCGTCCCGCAAGATGTCCGGCTTCTCCAGGCGAATATGCTCGATCACGTGCAGGTCACCATTGTTCGGTATGCCGACCGCTTCACTCACGGCAATGTACGTCTCCGGCAATATTCCGACCGTGTCGACCACCAGCGTATCGCCCTCCCAGTGGCCGATCGAGTGACCGTGAAAAGTCGGGTCCGGATCGGCCGGGTGTCCTCGGCCATCCGTGTAGATTCGCCGCAATCTATTGCCGTCGGATTCGCCGAGAATGGTGACGCGCCCCGGCGTGAAGAGAAACTCCAGCGCATTATGGGTGATCAACATCCAGCTCGGCATCGACTCCGGCAAGCAATTGATGAACAGCCCCTTAGGGTCGCCCGCCTGCTCGGCCGCTTCGAGCTTTGCGATTTGCGCCGCGGCAGCCTTGTTCCACGGAACGGGATCGGTCTTGATACGCCGTGCTTGGTCGGTCATGTTCGGCGTCCAGACGCCGCTCCAGTCAGGAAGGCTCGCGAGCGCCGACCAATCCTTCGGCTGCGGAGGAGGATTGGTGACGGTGGGCGCGGAAGCTGCGCTAGGCGGCTGGACGGCAATACCCATCAGAGCGGCCGCGACCAGCATGCATGCGACTAGATTTCGCCGCACCGTCCGTTGCTGCAATCTCATACAAACCTCCGATCAAGTCGGCGCATTGATGGTAAACCCGATCCATCGACCACAGGCCGCGATGGCGATCCACAGCACGAGCGAGGTTCCACCGACCAGCCGCGCTTTGAGTGGAGTCGAAGCTCCCGTGTGCCACGACGAGGCATTGCGCCCCACCACGAGATGATAGCCCAGCATGTTCAGGCCCGCGAAAACCAACAGGGCCATCTTTGCCTGAAAAAAAGTATTGTGCGCGTAGGCGACGGCATTGGACGAGAACATCAACCCGCCGCTGATCAACGCAAACACGAAGGCGGTCCACGTGATCGGCAGCACTTCGGCCGTCGTCTCGACCAGACCTCGATCACGGGACCGCAGGCCAAGCAAACGCAGGTCCACCATGGCGATGGAACCGATGACCAATGTGAGCGCGAGGACATGCACACATTCGATCCACGGAAACAAGGAATCGCCTTCGCGGATCGCCGAAGCGACTGAGGTGTCCTGCAATGACTGTAAGAGCGAATCGATCATCAGTGGCTCTGCACGTAGGCGATCCAGCGGCCTGCGAACACAATGGCGGCCCACAACGGCATCGACAGACATGCTATCAGCCGGGCAAGCCGCCGCCGCGATGATGAGCAGTCCCAAAACCGATCGTCGCGCTTCAAAGGAATCTGATACGCGAGCGTCACGCCTGCGGCGAGCAGCACGAGTGCCATCTTGAGGATGAACACCGGATTTTGTAGCGAGCGTGACGGCTCGGCAATGATTAAAGTCGTACCCGTCGCGAGCAAAATGGGTAGGCCGTACCATACGATGGGCAAGTACCGCGCCATGACCGTTGCAATGGGCTGGTTCCTCGCTCGTACGCCGATAAAGCGAAGATTGACCAGCAAGATCGAGCTGACAACTGCTGCAACCGCCAGAATGTGCACGGTCTGCACGGCGGGGATCACCCACTCGGTGGTCTGGATGGCCTGACTTACGGCGCTTTGCGAAAGCCGATCGCAAAATGCATCGAGCGAGCGCAACACTATTTGCGGCCCTGCAGTTGCCCCGGATACCAATAGACGACATGACATGCTTCGCATGCCGCATCGATGACGCCACCGGCGTTCATCAGTGCATCCGCATCTTTGGCGTCGATGGCCGCAAGCGCCGTTCGGGCGGCGGCCCCCAAGGCTCGGGCGTGCTTCGCAAACGCAGCCGAATCCACTTCGATCAGGTGTTCGATCTCCGAGGCCCGAAGCTCACCGGGTCCGGGTGTTGTCTCCAGCGCCGATACCCGTCGGCCCGGAAGGCCCAACTCGGACGCTCCCGTGATCAGCGCGAGCGCGTTTTGCCGCACCGCCGCCCACTCCGCGGGAGTCCGGGGCCGCCGGTCCTCTTCGCCTTTCTCGGAAGCAATGAACGCGACTGAGTCCCACAACGCATCGGCGGCGGGATCGATGCGAGTATCCATCAGTTCCTGCACCGTGGCTCGTGGCCGGGCGGGCTCGCCGGCAGGGCTCGCAGCCGCACCCGTGGCGAGACAGGCGAACACCACGGCAAGGATCGAATAACTGCGCATCACTCGTATCATCCCCAGATCTCTTGCGCAAAGCGCCTCATGACCGGCGCTTGACGAATTCACCGCCTTTCATGATGGCGATCAAGCCGCGGCCATCCTGAGCGAGAATTTCTATATTCGCAAGCGGATCTCCGTCGACGATCAGTATATCGGCGCGACATCCCGGTTGAATTCTGCCGAGCAGCGGCTCCATCAAGATCTCCGCGTTCACCGAGGTCGCAGATCGCAAGATATCGACCGCCGGCTGCACTTCTCTCCTGATGCAAAACTCGCGAGTCTGATGAGTGTGCAAATGGCCGAGAAGATCCGTTCCAAAGCCGATCTTGAGCCCCTGACGGGTCATCAATTCCAGCCCGCGCAACGACTGGTCGCTCACCTCGGCAAGCTTGGCGCTCATCCAGGCGGGCAGTCGTCCCGCCTTGGCATCGTCGAGCAACGCCCGAACGATGACCGAGGTCGGAACCACGTAGGCCCCGGCGGCTTTGACGGCCTCCGCACTGCTTTCGTCGATCAACGTCGCGTGCTCGATGGTGCGTACGCCCAGTCTCGCCGCTCGCTCGATGGAACTCGGCGGATGACAATGAGCGGCAACGTACTTGCGCCTCCGGGCGGCCTCCTCCACCGCCGCCACGACCTCTACGTCCGTAAATTGATCCATCCAGATGGGGTCTGTAGGGGATAGCACTCCTCCCGACAGCATGATCTTGATGCAATGAGCGCCGCGCCGCAGCTCCTCGCGAGCCGCCGCACGGACCGCATCCTCACCGTCCACGACCAAGGCGACGCGCCCGCTACCCGAGCACCCGCATCCACCGACCTCATGGAACGGATCTCGAAAATCACCGTGACCGCCGGTCATGGAGAGGGCTCGGCCGGCAAAGTACACTCGAGGCCCTCTGATCAGCCGGTCCTCGACTGCCTTCGCGATGCCGGCATCGCCGCCGCCGACATCGCGTACCGTCGTGAATCCGCAGTCCAGCGCATGGCCCAGCATTTTTGCCGCGTAGCTCGCGACATAGGTCAAGGGCTGGGTTTCAACATCCGTGATCTTGAGACTTGCCCCCAGAACATGACAGTGTGCATCGATCAGTCCGGGCATCAGCGTCTTTCCGCCGACATCGACGACATCGCCGTCCGTGGAGGGGCCGCGTTTCCGCTCGACCGAAACGATGCGGTCCGCCTCGACGACAACCACCGAATCGTCGAGGTATTCGCTCCGGACACCGTCGAAGATCCTGGCGTTCACGAATGTAGTTCTATTCACGCTTCACTCCACCTTTGCTCCAGCTTTCCATTTGGCGGCCGGCCCACTCACGCCATCATATTGGCATCAACGGCATGATTTTTCAGCATCGGTGGTCAAACGCCCTACCCCGCGAATGTCGAACCTCACGAAAATCACCCCGTGTGGCTTCGGAGGCGTGACAGGCCGTCTCCCAAGTCGTCGATCAGTTCCGCCGTATCTTCCATTCCGATACTTAGTCGAATGATCGTGCGGCCGGCATATCCCGACGGCAGGGTCCGCGTAGGGAATCCCGCTGTAATCAAACTCTTGAAACCGCCCCAGCTGTAGCCAATTCCAAAATGCCGCAGGCCGTTGACGAATCTTGACATCTGTGCCTTCGTCGGCTCCGCCTTGAGTGTGAACGAGAAGAGACCGGAGGATCCGGTGAAGTCACGCAGCCATAACGCGTGTTGCGGATGACTCGGCAGTGCAGGATGCAGAACCTCGGCAACGAGATCCTGCTCAGAAAGCCATTTCGCAATTGCGAGAGCGGATATCTCGTGGTGGCGAAGCCGCACGCGCAGAGTCTGAAGACCACGCAATGCAAGATAACAGTCCTCCGACGGCGCAAATGTTTCGGTTGTCTTGTAGTAGGTTTGCAGAGTGTCTGCGTGCTCTTCCGTCGCCGTGGCTGTCCCCAACAGCACGTCTGAGTATCCCGCAATGTACTTCGAGATCGCATGAATCGACACATCAGCGCCAAGAGCGAAGGGATTCATGTACAGAGGCGTCGCCCAAGTGTTGTCGACGATGGTGATTAGGCCTCGACGACGAGCTACCTCGGCAACTGCGCGGATGTCTTGAATCTCCAACGTGCCCGTCCCCGGGGACTCGAGGAATATCAAACGGGTTTCCGCCTTTATGTACCTCTCGACATCTTGTCCCACCGTAGGCGGCACGAAGTCGGTCTGCACCCCGAACTTGCGCAAAATCTGAGTGCAGAATCTGCGTGTTGGGCCATAAATATTGTCACATAGCAGGATATGGTCGCCCTGTTTCGTAAATGCCAGCAAGGCTCCGCTGATCGCCGCAATTCCAGATTGAAACGCTCTCGTACAGTAGCCGCCCTCGAGCGCCGCCATGGAGTTCTCGAACTCGCGCTGAGTCGGAAGGCGGTCCGTCCCGTAGGTAACCCCCTCATACTCTCCGGCGTCCGCCTTTTTAAGATCCTCGTAGCTGTCGAAGAGGACTGTAGATGCCTTGTATATCGGCGGTGTAATTGTCCGTACAGGCCGCTGAAATGCCTGTGGCGACTTGGAATTGTCTTTCTTACGCAACTATTGCATCTCCTTTCTAAGGGATTCGATGATCGACGGATTCTATCGATCGCAACCGCCTCGAGTCACTAATCTGTCAAATCAAGCTCAAGTTCGCTCGTGCGCTGCCGATACCCGAACGATGAGCACCATTATCGCAATTTCCCCCTCCCCGCTCCTTCCGAGCGCCGTCGGCAGCGGACTGGCCGCGATCGCGGCCGGCAGCCAGCAGTTGAGTCAGGACGCGGCGCAGATCGCGAATCCCGACAATGGGGATCTGATCACTCCGCTGGTCGATTTGAGCCAGGCGAATTTGTTGACTCAGGCCGGAGCGGCGGTGATCCGAACGTCGAACCAGACGCTGGGGAGCCTGCTCGACACGTTCGCCTGACGGTTCCCCGGGCGAGCACGACGCCCCTCGGCAACAATCACATCGCCATCGATCCGGATATGTACAACGGCGCTTTTGTCGCCTGTCCGGATCCGATCGACTTTCGTGCCTACACGGTGATCAATCTGTATAAGGACGACAATGCATACGCGCTGACGGGCGAAGCCTCGTCCGTGGGCAGCGGAGACAACTACTACTTGACGGATTCCGTGTACTTCGCGCAAGAGAAGCTTGAAGCCCTATCGCCAGCCTATGGCGGCAGCGTGACCTATGGCGATCGTGCCGAGCACTGCTGGAACGGAGACCCCAAGCTCGCCAATGCTTACTCGCGCTTGCATTACGACATCCAGTACTTGCCCGTGATCTGGGAGCGCATCAAAGCCACTGCACCCAAGGGCGCGGATTTGAAGAGCTGGCGCTACTAAGCGAGGGATGATGCGGGCCACGCAATCGGCTGTGGGCCCCCGCGAAAATTACAAAGTCGCGCTATTGAACTGCGCAACGAGTTTTTTCATTGCTGCATTTTCGCGGGTCACTTCACCGGCCTCTCGACTGTGCAAAGCGATCTCTGCGGCGATTGAGCGACCGAGAATTCGCTGATCGATATTGCCAAACGGCCCAGGCACGAGGCTCCCCAACCAAGCGGACCAGGCCGGGGTATGAGCGTTGCCGACAATGACGCCGGGGCGAAAGATGGCGAGGCGGGCAAAACCGATGTCGCGCACGGTGTCTTCCTTCATGCCCATGATGCGGGCATAGCGGAACCGGCTGCGGGCTGTGCTTCCTACCGCAGAAAGCAGGCAAAACTGGGCGATTCCGGCGTCATGGCAGCCACGCGCAAAGGCACCGACGACGCCGAGTTCAAGTCGCCGCAATTCCTCTTCGCTCCAGCGCATCGATCCGGAACCGACACCCACACAGCTCACGGCGCTGACGGGGCCTTGGCTCAAAAATTCGCGGGCAAGGACGGCAGTGCGCTCGGCGAAGTCAGCGGCACCGGTATCAAGCACCACGTTGCGCACCCGCGATCGCGCCGCAATGGGCTTTCGGGTGACCATCACCACTTCCCGGCATTGCGGAATCGATAGCAGCTCCGCGACA
>Ga0302326_10026277_pt1 | contig 11774 bp, 7 predicted proteins | sample Palsa_T0_3_FD_202264 | JGI IMG/M metagenome (GOLD analysis project Ga0302326, IMG submission 202264) | Peat permafrost microbial communities from Stordalen Mire near Abisko, Sweden - Palsa_T0_3 | ecosystem: Environmental > Terrestrial > Soil > Palsa > Peat permafrost | place: Sweden: Abisko... | reverse complement strand
ACGCGAACGCCGGAATCTTCGCCAACGATGACGCCATATACGAGCGCTTCCACAAAGCGAATGATGAGGCCGGGGAAAAAATGTGGCGACTGCCGCTCGACGACGAATACAAAGAGAACATCAAGTCCACCATCGCCGACATCGTCAACTCCGGCGGACGCTGGGGCGGCGCGATTAATGCGGCCATGTTCCTGAAAGAGTTTGCCGAAGACACTCCCTGGATTCACCTCGACATCGCCGGCACGGCCTGGATGGAAGATCAAAAGCCCTGGATCGCCAAAGGGCCCTCGGGGATCGCCCTGCGCAGCCTGGTTGAGTTCGTCAAGAGTTTCGCGGGATAAGCAGTAAAAACCACCGAAGCGGAGGATCCTAATGAAGACTCTAATGCTGGTTGGCGTTGTGGTGCTGGTGCTAGGGATACTTTCGTTCTTCGTTCCAGTTCCGCATTCCGAACATCACGGCGTCCACATCGGCGACGCCCACGTGGGCATTACGACGCACAATGAGAACATGGTCCCGCCGGTCGTGAGCATCGTTCTGGTTCTCGTCGGGGCCGGGCTGATGATCGCTGGCAGAAAGAGCTGAGGCCCGTTGGACGGACCAACCACGCAGCGCTTCGGTTTGGTGGAATGTGTCGGCTTCCGCATTCTTAACAGAAAGCAGCCGCACGTAGGCGGACCAAGGCAACGGGAAGCGAGAGGCGAGAGCCAGAACAGTTGCTGAGTCGGGTCTGTATTATGGCTTGTGGATTCTCCAGACAGTTTCTGGAGAAATTTGGCTCCGGCCATGAGCGGTAAAATGGACGCATTTGCCAAAGATTCGCTCGGCCAAAGCGACCATTGGCGGGTCAAATCCAGAGACAATGGCTCGATTCGCTGTTCGCCATATCCAGCACGGCGCTGGCGCTGCTCGCTTTGTTCGAACTTAACGATGTGCCGGCCAATGAGAATGACTTGGCCGAAGCGTTGCGGTAGATGTTAAAGCCGTAGGTAGTAGGTCTACATTTCAGACACTACCTGCCCACCCAGCAACCTTGATACTGCTTACTTCCCTGCCGTTACCCGGTCGAACGCCTTCTCCAGATTCATGACCAGGGGAGTCTCGCTCGTTTGCAAACCACCGCGGCCCATCATGCGCCACAGGTACTGATTGCCAGGCCAGCCGCGCGCGTCATAAACCGCGAGAACATCTTCCGACGGGCGGCTCATGACCATCAGGACGATGTCGGCCTGGTTTGGTTCGTACACCAGCGTGAACTTGCCCCACTTCTGCAGTGCGTCCTCGACCGCTCCAATCGCCTGGCGGTCTTCGGGGAGCAAGTCGCGGTTGAATTGGTCTCCGTCATAGCTGGTGACGTAAACGTAGCGGGCATTCACCAGCGTCCCAGGAAATGACGGAACATTTTGCGGAGCGTTCCCCTTGGGTGGGTTGGGAGCAGCGAGGGTCAGGGTCGTCGCCAACAACACCACCGCGAGCACGACAGGCGAGGAAATTTTCTTTTTCATAGTCTTCACGGAATCGATGCCTTTGCTGTTTCAATCACTTAGATGGCAACACGCGGGTCGGCGTTGCCCCGGCGCGAGGACAATTCCGCCCTAAGTGATTGAATCTATTGTAACTCGAAGATGTTGGCGGAGAAGAGCCCGGGAGGGCCAGCACGGAGGGCGTTACCCTCGCCAAGGAATGCGATTTCTCGAGCCGGTAAACGCCCTAGCCAGCAGCACGTAATAGCCTGAGCCTTGTTTCTTCAATAAAAAGTACGACAGCCTCCGAGAAGCGAAATCCCGTGCTTCGGGTCTTCGAATGTGGGTTCTGTTCTCGCTGACGAAGGAACCGGCCTTGGCACTCTTTCGCTGCCGATAACAGTTCGTTGAACTCAGGAGTTCCGCGGAGCTTTACCAGCAGCGGATCGGACTGCAGGCTCTGATATGCACAGTAGTTCTGTTCAATCGCGCTTCTCAGCAAGCGTAGGGCGGCATCCTTCTGCCCGCAGTATGACAGCAGCGTTCCGAAGACATATCGCGGCTCCGCATCAACTCCCGCTAGCGCAGCGGTTTCGACCTCTTGAGCCCTGCTCTCTAATTGAGATCCCGATTGGGCGTCAAGGCACGCCTGAAGCAGATCGTGACCCATCAGAGGCGTGTGCGACGCTCTCTGGATGCTGTGACGCGCCTCGGCCAGTTTGCCTTGGCCAATAAGGATAAACGCCGTTTGTCTTGCCGCCCAGTCCGAGCCCGCATCGAGGCGAACAAACTCCATTGCCCTCTGTGGTTCACCTAGTCGACTAAAGACCCAAGAGCACGACCGAAATTGGTAGTTGCCCCGATCCCGGTGGATGGCGGCGTCGCATTCTCGCGCCGCCTCATCCAACAACCCGGCATAGCGCAGCACGTAGCCGAGAACGAAGTGGGCCGAGGCGCTCTCCGGTCGTTGTTTAACCAGGACTGCCGCTTGCGCGTAGGCGGGTCCAAGGTTGCCGCGATCCGCCTGGTTAGTAATCAGCGCCCCCGCAGCAGAAATCAAGTTCGGATCGAGCGCCAATGCGCGTTCGAATGCCGAGTCCGAACGCTTGAGCATTGATTCCCCTCCGTCCCCAAAGATCGCATCGTAGTAATACCGCATCCCCAGAGCCGCCCAAGCGGGCGCGTAACCCGGGTCGATACCCACAGCACGCTCCAGCATCGCGATTGCTTCCTTCGTAGGAGCAACATCGTGGGGAACGGCGATGCTGCGCAAATATAAGTCGTAGGCCTCTTCGCTCTTGGGTCGAGTCCCCACCTCCCAAGGGGCCGAGGATCCTCCAATGGCGGGGACAAGACCCTGCCGAACCTGCGACGTGACTTGTTCCCGCATCGCTATTTTGTCCGCGGACGCGACACTCACGGTATCCCGCCAAACACTGCGGTTGTTGGCAACATCTACCGCTTCCAAGGTGACCTCTAATTGATCGCCTGCGATGAGGTAGTGTCCCGTTACGATGGAAGCCACCGCCATCTCCCGACCGGCCTGTTGCAAGTCCAGGTTCGGCCCGCTGTACTTGCTTGTAGTGGCAAAGGGACGGATCGAGAGCGATGGCACAGAACTTAGAACGTTTGCGACCTCATCTGGCAAGGCGAGCCGCAGAAAATCGGCGTCCTTATCGGAGCCAGCGTTCTGAAACGGCAGCACGGCCACTGAGCGCAGGACGCTGGAGTCCGGATTGCCGAATAGCTCCTGCTTCCAGTCGGTTCCTCGCAGCCAAACCACGGCCAATACGATTGCCAGCCCCCCTACCAGGCCCACGATCCGGACGGTCTTTTTTGTTGTTTGTGTCGCTGAGTTCCGGGCTGGGGTTTCGACAGCGCTTGTATTAGCCCCAGACGCTCGGTCGGAGTCTTCCGACTCTGGACTGGTAGTCCTGGCTGCAGATGCAACCTCCGATAGCTGCGTTGGAGCAATCCAGCGGTAGCCGTGGCGGTCGACAGTCTCCACAAAGATCGGATTCTCGGCGGAATCTCCGAGCGCGTCGCGCAAGCGCTTAATCGCGCTGCGGATTCCGAGATCGAAATCGACGAACACGTCGCCGGGCCACAGAACCTGCCGAAATTCCTCGCGCGTGATGACTTCGTTCGGACGGCTCAGCAAAAGCTTCAGGGCGCGAAAGGGCAGGTCCTGTATCTTGACCTTGACTCCGTTCTTGCGCAACTCACCCGAGCGCAAGTTGGCCTCGAACACCCCGAAGAGTAGGACCGTATTGGGCGCGCGATACAGCGAGTTGGCAGGCATACTACGGACTCGCCTCCCGGGGGAGACCGCGAGTTTACCATCGAAACCATTGGCGGCGAAAACAAACTTCGTCTCGCTTCGCCTGCGTTTCAAGCCTGCCTCAAGCCTCATTTACCAGGCAACAACTTCGGGTATTGCTCTGCAAATACGCCGCTTAGCGCGTCACACAAACTCCACCAACGGATCACGCCCGGGACATTGACCGCGCTCCACATCTCAGGGCATATTCGGTGCCGCGTTTCGCAACCCCTTGCAACTAGGTCTATGACTCTGCAACCAGCGAGGAGGATGTAAATGCCGAGAAGCTACTTTGGCGGCAACGTTTTCGCTTGTGTCATCTGCGCTGCGCTGGCAGCCGCCCTGATGGCGGCAGTTCCAGGGGTGGATACGGTTCGATTTCGGAAAGTCCGGCGGTACGGGTGTTGGTAGTGCTGAGTTTGACGATTCTCGTGATCGTGCTAAGCGCAATTTTATTGCCGCCGAACGACACCAGCGCCATGCCACCGGATGGGGACGGAAGGGTGTGCGCGACGACACCGCGCTGATAGGCGTGCGCTGCGGAACTGGGGCCAAGTAACGCCGGCTTTCGAGGCTCAGGAAAACAAATTCAGGGTAGACCGGGGAACGCGAGGCAAGACCAAAAGACTTCACCGCTCTCAGGAGGATCCATGAATTACGTCCGCAAACAAGATAAGACGTTTCGCGCGTTCTCTACGATTATGGCTGCGGTAATTGTGCTCGCTTCGAGTGCGGCCTCCCAACGCGCCGATTCCTCCCGCGCGGAGTTCTCGCGCTCCATCGCCACTTCGCATGCTGCGAAGAATTCCTCCGACCCGGAGGCCCTACCGCAGTTGGGCCCATCCCCGGTGAATCTGCTGGCCATAGGACAGTATCAGACCAACTATCACTGCTGTCATTCCACTGTGTCGGACGTCGCGGTTGCGGATTTCAACAAAGACGGATATCAGGACGTTGTGGTGGTTGACCAGAGCACCTGCGTCAGTTTCATGCCCGGTAATGCCCAGGGACAACTCGGCGCCCCAGCCCCAGTCGACAGCTGTGTTCTTCCCACGACGGGAGGACAGTTCGTAGTGGCAGGAGATTTCAACAATGACAGCATTCTCGATCTAGCCGTCATAAACTCTGGTGTCGATGCCACCGTTTGGTTGTTGCAGGGAAAAGGCGATGGAACCTTCACCTATGCCGGCTCATTCAACGTGAACAACACGGATGGCAACACTAAATCGATGGCCAGCGCCGCTCTGGTGACCGGCAATGTCAACCTCGACCTCGTGGTCACACTTGATCAAGGCCAAATCTACGTTTTCCTGGGGAATGGCGCTTTCGGTTTCACCCCGACGGCACAGAGTCCCTTGATCCCTTACAGCGGTGGCGCTCTCTCAGTAGGCATCGGTAAATTCGTCAATGGTAACAATAATATGGATTTGGCGGTTTCCTACGTCGCTGGAGAAGGCGCAATTTCAGACGTCGCTGTGCTCCTGGGCAACGGCGACGGGACCTTCCAACCCGCGGTGAATTATCTGCTGAACGTGGGGGGCATCAATGTTCTGGCTGTCGGAGACGTGACGGGAAGCGGCATACTCGACATCGTCGTAAACACCTTCAGCGGCCCCGATGTAAGCGTACTGCTGGGGAACGGAGACGGGACCTTCAAGCCGGTGATTGATTCACCTTCGGCCCCCGTTCCGAACTTTCTCGCCTTGGCTGATGTCAACGGCGACGGCAAGATGGATGCCGTGGTCAGCTCCGACTACTCCTACTCCGGAGGAGACACAGTCAGCGTACTCATCAGCAATGGCGATGGCACCTTCCAGACGCCTGTGGAATATGCGGTCCTCTGGCAACCCCTGGAAGTGCGCATCGGAGACTTTAACGGGGATGGAAACCCGGACTGGGTGGCCATAAATGCCAGCTCGTGGACCCTTTCCGTCGGCTTGGGTTCCGGCGACGGCGGGTTTGTTGCCGCGCAGAACGTTCCCGCCGACCCCGGCGATCTGAGTGGGCAGCCCCAGGCCATCGTCGCGGAGGATTTCAACCAGGATGGCAACTTGGACTTTGCCGTTCTGACGGGGCCTAGCGGCGGCTACCCAGGGCTGAACATCTCTCTCGGGAACGGCTCGGGGGGGTTTGCCGCACCCGTCACCTACCCTGCCGGCACCTCTCCCGGAGAGATGACGTCTGGAAATTTCATCAGCAACAACAGCTATCCCGATATCGCCGTCCTCGATCTGTCTGACAACACGGTCAGCGTCCTGATCAACAACGGCAATGGCACGTTTGCCAGCCCAGTGCCATACGCCGTAGGCAAGGGCTCGGGTTCTATTCAAAACGCGGATTTCAACGGCGACGGCATCCCCGACCTGATCGTCACCAACCAGACCGATGGTACGGTGAGCGTGCTGCTCGGCAAGGGCGACGGCACCTTCCAGGCGCAAAAGGTCTCTACCGCGCAAGCCAACGGGTACTACATGGCGATAGCCGATTTCAATGGCGACGGCAAGATGGACGTTGCAGTCAGCAACTCCAGCACGACGAGCATAAGCATCCTGCTGGGCAATGGCGACGGGACGTTTCAGGCCCCGATAAATACGACCGGACCGTCGCAAAATTCAGGATTGGCGGCCGGCGACTTCAATAACGACGGAACCATGGACCTGGCGGTTTGTTCCCAATCCAGCAGCATCACCAACGGCACCGACGGTTACGGCGGCATCCAAATCTTTCTGGGGTTGGGCACCGGCAGTTTCCAGTCGCCCGTAAGTTATCCTACTGTCCCGGGCGGGCTATCGGGGAACACCGGCCAACATCTTCCACATGTGGGTGATCTGAACAACGATGGCAATCTCGACATCATAATGTCCAACTCCCCTACGCTCGCCGCCGACACGAACGGCAATCCGCGCAATGTGGGGCCATCCATTCTGCTGGGCAACGGCGATGGGACCTTCACCCTGAATTCCGGCAACCCGGCGGTGACCTCTCCTTACGAACAGGACCTTGCTCTGGGGAACTTTAACAACAAGGGAATGGGTGCGGCCGTCCTGAATAATGACCAAGGCCTAGGCAGCTTCGTCGGCGACGTTACCATTCTGCTCAGCGCTTCGCCAACACCAACCCCGACACCAACACCGACCCCAACACCGACCCCAACACCGACCCCAACACCGACCCCAACCCCAACACCAACACCGACCCCAACACCAACGCCGACCCCAACCCCAACACCAACGCCAACCCCAACACCAACGCCAACCCCGACACCAACACCAACTCCAACTCCAACCCCAACCCCAACACCAACACCAACTCCAACCCCAACCCCAACACCAACTCCAACCCCAACCCCGACGCCAACCCCAACCCCGACTCCAACGCCGACGCCAAAGCCAACCCCGACGCCAACACCAACCCCAAGCCCAACCCCGACTCCAACCCCAACACCAACGCCAACCCCGACTCCAACCCCAACACCAACGCCAACCCCGACTCCAACCCCAACACCAACGCCAACCCCAACACCAACGCCAACCCCGACACCAACGCCAAGGTTGAAGATTACAACCACCACGCTGCACGAGGCGGTTCTACGGGTTCCATACAGGGCTACGGTGAACGCCAGTGGTGGCGTTCAGCCCTATAGCTTCTCGATCATCCACGGTTCACTGCCCGGCGGTTTGAGGATGAATGCCGGCGGCACAATTACAGGCACGCCTTCCGGCGTGGGTCAGTCAAATTTCGCCGTACAGGTAAAGGATTCCAGCCATCCGGCCAACGTGGCAACAGCCAAGCTAGCCATTTTTGTCAGCAACAAATTGGCGATCACCACACCGAGCTTGCCGAATGGCGTTGCCGGGATCTCCTACAGCGCGACGGTCGCGGCCAGCGGCGGCACAAAGCCCTACACTTTCTCGATCGTCGACGGGCGACTACCGTTCGGCCTGTCGCTGGGCCATGACAATGGCCTCATCTCAGGCACCCCCACGCAGCCCTTTGAGAGACAGAGATTCACGGTGCAGGTGCGGGATTCGACCAATCCAGTGCAGACCGCCGAAACCAGTTACACCATCACGATTTTTGACGAGTTTGGAATCACGACATCATCGCTGCCCACCGGCATCGTTGGAGTTCCTTACAGCGCTAGCATCACAGCCGCTGGCGGGAGCCCGCCCTACTTTTTCGCCATCACCAGCGGCTCATTTCCACCCGGCCTTGAAATTTGCATTCCCGGCGTCGCATGCGGTTCGATGAGCGAAGGTGCGATCTTCGGCACACCTACAACAGTTGGAACCTCAAGTTTCACTGTGCAGGTTAAAGACTCGGCCTACCCGCAACACACGGCGCAGGCGAAGCTGTCGATCAGGGTGACCGAGCCCCTGCATTTCACGACGGTTAGCGTGCCGCCTGGACATCAGAATCACTTCTACGACTTCAAAATCACTGCGGCGGGAGGCACGGGACCCTACACATTTTCTGCGTACTTCGGCACTGATTCTTTAGTAGGTTTGTCAATGTCTCCTGACGGGACACTCAGTGGCGTTCTTCAAAGCGTTCCCGGGAGCTACGACCTCGAGGTGGGGGTCGTCGATTCCAGCAATCCAGCTCAGACGATCGAGCGGCTCTTCCCTATCAAAGTGGAAAAGCCGTAGGCGGGCTGCCGGGTCCGCGGCGGGACACAAGCCCTTGCGCTTCCTGCTGGATCAAGAGCTGCAAACCTGGGGGAAGATGAAGTGAACTGTGCGCTCCGCCTGCTCACTCGCTTCCTCCGACATTATCCGCGCGCCTTCGATTTGCTGCTGGGGAATGCCCTGTATGCGCAGGCTCCAGTCTTCAAGTTTCTCCTCGCCCATCGCAAGCAGGCTCTGGTGGTGTTAAAGGACGAGCGCCGAGACCTGTATCAAGACAGCCTGGGACTGCTCCTCTCTACAGCAGATTCAAGCGCCGAATCTCTCTGCGGCGCGAGCTTTCGCCTTCGCGGCCTCTTCCTCTCGATTCCTCGGCGGCGCGATGGTTTCGAGCGAATGGAGAAGACGCGCCGAGATGGCGGCTACTTCATCGACCGCAGCCTGGAATGAAGTTTCGTTGGCTTTTGACGGTTTGTTAAAACCGCTGATCTTCCTCACGAACTGCAGGGAAGCGGCTCGAATCTCTTCGGCATTGACCGGCGGATCGAAGTTGAACAGAGTTTTTATATTTCTGCACATCGGCTTCTAACCTCAACTTGCTAGAACTCCCAGGCGGAGTGAAGGTATTAGTTTGACATAACCGCCGAGGCAGAGAACAGACTCAAAACAGCCGCCCAATGGAGAAGTTAACCCGACTCTCACCCGTGGGGCTGACGCTGCCCGCCAGTGCGATGGGCCCGACGATAGTTTCGGCGATCACCCCGAGATTGAACGTGCCGCGGACCACCACCGTACCGGGATCGTTGAAGGCCGTACCGGCCTCGTACCATCCCCCCCAGTAGATCTTTCCTCCGACGAACTGCGGCAGGTGGTAAAGTTCGCGGCGGAATCCCAGTGAGGAGTAGGCGTAGTGGTTGCCGACAAATTCCTGCGGAAGGTAGGCGCCGAGGCGGAACGCTCCACCGAGCGTAAAGATCTGGAATGGACCTCCGGTGCCGTGGAACGTGGTTCCACCCGAGGCCAGAAAGAAGAGCGAAGTCCTGGGGCCCGTCGGAATGAAGGTGGAAGTTTGCACGTCGAGTTGATCAATGGGATGGACAAGACCCGGGCTCTGCAGCACGCGTGAAAGGTTGGCGACGATGCGCGTGCCGCGGCCGGGAACCGAGGGATTATCCTGGCCGTCCCACACGTAGCGCGTGCGGAATTCTCCAGTGCTGCCGCTGACTGACGGGAGGCCCGCGCTGCCAATTAGCGGCGCCAGTTTGCCGCTGAAGATCTCGTATCCCCAGCGGAGTTCGCTGCGCTCGCCGGGGTTATAGCCGAAATCGAAACCGCCGCCCGCTCTTTCGTCACCGAAGACCGCGACACGGGTCTGGCCAGTAAATTCGTTGCGGGGCAACTTGGAAGCGAAGGCGTAGGGCGCCACGAAGAGATGGGTGGCGCCAAGCGGCTGATAGAACTCCGTGGCGGCCAGGTTGCTGGAGCCGAGCAGGAGGTCATTGCGCCACTCGCCGCCGTGATGCTCGACGTCCATGAAAGTGATGCGGGCGCCGGCGGAAAAGTCGAAGGCCGCCACGCCGGAGCCATCGACGTTGACGGCCAGATCCACGAAGGGCGGACCGTAGGTCTTCTCATGTGCGGTCACTCGCAGCGCGGGTACGCCATTTTGGGTAAAGCCTTCGTAGCCCAGGCGGTCGAACTCGCCTTCTCCAGCGACGCGCGTCAGTTGAGTTTCGAGTTTTGGCAGATCAAGCGGGCCCTGTGTGTCTGACTTCAGACTTTGTTCGAGCCTATCATCGGTGTCCGAGTCTCCTCCTTCGACTTCCACCGATTGCACTTGCTTCGGTGGAACGTGTTTGCGGGCGGAACGTGCGGCGAGGTATTGCTGCCACTTTGCGTCGTCTTTGAGGGCAAAAGGCAGCAATGCTGCCGACTGGCTGGCTGCGCTCTGATAACCGAGGCGAATGAGGTCCTGAAGGCGATCATAGTCGTCCATCGAGAAGCTCCCGGTGTCCACGGTGATCGTAGCGTTGGCCAGAGCCACGGAGCGGCGCTCATTCTGTAGAAGCATAACGTCGAGTGCGCGGGAGAGCACGCCGGTCAGCGTTTCCAGTTGCTCGCGTTCCCCGAGGGGGACGCGGAGATAGACGGCAATGACAGTGTCGGCACCCATTTCGCGCACCACGTCGACAGGAATATTTTCGACCATCCCGCCATCCGCCAGTACCCGGCCACCGACTTCCACGGGAGTGAAGACGCCAGGAATCGCCATGCTGGCGCGCACGGCGGTGGCGAGAGAACCATCATGCAGCACCACGCGGTCACCGGTCAGCATATCCGTAGCGACGCAGCGGAACGGGATGGGCAAGTCGTCGAAGCTGGCGATGCCGGACGCGGGGAAGGCGATGCGATCGAGCAGCAGGCCAACGCCATGGCCGGGATTGAACCCGTTGGGACCCTTCAGGCCGTGCTTCAGGCCCAGCGCGGCTTCGATCTGGTAGTCGCGACGATCCTGCTTACGGCGATAGCTAAGTTGCCGATAGGTAGGCTCGGGGGCCAGCACGTCGTCCCAGTCAATGCCTTCGGCGAACTTTTGGATTTCCGCGGGCGACATGCCCGTGGCGTACATGGCGGCTACGATGCTGCCCAGGCTGGTACCGGCGATGCGGTCCACCGGAATATGATTCTGCTCCAGCCACTGGATCACCCCGATTTCGGCCAGGCCGAGCGCACCGCCGCCGCTAAGGGCAAGACCGATGCGGGGACGGCGAACCGGCTGCGATGGGCCGGTCTGCTGGTCCGGCTGCGGAACTTGTTTCTGATCTGGCGATTGATTTTGCGCCAGGGTCAGGCTGCCGGACAGGGCCAGCAGCAAGAAGACGCTGAGCCGCGCCGCACAACTGCGGCAAGCGCGAAGCGAAGACATGTTCATCCTCCCGGAAAAGCAGGCGGAGCTAGTTGGGAAAAAACTGACATTAGCAGGTTCGGCTGACGATTGATGATTGATGATTTAGGTCTTCCATCAACAATCAGCAATCGACAATTGGCCAGCCCGTCTGGCCTACATGACCGGGGGCACTGTGATGCCCATGACGGCGAGCGTGCGAATCAATTCGCGGCGAACGACCGCGACCGTAGCCAGCAGGAATTGTTTTCGCCTCTCATCGGGCTCGCTGAGGATGGGATGGCGGTGATAGAAAGTGTTGAAGAGTTGCGCCAGTTGGAAAGCGTGCTTGGCGAGGTAGGCCGGTTCTGTAGTCGCGATACATTGGTCCACAAGATAGGAGGTCTTTGCCGACACCAGCCAGAGTTCCCAGAACTCATCCGCGTTATCGCCTGCGAGAAATTTGGCCAGGGTCTCGGCAG
>Ga0302326_10026276_pt1 | contig 11774 bp, 9 predicted proteins | sample Palsa_T0_3_FD_202264 | JGI IMG/M metagenome (GOLD analysis project Ga0302326, IMG submission 202264) | Peat permafrost microbial communities from Stordalen Mire near Abisko, Sweden - Palsa_T0_3 | ecosystem: Environmental > Terrestrial > Soil > Palsa > Peat permafrost | place: Sweden: Abisko... | reverse complement strand
CACGACCAGGATTCTGCTCCGGCGCTCCGCGCCGATGCCTGCTTTCGAGGTCTTCAGTCGGTCCCTTTTCGCACGATCTCGTAGAACTGCTCTAGGCCGAACTCCTTGTTCATCAAGAAGTCGTTCACTTGGCCAGCGATCGACGCGTAGTCGCCCGGTTGCAGCTTGCTCGTCTGCGAGGGATCGGTGCGATTCACGTCGGTGATCACGTCGATGATGACCTCGAGCGGCGTCTGGGTCTGCTGCCCGGTGCCGTTGGTCATGGGTGTGACGAGGTTCGCCAATACCTGCGACAGGATTTGATTGGGATCCATCTCGTCGGCGCAAAGCTCCGTGCCGTTCGAGATGAACTGACCCGCGATGCGCGAGAGAAGCGTGAGCTGGGCGTCGACCACGCTCGCCGTGAGGATGTGCCCCACCGGATCACGCGTGGTCGGTGAAAGAGAGGGGGCCATCGCGTTGTACACGGGGACGAGGTTCTGGTCATCGCCGAGCACCTGAATCAGATCATTGGACGTCGCGAGCAGCGCAGCGAGCGCGTCGTTCTGCGACGCAGCGGCGAGGAGATATTGAAGCAGCGCCTCGAGCGCGGTTCGAGCGCCGGCTTGCGAGCGCACGGCATCGACGAGATCCATCGACGTCGAGAACAGCGGACCGCTGATGGTGTCCGAAATGTTGTTCGTGAGGTCGTCACGCAGCCACGAGCAGCGCGTGTACGGGGGGATGAAGCTCGTCGGGCACTGCCCACTCATCTGCGATCGCAGCATGGCGACGAGCGTGGGCGTGACGTCGGGGATGGCTACGTCGGCAAACGTCGAGGCCGCTGCCATGCCCTTCACCGACAGGAACTGATCGACCATCTGCGATCGCCCGAGGCGCCAGTTCGCCATTCGGGTCGCGTCCGTCGCGAGGGCCGCGTCGATGCCGTTGAGCGCGGCAGTCACCAGGTAGATCGGCGTCACCTGGGGATTCGTCGTGCCGTCGTTGCGCGTCGCGGTGACGACTCCGTTGCGGTTCGTGAGGGTCACGGCCTTTGCGAGGACCGGGTCGATGAGGCCACGTACGGCGTTGGCTATGGCGCTCACTCCACTGATGGGCGTCGTCGCCGTGCAGACGTTGGTCATCGCGTTGGCCGCCGTGCAGTGCGCGATCGTGGTCGTGTCCGCGTCGACGGTGGCGGCGCCAAGCGCGGGGAAGATGTCGCCCGGGAACGCCTGGATGAAGAGCGGCTCGTACGTCACCATCCCATCCTGCGTGCAATATTGCGGGTCCGTCGTGACGTTGCCCACGGGGTTGCAATCGGTGACGGCGTCGTTCTTGTCAGCCCAATGCCGATAGACGGTCTCGAGGAGCGCGAGATAGAGGTCCTCGCGATTGTGGTTCGCGAACGCTTGAATGAGCGGCGCGAACGCGGCATACGCGCTGAAGTCCTCGAGCACGAAGAGCGCGTCGGGATCCTGCACGACGACGTCCTGCCCGACCGCGCAGTTGCGCAGGCCGTGGACGAGCCCGTCCGGTGACGCGTCAGGCGCGCTGGGGTCCGGATCTGGAATCGTCACCTCCGGGCACAGCGTGGTCCCGACGGTGTGCGCGCCCATCAGGTCAGCCAAAAAGTGATTCGTCGTGTAGTTGATGTCGCCTGGGTTCGGGCTGTCGTTGTCGATGTCGAAGTAGACTTGCCGATTCAGGTACTGCGGCATCGGACGGAGCGACTGACTACTCGGCGGGTCCCAGAATCCCGTGATGCCGCTCGACTGCTGCATCATGTCGACCGTAGCCGCGCCGATTCCGACGACGCCGTTGCGCAGGTAGTCGGGCCGCAAGTAGAGCGATGCCTTGCCGACGATGGCGTCGATGTAGAACTCCGCGAGGTTCCCGATCTTGAACACCTCGCACTCTTGAAACGGGGAAGCGCCCAGGTTGCAGAGGTAAGGGAACCCCGAGCAGAAGTCGGCGCTGCCGATGATCGGCACACCCTTGCCGTGAAGCACGGCGCCGTTCTTGTTGCACGCCGCGACGCCATTGGTGTCGTGGACGAGCTGGATGAATTTCTGGAAGGCGCTGCGGTTCCACCCCGTGTCGGGCTTCGTGCGGTCGACGGGGGTGACCATCGCGCCGACCATGTTCGTGTTGTCGTTGAACGCTGGCCCGTTGAGGTTGCTTCGGTCGTAGGTGATGTGGTCCTGGAACTGCATGTAGTTCGCAAAGACCTCGCCCAACAAACCGCTGCTACTCGACTCCGTCGAGCGAAGCACGTCCTCGAGCAACCCGGGCTCTTGCTCCACTTGCACCATCACGTCGAGGATCTCGTCCCAAAACGTCGACGTCGCGGGGATCGTCGCCTCAGGGTGGGTGTTCGCGATGTTCTTGAATGCGAGACCCGCGCCGGTGACGCGCGCCATGTCGCCCTGATTCTTCTGCATGAGCGACGACGTGAGGGCGAGCACGTCGTCGGTACTCGAGTTCGCGAGGATCTGCGCGCCCGCGTAGACCAGATCGACGAGGGGTGATGTCTCCGGGTGAAACGCGTCGTAGGTGATGGTGACGGGAGGCGTGCCGGCGTACACCTGCTGCGTGAAGTTCCCTGGCATGTCGCGAGAGCCGAGCAAAATGTACGCGCCGCCGAGCATGTACATCAGCGACTCGTGATTCTGCGTCGGGTCGGGGTTCACGAGCGGGGAGAGGTCGGACATCATCGCCGCCGTGAACGTGTGCGTCGTATCGATGTAGCCGTAGAGGAGCTGCCCCTCCGAGAGAGAACGCCCGAACGTGTCGAACGCAGAAGCCTGCGTCGGAGCATCGACCGCGAAGAACGGGGACGGAGGCGCAATGCCCGTCGACGAAACGAACTGACCGAGCGCGTCGATGTCAGGAAGGCCGTCCCCGTTCATGTCGACGAAGGGCGCAGGGAGCACACCACCCACGAGCGGAACCGCTGCAAACCCACGCGAATCGCGCTGCACGATGTACTGCGACACGCCCGCACCGAACGCGGGGTTCTCGGCCATCATCACGACGCCGAGAGCCTCGAGGTTGGTTCGAGGGCGTGACAAGATCGAGCGACCCGTGAGGTTATCCTGCGTGATCTTGAGCGTCGCTAGCGGCGGGTCGATCGTCGCCGTGCCGAGCACTTGCTGGAGCGTCGCAATGACCTGCTCGAGCTGCGCATTCGCCGGGCCAGGCACCGGTATCAGTTGGCCAAACGCATCGTGCGGCGAGGTCAAATCGTACGGGGTCGAGTCGGGGCTGATGCTCGCGAGCGTGGCGTTGGCGAGCGCACGAAGCTGCGCGTACGACATGGACGGGCGCACCGCCCCTAGCACCGTCGGTACGGGCCGATACCCGATGCGCGACGCGAGCTGCGCGAACGCTTGTTGACCAGCTGGTGAGCTCTGGATCGACTGCATGAGCGTGGCGAGCGACTCGGTCGATCGCGGCATCGTACCGTCGTCGTACAGCGGCGCGAACCGCCCGAGCATGTCCGCGAGCGCGAGACCGAGCGTGATCTGATCCGGCGTCGTCGTCGGAACGCCGCACGACAGCGCAGCATTGGGATTGTGCGTGTCCTTCACTGGGACGAGCACGTTCGGGATGGTCGCGTCGATCGCCGCGATGAGCTCGGCTCGATCGTTGGCCATCGCACCGACGCGTGCGACGGCGTAAGCGCGCGACGCTTGTTGCGCAGCGACGGAAACCGGATTTCCGTTCACGTCGACCGCGTTGTCCGTGATCGGCGGCAACTGCGTCTGGTCGACGGCAGACGCCCACTGTCCGTTGGTTTGATGGCAGACGTTGCGATACGAGGCCCCCGTGAGGTCTTCCGGGAACACGAGGCTGGCCACGCGATCGCAGAACGCCCCATAGACCTCGGTGCCGATCGTTCCGAGCGGGGCTGCGGTGCGGGTCGTGTCGATGTCCGAGCACGCGAGCGCGACGCTGATGGTTGCGCCGAAGCACACGAGGCGAAGAGACCGCATGAGGTGATTATATGCTAACGAATCGGCTGCGACATGGCCTCGCAGACCGCCATCATTTTAGCCGCCGGGCAGGGCAAACGCATGAAAAGCGCGTTGCCGAAGGTCCTACATCCGATCGCGGGTCGGCCGCTCCTCCACTACCCAGTGAGGGCGGCGCTCGACGCCGGATGCGACGACGTCGTGGTCGTGATCGGCCACGGCCGTGACCTCGCCCACCAGTACTTGCAGAATGCATTCGACGCGCGCGTGCGTACGGTGGTCCAGGAGACACAGCGCGGAACGGGTGACGCAGCGCGGGTCGGCGTGGCGGCGCTCGAGCGAGCGGATGATCGCCCCGTGGTCGTGTTTTATGGGGACGTTCCGCTCATCGAGGCTGCTGACTTGCGCCTCGTCCTCGAGCACAAGAAGGCGAGCAACGCGCCGCTCGCCATCGCCACGTGCATGGTGGCAGACCCGACCGGCTACGGGCGCGTGATTCGCGACGAGCGCCGGAAAGTGGTCGCGATCCGCGAGCAGCGCGATCTCGAGAACGAGGACCAGCGCGCAATCCGCGAGATCAACCCAGGCATCTACGTGGCCGAGGAGAGCTGGCTTCGCACCATCCTCGGTGAGCTCGAGCCGAAAAACGCGCAGGGCGAGCTCTATCTCACCGACATCGTCGAGCACACGACCCACCGAGGTGCTCACGTCACGGCGATCGACGCGCGCGAATCGGTGCTCTTCGGTGTGAACGACCGCGTCCAGCTCTTCGAGGCCGAGAAGCGCATGCACCGTCGTATCCGCGCCAAGCACCAACGGAACGGCGTCACGGTTCGCGGCGGAGCGCTCATCGACGACTCGGTCGAGATCGAGATCGACGTCCACGTCGACACGAACGCAGTCCTTCGTGGTGCCACGCGCATCGCTGCTGGCGTTCATGTCGGCGTCGGTGCGGTCCTCGTCGATGTGGTCGTCGGCGCTGGAACGGTCATCAAACCCTACAGCGTGCTCGAGAAGTCACGCGTCGGTGAACGGGCGCACATCGGCCCGTTCGCGCACATCCGGCCTGACAGCACGCTTGGTGACGAGGTGCACGTGGGGAACTTCGTCGAGACCAAGAAGACGCAGATGGACAAGGGTGCCAAGGCGAATCACCTCGCCTACCTCGGGGACGGTGTGATTGGCGAGCGGGCGAACATCGGCGCCGGCACCATCTTCTGCAACTACGACGGCGTACAAAAGCACACCACGACCATCGGCAAGGACGCGTTCATCGGCAGCGACTCGCAGCTCGTGGCCCCCGTCACCGTGGGTGAGGGTGCCTACGTCGCGACCGGTACGACCGTGACGACCGACGTGCCGAAGGACGCGCTGGCCATCGGCCGCGCCAAGCAACAAAACAAGGATGGCTACGCGCCCAAGCTCAAGGCGAGCATGCGAGCGCGAGCCAAATAGAAGGACCGAACCATGGACGCCATTCGCGTGCGCGGAGGCAAGCCGCTCGTCGGCAAAGTCAGGATCAGTGGAGCCAAGAACGCGGCGCTCCCCATCTTGTGTGCCACGCTGCTCTCCGACGGCGAGAGCAAGCTCCGCAACGTTCCTGCCCTGCGCGACATCGAGACGACGGCGGCGCTCTTGCGGTTTCTCGGTCGCGGCGTTTCCGTAAACGCCCCCGAAGTGGTCGTCGAGGCGGGCAAGGACGTTCGCCCCGAAGCTCCGTACGAGCTCGTGAAGCAAATGCGTGCGAGCGTGCTCGTCCTCGGTCCGCTCTTGGCCCGATTCGGGCGCGCGAAGGTCTCGCTCCCGGGCGGGTGTGCGATCGGTGCGCGTCCCATCGACCAGCACCTCAAGGGCTTCGAGGCGATGGGCGCCAACATCAAGCTCGAGCGTGGCTACGTCATCGCAGAAGGCCCAGCGGGCGGGGGTCGACTGCGTGGCGCAGAAGTGTGCTTCGACTTGCCGACCGTCACGGGCACGGAAAACGTGATGATGGCCGCCGCGCTCGCGAAGGGTCGCACCACCCTCGTCAACTGCGCTCGAGAGCCCGAAGTGGAGGAGCTCGGGCGCGTGCTCAACAAGATGGGTGCGGAGATCGATGGTGCGGGGACCGACGTCATCCACGTCCGCGGCCGAGAGCAGGGAGAGCTCTTGCCCTTCGACCACGCCATCATCCCCGATCGCATCGAGGCCGGCACGTACATGTGCGCGGCGGCTATGAGCGAAGGCAGCGACGTAGTCGTGGAGGGTGCGGAGATCCAAGACCTCGAAGCCCTCGTCGCGAAGATGCGGCAAGCCGGCGTAGAAGTCTCGGCGGAAGGGCAATCCATCCGCATCCGGCGGGCGGGGCCGTTACGCGCCGTCAACGTGACGACCGCACCCCACCCCGGATTTCCTACCGACATGCAGGCTCAGTTTCTCGTGCTGATGTGCACCGCTCGCGGTGAGAGCGTGGTGTCGGAGACCATCTTCGAGAATCGAATGATGCACGTGCCCGAGCTTCAGCGCATGGGCGCGAACATCGCGCTCCGTGGCAATACGGCGCTCGTGCAGGGGCCCGCCGCTCTTTATGGTGCGAGCGTGATGGCGACCGACCTTCGCGCGAGTGCGTCTCTCATCATCGCCGGCCTCGTAGCGGAGGGTGAAACCGAGGTCAGGCGCGTCTATCACCTCGACCGCGGCTACGAGCGCATCGAGGCCAAGCTCGGCGCGCTTGGTGCGACCATCGAGCGGGTCAAGGGCGCCGTAGGTTGAAGGTGCCTCCGCCGCTCGTTCTCGCCGTGTCGAAGGGACGCACGGCGAAGGCGCTCGTTCCCCTCCTTTCACGGGCTGGCATCGACGCGAGCGCGCTCGGTCACGATGACCGCACGCTCGTACGGGATGTGGGTGCCCTTCGCTTCCTGCTGCTCAAGGCGGATGACGTACCCACGTACGTGGAGCACGGCGCGGCGGATTTGGGGGTCTGCGGGCGCGATGTGCTGCGCGAGCGAGGATCGGACCTCCTCGTTCCGCTCGATCTCCGGATCGGGCGGTGCACGATGGTGGTCGCTGGGCTCGCGGCCCATAGCGGAGAACGGGCGGACATGGCCCGTGTCGCGACGAAGTATCCAGTCACGGCGACCGCGCACTTTGCTGCCCGCGGCATTCAAGCCGAGGTCATCGCGCTCGCGGGGTCCGTCGAGCTAGCCCCCACGGTCGGGCTTGCCGATCTCATCGTCGACCTCGTGGAGACGGGCGAGACGCTGCGCAAGAACGGCCTCGTGCTCATCGAGCAGATCGCTACTGTCTCGACCGTGCTCGCCGTCAATCGCGCGGCATACAGGCTGCGGCACGCCGAGATTGCGGCGCTGATCCATGGTTTGCGCAAGGGTATCGATCAAGGTGCACCGCCTTCGGGCGTGGGATGATCGAGGCGTACGAGGGGACGAAGCCTGCGCAACGTCGAGCGGCCGATGCCTTTGACGTGGAGGAGGTCTTCGACCTGCCTGAAATGACCTTGCTTGCGCCTTTGGTCTAGGATCGCCATACCGCGCTTTTCGCCCACGCCAGGGAGACGACGGAGATCGTCGATCGTGGCTTCGTTCAGGTAGACGGGATCGTCTTCGCTTGCGGAAGACGCATGGTGCGTTTGAGGAGGGGCCGCGTCGATGACCGCCAGGGGGGGCGGAACGACGACGACAGGCGGTACGCCGACCGACGTGATGGGCGGCGGGATGAGTGATGAAGCACCACCCGATGCCACCGGAGCGCCCTGCCCGCCTCCCGCGGCGGCGAAGCGCCCCACGAGCGAGAGCACCACGAGCCCCGAGAGCACGAGCAACGCGCGCCCGAGCGGACGACCGATCCAAGCGCGTACGCGCGCGAGGCCCTTCTTGGCCTCGTCGCGCGTACGCTCGCTCTTGGGTTGCATCAGTCGGCTCCCGCGAAGATGTCGGCGTGGGTCGGCGCCACCTCGCCGGGCACTGTGCTCTCACGACCGCGCCAATCTTCTCGTGCAGGCCAATCTCGGATCTGGAGGGAGCCGTTGACTGGAAGCGCGTTGAGCCTGACCGTAAACGAACCGTCGCGATTGACGAATGCTGCACCGATGCGAAGCCAGAATGACCGTTTGCTCTCGCCGTCGACGCGATCGATGACCGTGTAGACCGCTTTCTTGTTTTGATTGTCCATGTGGACCTCCTTGGCGTACGCACGTTGCGACAGTCGTGCCGTACGAAAACAGGCGCGTTTCAGTCGGAACGGGCTGGCCAGGCCACCGCGTGCCGACTTCGGGCCAGCCGCACGTCCAGGCATGATTATGTTTGCGCCGGCGCTTGAACGCCGCGACCATTCGGCGCGTGCTCCCTGCGGACGCAGTCGACCCGTTCGGTCTGATCGGCCAGCTTCTCGACGGACAGTTTCGCGTGGACGCAGTCATCGGCGAGGGAGGGTTCTCTGCCGTCTATCGCGGAACGCACGTCGGGCTCGACGAGCCCATCGCCATCAAGTGCTTGAAGCTGACGGGGATTAGCGCTCAAGGGAGCGCGGTCGTCGATTCGTTCGTCAAACGGTTTCGTGACGAGAGCCGGATCCTCTACCGACTGGGGCAAGGCAACTTGAACGTCGTGCGGTGCATCGCGAGCGGGACGACCACCGCGCCCACGACGCGCGCCCTCGTTCCGTACATGGTGCTCGAGTGGCTCGAGGGGCACACCCTCGAAGCTGACCTTCGAGCCCGCGCGAAGCCGCGCTCACTGCCCGAGATGATGTCGCTGCTCGAGCCGGTGGCCGACGCGATTACGTATGCGCACTCGATGGGCGTCATTCATCGGGACCTGTCGACGAACAACATCTTCGTAGCAAGACAGCGCGGGGCGGCGACCGACAGCGCGACGCCGGGGATGGGAACGACACGCGCGAAGGTGCTCGACTTCGGCGTCGCGAAGGTCATCAGCGACGATCTCGAGCTCGGCCCCCGCACGCAGACGCTATCGCAGATACGGATCTTCTCTCCCGCGTATGCGGCACCCGAGCAGTTCGACTCGCGGCTGGCGCCGGCGGGGACATACACGGACGTCTACTCGCTCGCGCTCGTCGCCGTAGAGGTTCTAACCGGTCAGCCCGTTCGCACCTCGGAGACGCTCGGCGAGATGATGCAGCACGCGCTCGATGCGAAAGCTGCGCGGACGCCCAGGCAACGTGGCGCCAACGTCTCGGACGCGGTCGAGCAGGTGTTCGCGCGAGCGCTCTCGCTCGAGGCGAGCCAACGCCAGAAGGATGCGGGGGAGCTATGGCGGGAGCTCCGAGGGGCGCAGTCACTCGCGTTTGGTCGCCCACCGATGGATCTTGGTGCGACGACGCGCGTACATCAAGACCCCGAGAAACCACCTTCGACGGACAGGTCAGCCCCTCCTGCCCTCGCCGAGGTATCCGCAGGGGATCTCTCGGGCCTCAAGGCCACCGTGCGCATCACGTCGTCAGCACCTTCACCGCAGCTCTTTCAACCGCCTGCCGTACCGCCGGCTGCGGGAGCGCCGCGACCCGCTGCGTCCGGCTCGTTCGTGGCGCTCGCCCCTTCGCCACTGACGCAACCCACGCGGGCACCCATGAGCGCGCGGAGCGTTCAGCGGGCGCAGTGGCTCATCGGGATGCTCGTCTTCATTCTCGTGCTCGCCGCGGGTGGGGTCGCGCTGAGGTTTTGGCTTCTCAAGTGATGCGGCGCGGCGTCGAGCGCAGCGACACGCTCCGATAATCAACCGAGCGCATCGCGCAGACGAACGGCGATGCGACTGTTTGCAGCGCGGGCCGCGTCGATGACGCCGCTCATGTTGAAGAAGCCATGGACGAGGCTCGCTTCGCAGCAATAGTCGACGGGGGTCTTGGCCCGCTCGAGGGCCTCCGCGTAGAGACGCCCTTCGTCGCGCAAGATGTCGAACCCCGCCGTGACGACGGTCGCGGGCGGAAGCCCCGAGAAATCGCGGAAGCGAATGGGGGACGCACGCGGATCGTCACGCTCCTCGATGCGATTGAGGTAGTGCCGCTCGTACCAGAAGGTTCGCGCCTCCTCGAGGAAGAGCCCGGTGGCGAACGTCTCGTGCGACTTGCACGAGCGCGACCAATCGATGGCCGGATAGATTAGGAGCTGGTGCGCCGGCGGCTCGAGGTGCTCAGCGTCGCGCGCGAGGTGACAAATGACGGCTGCGATGTTGCCGCCCGCGCTGTCACCGCCCACACCCACGCGCTCGCGTGACGCACCGAAGTCTTGGGCGTGGGCGCGCGCCCACGCGTAGGCCGCGAGCGCGTCGTCGATGGCGGCGGGGAACTTGGCTTCGGGGCCGAGCCGGTACTCGATGGCGGCGATGACGACGCCGCTCTCGTGGGCGAGCACCTTGATGGGTGCGTCGTGCGATGTGATGCTGCCCGTGACGAAGCCGCCCCCGTGGAAGTAGACGAGCATTCCGGGCGTGCCGTGAGCCGTACGTGGGCCGTACACACGTGCACGCATCGGGGCCGATGGGCCAGGGACGAGCACATCGCGTTCGGTCGCCATCGTTGGAGCATGGGGTGCGACCGCGTCGACGTCGGTATCGGCCTGGTGGCGCGCAGTCTCGACGTCCTCAGGCTGGCCGATCCCCATGCGTCGGATGGCGGCGAGCATGACTTGGGCTTGTACGTCGAGGGTCTGGCCCTCGACGACCACCGGCGCACCGGCCAGGCGCCGAAGGACAGCGCGCGATCCACTCATCATGAACCGAAACGCCTGATCGCGTGCCTTCACTCTGCCCTCGTCAAACCGTTCCCACGTGCACGGAGGTGAGGTAGCGAAACTCGACGAAGCCGTCCACCTGGTGCTTCGCGAAGATCTCGTCCAAGGCGGCCATCATCGCATCGTGCTTTGGGTGGCCCGGCTGCGGCACGTACGACGACGAGAGCGCCCGACCGATGAAGCCCGCGCGATCGAAGCGCTGGGCGTTCGGGAACGTGAACGTCTCGAAGTCGGGCTCGAAAAACCGTGCGAGGGCGGCTCGGTCGACGTTCCTGTGGTTCACGGCCGCGTAGTCAATCGAGTGCTCGTGGAGGGCAGCCTCGTAGTCGCGGAGGAAGGCCGTGTCGGTCAGACGCTCGTTCCACATCAGGGCGACGGCATGAGGCGGGACGACGATGCGCCGAAGCTCGGCGCGGGCCTCGTTCAACTGAAACCAGTGGAACGCTTGTGCGGCGATCGCGAGGGCCACGGACGCATCCTCGATCCCCGTGTGCTCGGCGGTTCCGTCGGTGCTCTGGAACTTCGGATGATAGCCGAGCGCAATCTCTGCCGCGGCGCGCATCTCCGCGTTGGGCTCGATCCCCACGACCTCGAAGCCGCGCTCGAGAAAGAGCTTCGACGAGATGCCTGTCCCCGAACCGATGTCCGCGACGCGGGCGCCTTTTGCGAGGTGCATGGCGGCGACGATCGCGTCGATGGCTTCATAGGGATAGCTCGGGCGATACTTCACGTAGTCTGCGACGCGATCCGAGAAGCGAGCCTTGGCGTCCACTAGTGCGCCGCGCTCCGACGGTTGATCTTGTGCACGAGGATCTCGTACCCGACGCGCATGACCGGGTCGTTCGTCGTGCGGGGATCGCTGGGGATCTCCCGTCCGGCAGCCCATTCGGGTGGTCCACCGTCGGCGACTTCGTACGTGACGACGACGCCGCCATCGTGAGCGGTCGACCCTTCGCTCGGGAGCGAGTTTGCGTAGTCGCTCTCGTGGAAGACGAACGCGCCACCATCCACCTTCCGCGACGGCTCGACCGTCACGTCCGGGTGAATGCCCTCGCCCTGAACGCCATGCCCGTTCG
>Ga0302326_10026274_pt1 | contig 11775 bp, 10 predicted proteins | sample Palsa_T0_3_FD_202264 | JGI IMG/M metagenome (GOLD analysis project Ga0302326, IMG submission 202264) | Peat permafrost microbial communities from Stordalen Mire near Abisko, Sweden - Palsa_T0_3 | ecosystem: Environmental > Terrestrial > Soil > Palsa > Peat permafrost | place: Sweden: Abisko... | reverse complement strand
GCGCCCGATATCCACAAAGACTGCATCCGCCGTTATCGATACCACGGTCCCTTGCAAAGTCTCGCCGCGGGCATGGTGGGACTGCTCGTACTCATTGAGTATGTCGGCAAAAGAGGTGTCGACGGGAGTCACCTCAGGCGATTCAGGTACGTTGGATTGGGGCATGCGAGAAGACTACGTGTCCCAATATTGTGTCACATTTGAAGGCGCACCGCCCCTGGCAACGCTAGAATATCCTCAGTGCCGTCCACCTGGCGCCGTTACATTCGCCCGCAGGATTTCGTCTGGCTGCTGTTCTTTTCGGCACTGGCCGTTTTCAGTCCAGAAGGGAGCCCGCGCACCATCGCGACACTCGCGGCGCTCGGCGTGGTCCAAGTGCTGGAGCCGCGAATCGGAGCCCGGACGTCGGTAGTTCTCAAACTGGCCCTGTGTTACCTGCTGATCGGCTTAAGCGGCGGGCTGGCCAGCAGTTTCTATTTGACCCTACTTCTGCCCGTGATCACCGCCGCCACTACCTTCGGCCTCACCGGCATGGCGTTGATTTCACTGCTGGCCTCCGCCGAGTATCTGTCATTTCTGGCGTTCCTGCAGGAAGGTCAGTACATTGCGGACGAACGCGAGCTGATTCTGCGCGTACTTCTTTTCCCCTTGGTCGGTTACTTAACCTACGAGCTTGCGAGTGCGAATCAGGTGGAAACGCAAAAGGCCCAGGCCGCCGCCGACGAACTGGCTCGCGCCAATCGTAGCCTTCAAGAGGCCCAGGCGGAAGTGCGCCGGGCTGAGCGCCTAGCGGCTCTCGGACAATTGACGGCGGGCCTGGCGCATGAGTTGCGGAATCCGCTGGGCACCATGAAAACCTCCGCCGAAATGCTCTCCCGGCAGGTGTCCAAGGAAAACGCAGTGGCGCAGGAAATGGCCGGATTCATTACTTCGGAAGTGGACCGCACGAATTCGCTGATTACGCGTTTCCTGGATTTTGCGCGGCCGCAGCACCTGAAGCTGGAGGCTGCCGATATCACCACCCTGCTCGATAGCGCCATCGGGCGCTTCGAACGGGAGCAGAAAAACATGGGCACCTCCGTGACGGTATTCAAGAACTATTCGCCGGACGTGCCGCCCGTGCGTTTCGATGCCGAATTGATGGAGCGGGTGATCGCCAATCTATTGGTGAACGCGGCGCAGGCCAGCCCCCCCGGCGGCGTGGTGACCGTGAAGACCATGTCCGATGATGACGAAGTGGAGGTCGCCGTGATTGACCGCGGATCCGGCATCGACCCTAAGAACATCGAGAACATTTTCAATCCGTTTTTTACCACCAAGAGCGACGGTATCGGCTTCGGCCTCGCGATTATTTCGAAGATATTAGACGAGCACGGCGGCCGCATCACAGTTGACAGTACCCTAGGCGAAGGCAGCGTATTTCGCGTCTTCCTTCCGCTCAAGCGACAATAGAAAACACTGCACTGAATACGACACCCATGGGCAAAGCCACCATCCTAGTTATTGAAGACGAAGAAAAGCAGCGGCGCGTGGTGGGTCTGCACCTGGCCGGCGCGGATTATGAGGTCAAAGGCGCGGGCACCGCGGAAGAGGGATGGAAGCTGGCCGGCGACGTGGACCTGATCCTGACGGACCTCAAACTGCCCGGCATGGATGGCCTGGAGCTGCTCGAAAAACTCAAGGCGCAAAATTCCCACACGCCGGTTATCGTGATGTCGGCGTTCAGCACCGTCGAGAACGCAGTCGAAGCCATGAAGCGCGGCGCCGTGGATTTCTTGCCCAAACCGTTTTCCCTGGATCACCTCAGCGTGGTGGTGGAAAAAGCGCTGGAGGTGAGGAAACTGCGCGACGAAAATCGCGAATTGCGCGAAGCCCTGGGGCAACGCTATCAGTTCGAGAACATCATCGGCAGCAGTCCCGCGATGCAGGAGATTTTTGCCACCATCATGCGGGTCGCGCCCACCCGGGCCACCGTTCTTCTGGCCGGGGAAAGCGGCGTGGGCAAGGATATGATAGCCCGCGCGATCCATCAGCACTCGCCGCGCAAGGACCGGCCCTTCGTCAAAATCAATTGCACGGCCATCCCGGAAAACCTGATGGAAAGCGAACTCTTCGGCTACGAAAAAGGCGCGTTTACGGGAGCCAATATCTCAAAGCCGGGTAAGTTCGAGCAAGCCAATACCGGTACCGTGATGCTGGATGAGATTGGCGACGTGCCGGCATCGGTTCAGGTTAAGCTGCTGCGGATTCTGCAGGAACGCGAGTTCGAGCGCCTGGGGAGCAACCGGACCCAGCAAACCGATGTCCGAGTGATCGCCGCCACCAACGTGGATCTGCGAGCCGCGCTAGAACAGGGCACCTTTCGCGAGGATCTGTATTATCGCCTGAACGTGGTGCCGATGAATATTCCGCCGCTGCGGGAACGCAAAGACGATATTCCCTACCTGGTGGAACATTTTGCCAAAAAGTTCAACGGCGAAATCAGCGAAGGCGCACTGGAACGCTTGATGAGTTACCACTGGCCCGGCAATGTTCGCGAATTGGAGAATGTGATCGAGCGCAGCATTCTGCTGGCAAAGGGTCCCATGGTCGAAGCCGACGACGTGAAAATCGAGTCTGGAATCGGCCGCGCGCGCCCCGCCTTCAGCGCGGACGCCTTCTTGCCCGAAGGGCTGACGCTCGATCAATACGAGCAGTCCATCATTCGCGAGGCCTTGAAGAGGGCCAACGGCAATAAGAGCCAGGCGGCCCGACTGCTGGGTTTGACTCGCAACGCCCTGCGCTACCGGCTGACGCAGATGGGGATTGAGTGATTCATCGCTTCCTGCGGATTAGGATTACCAGCAGGCTCACGACCACCAGTAATCCCACGACCCACCGCAGCGCGGTCACACCTTAAGCAGCCACGCCCGCCATCTTGGGTTTTAAAATGTCCACCAGTTCCTGCACCGAGCCTGCGCTCTTGGCTAGCATGGCTTTTTCCTCGGCGTTTAGCTGCAGCTCGTAGATTTTCTCGACGCCATTGCGGCCCAACTTCACCGGCACGCCCACGAACAATCCGTGAATACCGTATTCGCCTTCGAGCAGCGCCGCGCACGGGAGCACTTTCTTCTTGTCCTTCAGGATCGATTCCACCATCTCAACCGCCGCCGCCGACGGAGCATAGTAGGCGCTGCCGGTCTTCAAATACTTCACGATTTCCGCGCCGCCATTGCGGGTCCGATCCACGATCGCGGCCAACCGATCGGCCGGGATCAGCTCGCTGAGCGGAATCCCCGAAACGTTGGACAAGCGCACCACCGGAACCATGGTGTCGCCGTGGCCGCCGAGCACCACTGCCGTCACGTTCTCCACCGAAACGTCCAACTCCATCGCGATGAAGGTGCGGAAGCGGGCGGAATCCAGCACGCCGGCCATCCCCACCACGCGGTGCTTCGGGAACCTCGAAACATGATGGGCCACCGTGCACATCGCATCCAGAGGGTTCGTCACCAGCACGAGGATGGCGTCCGGCGAGTGCTTGGCGATATTCTCCGTGACACTCTTCACCACCTCATAGTTGGCGATCAAGAGGTCATCGCGGCTCATGCCCGGTTTGCGGGCCAGACCTGCGGTAATCACCACCACATCGGAATTCGCCGTGGGCGCATAATCGTTGGCGCCGATCAGGCGCACGTCGTAGCCTTCGATGGGGCCCATCTGGGCCATATCGAGTCCTTTGCCTTGCGGCACTCCTTCGACGACGTCCACCAGAACCACATCGCCCAGTTCTTTCATCGCGAGGTTAATCGCGGCGCTCGCGCCCACGTTGCCCCCGCCCACCACCGTAATCTTATTGCGCATAAGCCATCGATTATAGCGTAGTCTGGAGATTACACTTGCTCCTGGATCCGGCCACAGCAGAACGATTCGCGCGATTGGCGCTGGAGTGCGTAGTTCGCGAATACCCCAACAAAATCGCACACACGTTGCAATCGGACGCCGATGCACGGCCGCCGCGCGAGCTGACGCCGGCCTTCTACGGCTGCTATGACTGGCACTCCGCCGTGCATGGGCATTGGACGCTGGCGCGGGTGGCGCGCGCCTTCCCCGGCACCCCCCTGGCTAGCCGTGTACAGGCAGCGTTGGTCCGCAACATCACTCCTGAAACCATCGCCGGGGAGGTCCGCTATCTGGACGCTCCCGGACGCGCCGCATTTGAACGCCCGTATGGCTTGGCGTGGCTCTTGCAATTGAGCGCGGAACTCCGCGTCTCTAAGTCTCCCCTGGCGCAGGTCATCGAGCCGCTGGAGACAGCCGCCGCCAGGAAGCTGGAAGAGTGGCTGCCCAAGCTGCCCTATCCAGATCGCTCCGGCCAGCACTCGAATACGGCATTCGCCCTGGGATTAATGATCGATTGGGCCCGGGTGGTGGGCGATGGCCGGGAGAAATTGCCGTTTGCTTCCACCATACGGTTTTACAATGGGGACCATAACGGGCCGATCGCCTTCGAGCCTGCCGGCGAAGATTTCTTCTCGCCGTGCCTGGCCGAAGCCGATTTGATGCGCCGCGTGTGCACACCGCAAGAATTCGCAGACTGGTTAGCGGCGTTTTTGCCGGATATTCCGAACCTGCGGCCGGTGGCTCCCACGGACCCGAGCGACGGCAAATTGGCGCACTTCGACGGCTTGAATCTGAGCCGCGCCTGGATGCTCTTCGGCATTGCCAAAGGATTGCCCGACAACGATCCCAGGCGGTTGCGTCTTTTGTTGACAGCGGATGCGCATCGCGACGCCGGCCTCGCGGCCGTCTCAGGCGCCCATTATGAAGGAAGCCACTGGCTGGGCACCTTCGCGGTGTACCTGGAAACTATGGACCTCGAAGACCGCCCTACCGGCCTGCGCCGAGTTCGCTAGGAGCCGGCTCGTTCGGGTTTCCTTCATTCGCTTCGGTTTCGATGGCCGCTTCCACCTCTGGCTTCACATGTTCCGGCTTGGGGGCCTCCTTGCGAGCCTTGTCGAACAGGAACGCGAGCGTCTTCTCGGTGCGAATCTGGCCGGCGATGCGGCCGAGAGTGCCATCCTTCTGAAGCTTGGCGCGGACCGCGGCTACGGGCTCGCGCTGCTGGCGCGCGAAGCGCTGCACTTCCCGATCCACTTCTTCCTGGGTCGCGCTGATGGCTTCGCGGTCGGATATCTTGTCCAGGATCAGGGACGCGCGCACGTCCCGCTCGGCGCGCTCCTTCTGCGATTCGCGGATTTTTTGCCAGTCCAGCTTGAGTGACCGCGGGTCGATCCCCTGCGACGCGAGTTGCTGTAATTGCGTGTTCAGGTTGGCCTCAATCTGGCGGTCTACAAACACGTCGGGCACCGCGAAAGGGTGGGTGTCCACCAGTTTCGCGACGATCTGCTGCTTGGTGTCGTCCTGGGCCTGGTGCTCGCGTTCGTGGAGTATGGACTTCCGAATGGAAGCCTTCAACTCCTCGAGGGTCTGGTAATCCCCCAGGTCTTTGGCGAAATCGTCGTTCAACTCGGGCAGCTCTTTGCGCCGGACCGCTTTGACGGTGGCCTTGAAGCGCACGGTGCGGCCAGCCAAAGTCGGACGGTCGTAATCGGCCGGGTAGGTGACTTCGAATTCGCGCGATTCCTCCGGTGAAGCGCCGCGCAGGTTCTCGGTGAAGGCCGGCATGGTGGCTTCGTCACCGAGCTTTAACATCAATTCATCCTGCTGGACCTTTTCGTCCACGCCGGACAAACTTTCGAGCGAAACCAGCGCGTAATCGCCCTCGGCTAGCGGCCTTGGTTCTTCGTTCACATATTCGGCCTTGCGCTGGCGCAGATTCTCCAGGCGCTCATTGAGGGCTTCATCCGGCACAGCGGGCTCGGCGTAGGTAACGGTCAGACCCTGATACTCGCCCAACTCGAACGCCGGCGCCACTTCGAATTCGGCTTTGAAGCGCAAAGGTTCACCCTTGTGGAAATGAACGTCACTGATGCCGGGCTGGCTGACTACCGTGAGGTGATCCTGTTCAAACGCGGCGTTCAAGAAGCGCGGCACCAGCTTCTCAAGCACCTCCTGGCGGATGTCGCTGGCGAAACGGGCCTTCACCATCGCTAGCGGCGCCTTGCCTGGCCGGAAGCCCGGCAAGCGGACTTTGACCTGAATCGCCGCGGCGGCGCGCTCGGTTTCCTGATCCACTTCCGTCTCTGGGACGGTGATCTCGAGCGAATGCTTGCAACCTTCAATAAGAGCCATCTAAAACAAATATACCCTGGAGCCCTCCGCCGCGTTCGCCGCAGCGGGAAACTCCAGGGTCGAAACGGAATGGTTGAATTAACGGGCGGCGGCTAACGAGTGAGAAGCTTCCTTCAAAGCTTTGGCCTTGTCGGTGGCTTCCCAAGTAAAGGTTTCCTCGGTGCGGCCGAAGTGGCCGAACGCGGCGGTCTTGCGGTAAATCGGCCGGCGGAGCTTCAAAGTGTCGATCATGCCCTTGGGCGTCAGAACAAAGGTGGCGCGCACCATTTCCACCAGGCGTTCTTCCGGAACTGTGCCCGTCCCGAAGGTGTTCACCATAACAGACACGGGCTCAGCGACGCCGATCGCGTAAGCCAACTGCACTTCAACGCGCGAGGCTAGCCCTGCGGCCACAATGTTCTTGGCTACGTAGCGGGCCATGTAGCAGGCCGAACGGTCCACTTTGGTTGGATCTTTGCCCGAGAACGCGCCGCCGCCGTGACGTCCCATGCCGCCGTAGGTGTCCACAATGATTTTGCGGCCGGTAAGTCCGGTATCGCCGTGCGGGCCGCCGATGACGAAACGCCCGGTGGGATTGATATGATATTTGGTCTGCGAATCTACCATATTGCCGCCCACGATGGGATCGATAATGTATTTCTTGACATCCGCGCGAAGCTGTTCGGTGGATACGTCGTCATCATGCTGCGTCGAAAGCACCACCGCGTCGATGCGCTTCGGCTTGCCGTCCACGTATTCCACGCTGACCTGGCTTTTCGCGTCCGGGCGCAGGTAAGTGAGCTTGCCATCGCGGCGGACGTCACTCTGCTGGCGGACCAGCTTGTGCGCCATCATGATCGGCAGCGGCATCAGCTCCGGCGTTTCATCGCAAGCGTAGCCGAACATCAGCCCCTGATCGCCCGCGCCGCCGGTATCCACACCCATGGCGATGTCGGGCGACTGGCTTTGAATCGTATTCAGAATGCCGCAGGTTTTGGCGTCAAACCCCATTCTGGCGTCATTGAAGCCGATGTCGCTGATCACTTCGCGGGCCAGCTTTGGCACGTCCACGTAGGTAGTGGTGGTGATTTCCCCTGCCACCACGCAGATGCCGGTGGTTACCAGGACTTCGCAAGCCACGCGGCCCGTGGGATCGTCTTTCAAAACGGCGTCTAACACGGCGTCGGAAATCTGATCCGCCATCTTGTCCGGGTGGCCTTCACTCACCGATTCGGACGTGAAAATGTGTTTCATCTTATCGGACATTCCTGCTCCTTAAGTTCGAGATCTCGTTAATACCGGTGTCGTTAATATCGATAGTGATCCGGCTTGTACGGGCCATCCACGGGCACGCCCAGATAATCGGCCTGTTTCTTGCTGAGTGTAGTCAGTTTGACTCCGATTTTTTCCAGATGCAGCCGGGCGACTTCCTCGTCCAGCTTCTTCGACAGAGTATACACGCCCACCTTGTAGGTGTCTTTGTTCTTCCACAGATCCAGCTGCGCCAGGGTCTGGTTGCTGAAGCTGTTACTCATCACGAAGCTGGGATGGCCGGTGGCGCAACCCAGATTCACCAGCCGCCCTTCCGCCAGCAGGAAGATGCTATGGCCGTCCGGGAAGGTATACATGTCCACCTGCGGCTTGATATTGGTTTTCTTCACGCCCGGGGCAGTATTTAGAGGATCGACCTGAATCTCGTTGTCGAAGTGCCCGATATTGCAGACGATGGCCTGGTCCTTCATGTGCCGCATGTGCTCCAGGGTGATGATGTCCACGTTCCCGGTGGTGGTCACGTAGATGTCGCCACGGCCCAGCGTATCTTCCACGGTGGTCACTTCGAAGCCTTCCATGGCGGCCTGCAAAGCGTTGATGGGATCGATTTCCGTCACCACCACCCGAGCGCCCATGCCGCGCAGGGAGTGCGCCGAGCCTTTTCCGACATCGCCGTAGCCGCAGATCACAGCCACTTTGCCAGCCACCATTACGTCGGTGGCGCGCTTGATCCCGTCCGCCAGCGACTCGCGGCACCCATACAGGTTGTCGAATTTCGACTTGGTAACCGAATCGTTGACATTGATCGCGGGCACCAGCAGCTTACCTTCTTCCTGCATCTTGTAGAGACGGTGCACGCCAGTAGTGGTTTCCTCAGATACGCCGCGCCAGGCTTTTACCAGTTCGCGCCAGCGATTGGGCGACTCGGAGTGGACCTTCTTCAGCAGATCCTTGATGACTTTCTCTTCGTGGCTCTCGGATGGCGTGTTGACCCAGTTGCTGCCGTTCTCGAGCTCATAGCCTCTGTGGATCAACAGCGTAACGTCGCCGCCGTCGTCGACCACCAGCTCAGGACCCGTGCCATCCGCATGGCTGACCGCCTGGTAGGTGCACCACCAATATTCTTCGAGCGATTCGCCCTTCCACGCAAACACCGGGACTCCGGCCGCGGCAATGGCTGCGGCGGCGTGATCCTGCGTCGAGAAGATATTGCAACTGGCCCAGCGCACCGTCGCTCCCAGATCAATCAGCGTCTCGATCAGCACCGCAGTCTGAATGGTCATGTGCAGCGATCCGGTGACGCGCACGCCGGCAAGGGGCTTGTCGACCGCGTATTTCCGGCGGATGGACATCAAGCCGGGCATTTCCTGCTCGGCGATTGAAATCTCCTTGCGGCCCCACTCGGCGAGGCTCATGTCCGCGACTTTGTATTCGCTCGCTACGTTTTGGATGGCGGTGCTCATTCGATCTCCTCTGAAATACTTGTATCTATCAATCTGGATATGTTGATATATTATTACAGAAACATCATGGCGTCAATGCTTCAAAATCTGCGCCTGCTAGCCGACCCCAGTCGCATACGGATTCTGCGGCTGGTGACCCGCGAAGAATTGTCCGTGGCGGAGCTGCAGAACATTCTAAACATGGGCCAGAGCCGTATATCGACACATTTGGCGCAACTCAAGAGTGCCGGCCTGGTGGAGGACCGCCGCAGCGGCAAAAGCGTCCTCTACCGTCTCCGCCCGCCCCGGGGCGCCGAGGCTAAATCGTTCGCTCAATTGATGGAAGTCCTCAACGCGGCCGCCTCCGAGATTCCCGAGGCGGAGCATGACTCCGAGGCCCTGCTGCACAGCATGCGCCGCCGCCAAGACAAGGTCCGCTCCTACTTCAATGCCCTGGCCGGAAAGTTTGGGCGGCAATATATGCCCGGGCGGTCGTGGGAAGGGCTCGCCGAAACGTTGCTTCTGCTGATGCCGCCACTGGTAATCGCCGACCTGGGCGCCGGCGAAGGCACGTTTTCCCAGTTACTGGCCCGCCGAGCCAAGAAGGTGATTGCCATCGACAACTCAGAAAAGATGGTCGAATATGGCGCGGAGCTGGCACGCAAACACGGCGTCGACAACCTGGAATACCGCAAAGGCGATATCGAAGATGTTCCCATCAAGACGGGTACCGTCGATCTGGCGTTTTTCAGCCAGGCTTTGCATCACGCGCCGCATCCGCAGCTAGCGGTCGCCGAAGCCCACCGGATCTTGAAGCCGGGCGGCCGCATCGTGGTACTGGATCTACTGCGCCATAACTATGAAGAAGCCCGCGACGTTTACGCCGATGTGTGGTTTGGGTTCACCGAGGCCGAAGTCGGCCGCTTCCTGCGCGACGCCGGCTTCCAGCACGTGGAGATCTCCATCGTGCACCGCGAAGAGAAGTCTCCCCACTTTGAGACATTGCTGGCGGTCGGAGATAAGTAGGCTAGCGGACCCTCTCTCAGGTGAACACCGTATCCTGCTGAATCCAAAAACCGAAATTACACAACTCTTACAATTGGGCGTGGTTTCCGCTGATACGCTACATGTGCGGAGACATAGTGAGTAAACACGCGATCCCACTCCCTAACGGCCAAAAAGTAAACTGGGTCACCACATTGATTCTTGTGGGACTGCACATAGGCGCGGTTGCCGCCTTCTTCTTTTTCAGCTGGAAGTCGTTTTTTGTAGCGCTGGCCCTTCATTGGGTCGCTGTTGGATGGGGGATCAGCCTGGGCTACCATCGCCTGCATACCCATCGGTCCTATCAATGCCCCCGCTGGCTTGAATACTTTTTTGCGGTCTGCGGCACTTTGACCCTCGAAGGGGGTCCGATGTTTTGGGTGGGCACGCACCGGGTTCACCATGCGCATTCCGATATACCGGGCGACCCGCACTCGCCGCGCGAGGGCACGTTTTGGTCGCACATGGGTTGGATTGTGTTCGGGGAAACCAATCACAACAATAGCCAATTCATGTCCAAGACTGCGCCCGATCTGGCCCGCCACAAATTCTATTGGTGGCTCAATAATTATCATTGGATTCCGGTAGTGGCAACCGGTTTGGCCCTTCTCTATTTTGGTGGAGTGTCAATGTTTTTGTGGGGATTCTGCCTGCGCATCGTGTACGGGCTGCACTGCACCTGGCTGATCAACTCCGCCACCCACATTTTCGGCAAGCGCCGCTTTGAGACCGCCGACGATTCCCGCAACAGCTTCATCCTGGCCGTACTGACCTTTGGCGAAGGCTGGCACAACAATCACCACGCGCACCAGACTTCGGCGCGCCACGGAATGCTGTGGCATGAACTCGATATCTCCTGGATCACGCTGAAGCTTCTGAGGTCGGTAGGCCTGGTCTGGGGCGTTCGACTGGTCAAGCCCGAAGCGCTTGAGTTGGAACGCAAGGCCGCCTAACCCCTGGGTGCTCTCCGCCAAGGGCTACCCACGACCAAGCCCGCGACAGCGAACAACGATCCGAACATCATGACTGCGATCGGGACTCGGAAGAGGTCCCAATTGTAGCCGAGGTGAAATTCCACTTCAGGGGCGTTTTCCGGGTTGTAGCCAATTGGGTAGCTGGCTCCTACGCGATAGGGTTCCAGAAATGTTCGTATCTCTTCTTCCTGGCCATAACGGTCCACGCGGCCGGCAGATCGCCCGCCGGTAACCTCATACTCGAAAATTAGGCGGGCTCCCCCTCGAAAGATTTTTTTGTCTACCAATACTCCGATGGTGCGCGGCCACTTGGCGACCTTTGACCATTCGGAGTCGGCAAGCCAGAGCCCGCCGCCGATGATCACCAATCCAAAAGCGACTACGATCGCCCCAATGATTTTGAGGCCGATCGATTCGTGAGCGCGAACTGAAGACTGCGGGCTCTTTTCCCGATACGCCTCCCACGCTTCAAATAGGAGATAAGCCAAAATGCCGATCCTGACTAGGATATTGAGCGACAAGTGCCAGACCAGGGGCCAAAACATACCAAAACCAATAAGGTAGCGCCGATCAGCCATGTCCACATCATTGTTCGAGGTGAAGTCGCATCGGGATTGGCTGGCTCCGAAGAATTTCTTCGCCGATACATATCGTAGGCGCCATAGATAGACAAAGCGCCCACGACTCCGCTCATAACATTTGCAAGCCCTTGGTCGCGGCAGGGTCCGTCGAAGGATGAAGATAACGAAAAAACGCGTTAGAAAGCAGATACAGGCCGAGTCCAAGCCACAACGCGCTCCGGATTTTCCGAGCCATCAGTAGACACCCAT
>Ga0302326_10026273_pt1 | contig 11775 bp, 9 predicted proteins | sample Palsa_T0_3_FD_202264 | JGI IMG/M metagenome (GOLD analysis project Ga0302326, IMG submission 202264) | Peat permafrost microbial communities from Stordalen Mire near Abisko, Sweden - Palsa_T0_3 | ecosystem: Environmental > Terrestrial > Soil > Palsa > Peat permafrost | place: Sweden: Abisko... | reverse complement strand
AAGGAGAACGCGAACTCCTCGGGGTCTCGAAGGCCCGCTTGTTCGGCCAGTGCGGAGATGACAGCGCGAACGCTTTGCAACGCCGCTATGCACGCCTGGCTGATCAAAGGTGAACGGTGGCCGGTTTCGAGCAGCGTGTTGATGATGGGGTCGCCTTCGAAGTCGTCGCTTGCGAACCATTCGCTGAGAAGATCGAAGACGACAAGGAGCTGCGCTTCCGGGGTGTCGCCGCGCTCCTTGGCCTGGCTCTCAAGCCATCCGTGCACCCAGAGCTGCCCGCGTTGGTCGACGAATGCGACGACGAGGTCTTCTTTGGAGGGGAAGTGTCTGTAGAAGGTAGCCCTCGCCACGTCTGCCTTCTCGATCAACTCGTCTACTCCGACCGCGTGGACGCCCTTGTGAGCAAACAGGTCTGAGGCGCAGTCAAGGATGCGCTCTCGGGCGACCGACACCTGTCGACGGTCAGCGTCAGTCATGGTGGCTTGGACTGTGCTCTGCTGCTCATCGCGCGACTGTTAACTATCAGTTAACGATGCAGAACTAAAGAATTCTACATTTGTCATCAGAAGACGGATGGGTCTGTCTTGGTAGACGGATAGATCTGTCTCTATTCGCGGGCCTCGATATCAACGAGCCTCGTGCTAATGCTCCCCCTTTTGTCATCTCGGATGTGTGCTATCACAATCAGTGCGGGCACAGATACTGTCGCGCGACTCGCTGGTCGAAACAAAACGGTCGGCAACTCACTCAAGGCGTGGCTTAGCTCTACAAGTCGCCCGCGAACGAAACGGGGTTGCCATGAAAGAAGCCACGGCCAACGGGAGGGAGTTTCTCGATGAGTTCGTTGACCCGTCGGGCATGGTCAGCGATCTTGAGCAGACACTGAGCGATTTTGATCAGACGGCGAGCGACCGTGATCAGACAGAAAGCGATGGTGATCAGACCGCGAGCGACCGCGACGAGGCCGCCTCTGCCATTGACCAGGAAGTCGCGGATCGTGAACTTGCGGGAGGGGGCGATCCGGTCGAGCATGAGCTGAACAGGGAGGTGCGTCACCGGACGTCCGCAGAGCGGCTGATCAGGGCAGCCGTACGCGACAAGACCGCCGTTGACCGGGCCGGTGTCGCGAGTGAGCGAGACCAGATGGCTGAGCCTCGCGAGGCCGTGCGTGCCGCGAATGATCTGACGCTTCGTGACGCGCTTGACGGCGATGCGTTTCGTCGGGCCGACGAGGCCCGCGCCAAGGGGGCAGCCGACCGGGCAGCAGCGGCGAGTGACCGCGTACGGGCTGCGGCAGACCGAGAAGAAGCGGCGTCTTTGCGTGCTGCGTCTGCTGACGACCGCCGTCAGGCCTCGGAGGAGCGCAAGCTCGCTGGGATCGACCAGCTCACCGGTGTCAGCCTGCGCACGGTCGGGCTGGCAGAGATCGAGCACGAGATCCAACGCGCCCGCCGCACCCGCATGCCGCTCGCACTGGCCTTCGTGGACGTGAACCACCTGAAGACGGTGAACGACGACCAGGGTCATCTTGCCGGGGACGAACTGCTCAAACAGGTGGCCCAGACGCTACGGGCGAAGCTTCGCCCCTACGATGCAATTGTGCGCTTCGGCGGTGACGAGTTCGTCTGCGCCCTCGCCAACATGCACAGCGAGGATGTCCAACGCCGCTTCGCAGACATCATCGAAACGCTCGAAGCAAACGGATTCCTAGCCCCAATCAGCTACGGAATCGCTGAGCTGAAGGACGGAGACGACCTCAAACGGCTGCTCGCGCGAGCCGACGTAGACCTGCTCGAAACACGCCGAACATCCCGACACAGCCAGGACGCCCAGGGCTCACCACCGCAGACATTCTCGGCCGAGCCGACCACAGAAGAGCCCTCCGAAGTTGCGCAACATCTGCGCATCTTGATCGCCAACCAGCGCGAGGATCGTCTGGAACGGCTCGCGAAAGTGGTGACCTCGCTCGGCCACGAAGTGATCGCAAGCGAAATCCACGTCAGTGAGGTCGCCGCAGCGACGGCGCGGCTGCGTCCCGACGTAGCACTCGTGGGACTCGGGCTGAGTTCCACGCACGCACTCCAGATGATCGGCGAAATCGTGCGGGGCTCATACTGTCCGGTGATCGCGCTGCTCTGGGAGTACGACGCCGAATGGATCAGCGAGGCGGCCGAGCGGGGCGTGTACGCCTACATCGTTGACACCCGGCCCGAAGAGCTACAGAGCGCAATCGACATCACCCTGCGCCGCTTCGTCGAGTTCCAAGAGATGCACGGCGCGTTCGAGCGCAGCAACGCGCAGCTCGCCCAAGAAGTCGAACACGCCCGCACGCAGCGTGAGCAGATGCTCGAACTCCACGAAGGCGTCGTCCAGGGACTCGCAGTCGCCCAGCTCAAGCTCGACCTCAACCAGTTCAAGGCCTCGCGCGCGGCCCTCGTCGGCGCGTTCGAGAACGCCCGCACCATCGTGAGCACCTCACTAGAAGAACTGCGCGGCGAAGGCATGCCTCTCACCGAACTGCTCGGCGAAGCAGCACCGACCCAGGAATGAGCGCGCCCGCCCATCCCAGACCAGACTCGGTCAGCGTCCTGATCTGCGACGACAACCAGTCGATGCGCGACGTACTCAGAGACGTAATCGGCCTCCGACCCTCCCTGCGCGTCATCGGCCAAGCTGTCGATGGCAACGAAGCCATCCGCGAAGCCACACGGCTCCAGCCCGATGTGATCCTGCTCGACCTCGCAATGCCCCACCGCACAGGACTCGGGGCGCTCCCCGAACTCGTCCAGGCCGCACCCCAAACGAAGATCATCGTCCTCTCCAGCCTCGCCAAAGCCAGCATCGGCAAGGCCGTCATCGAACTAGGCGCGGCCCTCTACCTCGAGAAGGGTGCGACCCCGGACGAGATCAACGACGCCATCGAAGCCGTCAATGCGACCACAGCAGCCATAGCGGAGCCCGCACTCGCGTTCGCAAACCCCTCTCTGGAACCGTGAGCCGCGAGGAGAGTCCGGCCGAAGTGTCTCCACAACTGCGAAGTTAAAAGCTCCCGGTCGCGCTTCTCGGGAGAGCCGTGACCGTATGAGACCCTCAGAGTGAGGCTGCTGCTAAGCCTGACTCCTTGCCCAATTTCGCCAGGCGGTGGGCGGTCGCAGATAACGGTCTCCCGAGCACCAGCGCGATCTCCCAGATTGTCATTCCGGACGTTCAGCAGTGCTGGGCGGTCACCGACTCAGCTCGTAGGAATCATGGAGGAATTCAGCGCCATATCGGGTTGGGGCGACAAGTGGTCGACCAGTCGGGCGAGCTGTGACTGAAGCCCTATCGCTTCGCGCTTTGGCCGCCGCCATGTGCGACTTCTACGCCAGCGAACGCCTCCACGAGAATCTCAGCGACATCCGGCCACCGCGTACGACGAGGCGTGCAGCCGATGAGCTGGCGATTACAAAGAAGAGGACATGAGAAACCTGTGAACCAGGTGAACGAGCCTTCAACAACCCGGGACCGATCGGTCTCGAACACGCTAGGCCCGTACGGCCAAGGCCGGTGAGCTACTCGATCGCTTTGCGTTGTCTGGCTGTTGGCGCGGATCGGCGAATAGGTTTCTTCTCGAGCCCGAGCGCTGTCCTCATTTGGGGCGCGTGTGTTGCGAGCCAGCGGCGCGTCCGTTCCGCTTTAGGCTTGCCGCCTCCTGACCAGTAGAGCCCGAATGCCTCGTGGCGCGCTGCGACGGCGCGGCGCACGATGGCGTAGCACCAGTCGTGCGCGTCGACCATGGCTTCGATCAGTTCGGCGCGAGTTTCGCTGGAGGCGCCGTAGGCGTCGGCAAATAACGCCAGTCGCGCAAGCGAGTAGCGTCGCAGCTGGCTCGGCGTGTCGCGGTGCTGGCGGAGTGGCGCCCATAGTCTCGCGCTGCATGCGAGGTCCCACGCGGCTGAGCCGGGGCTCGCGAGGTCAAAGTCGATCAGCGCGATCGCGCGCCCGTTCTCGAAGACGATGTTGTCGAGGTTTGGGTCGTTGTGGCTGATAAGTCCTTGGTTGAATCGGCGCGGTAGCGGATGTGGCCAGCGGTGGCCGCGGTGATCGAACGAGGCCACGGCCTCGTGGTAGCGGCGGAGGAGTTCCGCGACGCTGATTAGCGCGTCGTCGGTCAGCGCCCAGTCGGGGTAGGGCGGCAGTGCTACTTGGCCTGGAATGAACGAGAGGACTTCGCGGCCGGCGTCGTCGACGCCGAGGTATCGCGGGGCGGCGTCGAAGCCGACGTGCTCTAGGTGATCGAGGAGCGCCTTGGTGGAGAGGCTCGTGGGTCGTAGCGGGCGCCTGACAGTGTCGCCGACGCGGGTGACTAGCCCAGCGTTGGTGGTCCCGCCTTGGAGCAGTACTTCCTCCTGCCGGGATAGCTGGCGGGTTCTCACGTCAGAGCAAGTAGCTCTCGGGCGAGTGAGCCGTGGCTGATGAGACTCGTGACGAAACCGCCGCGAATGGCCGCTCTAACTGCTTGGGCCTTGGGGTTTCCGTACGCGATCGCGATTATCTCGGGTACAGCTCGAAGCTCCTCGGCCTCGATTCCGATGATTCGCTCGCTGAGGGCGGTGGTCAGCACATTGCCTTCGGAGTCCAGTTGTATCCCGCATAGCTCCGCGCACGCGCCGAGACGTTCGTGATGTTCGTACTCCGCCTGGCTGATTACGTCGACGACTGTCGATTGCCCGGGAGCCCAGGCGCCGATGGTGACGATCGCCTTTGTTAGCTCACCGAAGCGTTCGATGGCTTGCGCGACTTCGGTGTGAGCACGCAGCGATCGCGCGGTATCGGCCTCGGGCAAGATCATGGGGGCGTAGAAGCAGAATGCCGGGCCGTTGGCGATCCGGGCGACGTCACGAACTAGTTCAATCGAGCCCTCGTCCACGTCGGCGCGCCAGAGCGCGCCGGTCAGCTGGACAACAGCACACGGTGCGAGCGTGGTGAGTGCCGACCGCATCGCCATCAATGTTCGCGACCAGGCGAGGCCGAGGACGTCGTCGCGGTCGATGATCTCGGTGAGCAGGCCTGCAGCGATTCGTCCCAGATTGGTGCGCAGGAGCGTGTCGTCGTCCTCGGGGGAATCGATCACGAGGCAGCGGTGGAGCCCGTACTTGGTCGCCAGACGGACGGAGAGGTCGAGGTCGATCTCGCCCTCGTAGTGAAGCTCTATCCGCACCAGGCCGCTGCTGCGCGCCCAGTCGAGCATTCGCGCGACCTTGAACCGGCTGAGGCCGAGTTCGACTGCGATCTCGCTCTTGCTGGCGCCCTCGAAGTAAAAGCGGCGTGCGGCGGTAGCGGCCAGCGCCAGAGCGGCGGGCCCGGCAGCGGCCGGCTGGGGCGGGGTGCTCATCGGACCGCGACCGCAACATCAAGACGAACCGCGCTCATCTGAGCACGTTATACAGGATCGCGCTCAGAACTTGACATCGAGCCTGCAGCGCGAGATACTCGCCCTGCACTCACGAGCAGCGGAGTGCTCAAGTGAGCAGGACTGCGGAAAGTACATCACGCGCAGTCGCGCAAAGAGAAGCGGAGACGAAGAACCCAGGGGAAACGTCAGATGCGAGAGCTCCCAGGTGCTGAGCTCCGAACTCGCTGAGCGTCGGGAGTAGCCCATTGCAAAGGACGCAGCCCGACTGGGTCTGCTGATTCGATATTCCAGAGAGGAGAGGAAGGTGTTCAACATGAGGCGTAGACTTGAATCGTCACTGAGTCACAGAACGTGTCGGAAGTTGAGCGTGTCGCGGCGACTTGGGATCGTCGGCCTTCTAGGGGGGCTCGGGCTCGTTGCCGTTCTGGTCGGAGCCTCAACCGGATTTGCCCAGGCGAGGGATCATGCTTCGAGTGTGACGATCAAGATCGCGATCGAATCGAACTCGAATATGGCGAACATTGAGAAGCTTACGCCGGAGTTCGAGAAGCTGAACCCGGGAATCAATGTCGTCTACGACAGCTTGAACGAGAACAACGAGCGCGCCCTGGTCGAGACCGATGTCAGTACGCATGCCAACGAGTTCAACGCGGTGATGATCTCGAACTACGAGACGCCGATCTGGGCGAAGAACGGTTGGCTCGTCAACCTCACTCCCGCGCTGACGGCCGACACGAGCTACGACATCAACGACCTGCTCAAGCCGATCCGCAATGCGCTCACCTACAACGGCGGGCTCTACTCGGTGCCGTTCTACGGTGAGTCGTCGATGGTCTACTACCGCAAGAGCATGTTCAAGGCAGCGGGCTTGACGATGCCGTTGCACCCGACCTGGAAGCAGATCGCAGCTGACGCAGCAAAGCTCAAGACCTCGGGCACAGCCGGAATATGCTTGCGTGGCGAGAACGGATGGGGCGAGAACCTCGCAGCCCTCGACACCGTGATCAACACCGGCGGCGGCTCGTGGTTCAACACTTCGTGGCAACCGCAACTCACGTCACCCGCAGACGAGGCTGCCGTGAACTTCTACGTCAACCTTGTCCGCGCCGACGGCGAGCCGGGTGCGTCACAAGACGGCTTCACCCAATGCGAGGCCCTTTATGGAGAGGGCAAGGCGGCGATGTGGTACGACGCAACCGTCGCCGCGGGCCTGATCGCAACGGCGTACCCGAGCATCTCTGCCGACACCGGCTACGCGTACGCTCCCACCGGCACCGCAACAGGCGCCACTGGTGTCCCGTCGGGATGGCTTTACACGTGGTCACTGAGCATCCCGACAGGCTCCCCGAATCAGGCAGCGACCCTGAAGTGGCTCGAATGGGCGACCGGCAAGCAGTACATCGCCTACAGCGGTCCGAAGATCGGCTGGGCCAATATCGACCCGGGCACGCGTACCTCGACATATGCGCTTCCGCAGTACAAGCAAGCCGCGGGCGCGTTTGCCGGCATCACGTTGGCTTCCATCAACGGCGCGAACCCCAACCACCCGACGGACGCGAATGTCAACATCCCCTACACCGGAGTGCAGTTCGTCGACGAGCCGTGGTTCATCAATCTCGGCACCCAGGTGTCAAACAACATCTCGGCCGCGATCGCCGGCACCCAGAACGTGAGCCAGGCACTGGCAACCAGTCAGTCGCAGGCAACGACCGCCGTCAAACAAGCAGGACTCCTGAAGTAGGCGTGATCGAGTCGGCGGCGGAGACGCCCTCCTCTGTCACGAATCATCCGGCCCCATGAGTAATACGCTCGACTCGGCGCAGCAGCTCCCGGCGGGTCGCGGGCTTCGTCCTCCCGCGACCCGCCGGCGGCGTTTTCGCGCAGCAACTCCAACCGCGCGCCGCAAGGCATGGGTCCGTCGGCTTCCGCTCCTACCGGCGCTGATCTACATGATCGTGGTGACGCAGGCGCCCTTTGCCGTGACACTGTGGTACAGCTTTCGCGGCTGGAACACGCTGACACCCGGGTCAAACCAGTTTGTCGGGCTCGCCTCCTACCGCGCGGTCCTATCGGATGCGGCATTTCGCCAAGCGGCGGTCGTCACCATCGAAATGACGGCGTCAGCAGCGATCTTCTCAATGCTTCTCGGCACCACGCTCGCGATCCTCATCAACCGGAAGTTCATGGGCCGCGGGATCGTCCGCACGATGCTGATCACACCGTTCCTCGTGATGCCGGTCGCGACCGCCTTGTTGTTCCAGACGACAATCTACGATGCGGTTTTTGGGCTGCTGGACTACGTGCTGTCGCCTTTCGGCGTGGGTCACGAGGATTGGATCGGCGCTCACGCGCTGGCATCGGTCGTCGTGGTGCTCGTCTGGGAATGGACTCCCTTCATGATGCTGATCGTCCTTGCAGGACTTCAGAGCGAATCTCTCGAGGCACTCGAAGCCGCACGCGTCGATGGTGCCAACGCTTTCCAGACGTTCGTCTCGATCACCTTTCCACACCTTCGTCGCTATATCGAACTGGGACTTCTGCTCGGATCGATCTATATCGTCCAAGCCTTTGGGGAGATTTTTATTCTTACTGATGGAGGGGGAGGCAATGGCGCAGCGACGACCAATCTCCCGTTCTACATATATGACAAGGTTATCAACGCCTTCGATTTCTCGCAAGGGGCAGCGGCAGGCGTCATCGTCGTCATCGGCACGGAGATCGTCGCCGCGATCACCCTGCGCTTGGTGTCCGGCATATTCAAGGCCTCGGAGGTGATGGGCTGAGATGGCAACGGAACTCGACGGACGCCACCGGCACAAGCGCGGCACTCGCAAGTGGGCGCTGGGGCATTTCTGGACGGCAGTCACTTGGCTCATCGCCTTGATTCTGTTCTTCCCGGTGTTTTGGATGGTCCTCACTGCCTTCAAGCCAGAGAGCAGCGCGTACACGGATCCCCCGAAGATCGTGTTCCACCCGACACTCACCGAGTTCTCTCAGGTGTTCTCGACCGGGAGCGGCGCCGGCGGGGCGGGCGCACCGTTCGAGCATTCGCTGTTCGTGACCGTCATAACCGTTGTGCTCGTGCTCGCGCTCGGGATCCCAGCTGCGTATGCGCTGTCGATCCGTGCGGTGAAGCGTTGGCGAGACGTGCTGTTCTTCTTCCTCGCAACAAAGATGCTTCCGTATGTCGCGGCCATCGTGCCGATCTACATCATCGCCCAACACCTGGGGCTTCTCGACAACGACTGGGCGCTCGTCATTCTGTACACGGGCTTCAACCTGCCGCTCGCTGTATGGATGATCCGCTCCTTCCTACTCGAGGTCCCAAAGGAGATGCTCGAAGCTGCGCGCATCGACGGGGCAGGCGTTTTCACCGAGCTCGCCCTTGTGATCTTGCCGATCGTGCTTCCCGGCATCGCTGCGACCGCGTTGATCTGCGTGATCTTCACGTGGAACGAGTTCTTCTTCGCATACTTCCTGACCACGGTCAACGGCCCGACCGTGCCCGTGTTCCTCAGCCACTTCCAGTCCACCGAAGGCGAGTACTGGGCGCTTCTGGCAGCGGCGGCAACGATCGCCTGTCTGCCGGTCATCCTCGCGGGATGGATCGCACAGAAACAGCTCGTTCGCGGCCTGTCGCTTGGAGCGCTGAAATGACCGTCCCGATTCTCATCCCTCGCGAGCCTTTGTTTCGTTTCCACCTGCGCGCGCGAAGGCTACTGCCGGCTCTGATCCCTGATGTCCTTGCGGCGCGCAGCCCGCTGAAACGACGTCGCTTGGAGCCGTGAAGCGGTGAGCCAGGTTTCCGCGCTTCAGCTCGACGTCGCCACACTCTCCGCGTTTGCGAGTCGAGTGGCGACGCCCGCCTATGACCGGAGCCGACTCAAGGTCGGAATCGTGCACTTCGGCGTTGGCGGGTTTCACCGCGCCCACCAGGCCATGTACCTCGACCGGCTAATGAACGCCGGCGAAGCGTTCGACTGGGCCATATGCGGCGTCGGCGTTATGGAAGCCGACCGCGAGATGCAGGCGGCACTCGAAGCCCAGGGATACCTCTACACACTGGTGGAGAAACACAGCGACGGCGTCTACGAAGCGCGGGTCATCGGATCGATCATCGAGTACCTCTACGCGCCCGACGATCCGGACGCGGTCATCGAGCGACTGGCCGACGCGGCAACGAGAATCGTCTCGCTCACTGTGACCGAAGGCGGCTACAGCATCGACGATCTGAGCGGCGAGTTCAACCCTCGTACGGCAGAAGTGGCGCATGATCTTCAGCCCGGAGCGGTGCCAGGCACCATCTTCGGCCTCATCACCGAGGCGCTGAGCCGGCGCCGCGACCAGGGGGTGGCAGCGTTCACGATCGTGTCTTGCGACAACCTGCAAGGAAACGGAGGACTCACCCGCAAGGCCTTCACCTCGTTCGCGTGCTTGCGGGATCCGGAACTGGGCGAGTGGGTCGAGGAAACGGTCCGCTTCCCAAACTCGATGGTGGACCGGATAACACCCGCGACGACCGATGCCGACCGCGAGCAGATCCGCAGCCGCTTCGGCATCGAAGACCGCTGGCCCGTGGTCTGCGAGCCGTTCGTCCAGTGGGTGCTCGAGGACTCCTTTTCGAGCGGTCGTCCGCCGTACGAACAGGCCGGAGTCCAGGTCGTCGACGATGTCGAGCCCTACGAGCTGATGAAGTTGCGATTACTCAACGGCAGCCACCAGGGGCTCTGCTACTTCGCACGCTTGTGCGGCTACGAGTTCGTGCACGAAGCCGCTCAGGACCCGCTGTTCAGAACCTTCTTGCGCGATTACATGGACAAGGAGGCGACCCCGACTCTGCCGCCCGTCCCGGGTGTTGACCTAGACCACTACAAGGGCACATTGATCGAACGGTTCTCCAATCCCGAAGTCCGCGACACGATCGCACGACTATGCGCGGAGAGCTCCGACCGAATCCCGAAGTGGCTACTTCCAGTCGTCCGTGTCCAGCTGTCGCACGGAGGAGAGCTTGCGCGCTCCGCGGCGATAGTGGCCAGCTGGGCGCGGTACGCCGAGGGGGTCGACGAGCACGGTGGACCGATCGACGTCGTTGATCGCCAACGCGAACGACTCATGGCTCTGGCCGCGCGGCAGCACGAGGAGCCACTCGCGTTCATTACCAACCGCGAGCTCTTTGGTGACCTTATCGAGCACGAACGATTCGTGGATGCATATGTCGCCGCGCTTCACTCGCTGCACGAGCAGGGTGCGCGCGCCACACTCCGCTTGCTCGTGACCGAGGTTGGACAATGAGCAACCCCCCGCAGCTCGCCATGCTCGGTCCCTGATCGGGAAAGGAGAACGATGGCGCCAATCACTCTCGACAAGGTGAGTAAGGTCTACCCGAACGGCTTCGAGGCTGTCCACGAACTCGAGCTCGACGTGGCCGATGGTGAGTTCATGGTTCTCGTCGGCCCATCGGGCTGCGGAAAGACCACGGCGCTGCGCATGGTGGCTGGCCTCGAGGACATCACCGAGGGAACCGTGCGCATTGGCGACCGCGTTGTGAACGACATTGAGCCGAAGGACCGCGACATCGCGATGGTCTTCCAGAACTACGCCCTCTACCCGCACATGACCGTCGCCCAGAACATTGGCTTCGGGCTTAGGCTGAGAAAGGTGCCTAAGACCGAGATCAAGAAGAAGGTCACCGACACCGCCGAGCTGCTCGGCCTGAGCGAGTGGATCAATCGCAGGCCCGCGCAGCTCTCTGGTGGCCAGCGCCAACGCGTCGCGATGGGCCGGGCGATCGTACGCGAGCCGAGCGTGTTTCTGATGGACGAGCCACTTTCCAACCTCGACGCGAAGCTGCGCGTCCAGATGCGCGCCGAGGTCGCCCGGATCCAGCGCCGCCTGGGCGTGGCGACGCTCTACGTCACACATGATCAGGTCGAGGCCATGACGATGGGCGACCGCGTCGCTGTACTCCGTGCGGGCGTCCTCCAGCAGTGCGACAAGCCGCAAACGCTGTATGACAGCCCGAAGAACCTCTTTGTCGCGGGATTCATGGGCTCACCTGCCATGAACCTCTTCGAAGCCAAGATCGGCGAGGGAGCCGCATCTGCGCACATCGGCAGCCAGGAAATCACGCTGCCCGAAACGCTCCGCATCGCGAGACCCGCGCTGCACGGATACGCCAATCGGTCCGTGGTCGTCGGGATTCGACCCGAGGATCTCCCACTCCTCAAGCCCGAAGATGCCGGGAAAGACCTGGGGTCCGCGGTATTCGAAGGCAACGTCGAACTCGTTGAAGCGCTCGGCTCCGAACTGCTCGTCCACTTCACCACCGACGCCCACCCCGTCGAGGTTGCCGACACAAGACACGAAGATGCCGAGGGCCT
>Ga0302326_10026272_pt1 | contig 11775 bp, 14 predicted proteins | sample Palsa_T0_3_FD_202264 | JGI IMG/M metagenome (GOLD analysis project Ga0302326, IMG submission 202264) | Peat permafrost microbial communities from Stordalen Mire near Abisko, Sweden - Palsa_T0_3 | ecosystem: Environmental > Terrestrial > Soil > Palsa > Peat permafrost | place: Sweden: Abisko... | reverse complement strand
CTGGCAAAACGACCGGTGGATCGCTGAGCTTCGTCGCACGAGCCTGCTCACGTTTATCATCGTCGGGCTCGTGCTGGTCGTCGTGGCAACCATCTTCTCGCGTGCCCTCGCCAACGCGGTACTCGGACCGGTCGATCGGATCGCTGCATTGGCCGAGCAGATCGAAGGCCGCGATCTCTCAAAACGCATCGACGCACGGGGTCACGATGAGCTCGCGCGCCTGTGCGCGAGCTTCGATCGGATGCTCGACCGCCTCGAGGCGAGTTTTGAAACCGAGCGCCGCTTCGTGGCCGACGCCTCGCACGAACTGCGAACGCCGTTGGCGGTCGCGCGTGCCGAAACGGACCTGGCGCTGCGCCGTCCGCGCGAACCGCGCGAGTACCGTTCGGCGCTCCAGTCGATCGATCGCGAAATCACGCGACTCGAGCTTCTGGTCGATGACCTGCTCGATACGATGCGCGACCGCGCGATCGTGCCGAACGAGCCGGTCAATGTCGCGGCCGTCGTCGGGCGGGTGGCCGAGCGCATGCGTACGACCTCGCGTGGGGTTCGCGTCGCGGTGGTCGGCGGGACGCCGGTCATTCGGGGGCACGGTGAGTCGATCGAGCGGGCCGCGACTGCCGTGCTGCACAACGCCGCAACGCATGGCGGCGGCGGCGAGATCGAGGTGAGCGTTGTCGCCGATCCGCAGTGGGTTCGAATCGATGTCGCCGACGATGGTCCGGGCTTTGCAGACGAGGCGCTCACGCACGCAACCGAACGCTTTTGGCGAGCCGACTCGGCCCGCTCGCGCGGCGGAACGGGCCTCGGCCTTTCGATTGCGCGCGTCCTAATCGAAGCGCACGGCGGCGAAGTAATGCTGGCAAATCGGCCCGAACGCGGGGCGATCGTCAGCTTAGTATTGCCGTCGAGTCAATCGCGCTCGTCGATGTCTTCCTCGTCCTCTTCCTCCTCCTCGTCCTCGTCTTCTTGGTCGTCGAAGTCGTAGTCGTCGTCTTCTTCATCCGGCGACATTTCATCGACCGCCGCGTGAATCTCGCGGTACATCGCCGCGATCTCCCGGCCAAGCTCTTGCCCACTGCGATCGGAGCTTACGTTCTTGAGCCACTGGTCGAGCGCGGCGATCGTCAAGTGCATTGCAATGACGTCATTGGTCGGAGCGTCGAGTTCAAGTTCCATCACACCATCCTTTCAATTGTCCTCAGCGTACTTCACCGCGTCTTAAAGGGTCGTTAAGACGAAACCGCGTATATAGTTAGCCGGTTAATAACTTTTGATGCGAAATCCGTTTGCTCACCGTGCCGACGCACCCCTCGCCCTGATCACCATCACCGTCATGCTCGGGCTGATCATGGCAATCATCGATTCGACCATCGTCAACGTCGCGATTAACACGATCGGCGGCAACCTCGGGGCATCCGTTGACGAAGTTTCCTGGGTCGCCACCGGCTACATTCTGGCCAACGTCATCGTCATGCCGCTCAACGGGTACCTCACCGCGTTCCTTGGGCGCAAGCGCTTTTACGCAGCTTCGCTGGCCGTGTTTACCATTGCATCGTTCCTGTGCGGAACGGCCACCAACATTACCCAGCTCGTGATTTACCGCGTGATTCAAGGCATCGGCGGCGGCGCCTTGCAGCCCACCGCGCAAGCGATCATGTTCGAGAGTTATCCGGCGGAGAAGCGTGGCAATGCCATGGCCATCTTTGGCCTGGGCGCGATGGTCGGACCGGCAATCGGACCGACGCTTGGTGGCTACATCGTCGATAACGCGTCCTGGCCGCTCATTTTCTACATCAATATCCCGATCGGCATCGTTGCATTCTTGATGACGATGATGTTCATCCCCAACCCGAAATACATCGAACGCTCTAAAGGGGCCCTCGATTGGATCGGTCTTTCGCTCATGACCGCTGGTCTCTCGTCGCTGCAATACGTGCTCGAACGGGGCGAACACGACGATTGGTACGACTCGTCGACGATCACAATCCTGACGATCGTTGCCGTGGTGACGCTTGCGCTCTTCGTCTGGAGGATGCTGCGCGAACGACGCCCGCTGGTGAACTTGAAAGTCTTTAGGCATTCATCGTTCACGATCGGCAACGTCCTCGGCATCATCAGCGGCTTCGGGCTCTTCGGCACCGCCTTGATTTTGCCACTGTTCTTTCAGACGATCTTGGGCTTTACCGCCTTCGACACGGGGCTCATGCTTTTGCCTGGCGCGCTCTCGACTGCCGTAAGCATGATGATCGTCGGCCGCATGCTCAACCGAATTGACGGGCGCGCGTCGATTGCGTTCGGCTTCCTGGTCTTCGGCCTCTCAACGTGGATGCTCGGCGGCTTGACGACCGACGCGGGCTTTTGGGACGTCTTTTGGCCGCGCTTGATCCAAGGTTTCGGACTCGGGTTTCTCTTCGTGCCGCTCTCGACCATCACGCTCGGCGATATTCCAATCGCCGAGATGGCCGGCGCGACGGGCGTCTATACGCTCGTTCGTCAACTCGGCGGCAGCCTTGGTATCGCGATTTTGACGACGCTCCTGGTGCACCAAACGGCGGTTGCCTGGAACGTTCTCGCGTCAGGCGTGACCCAGACGCACGGCTACTCAGTCGGCACGCTGACCGCGATGGTCGCGCAGCAATCCTCGATGATCGCGTACAACTACCTCTTCCGCGTTACGGCCATTGTCTTCGCACTTGCAGCGCCGCTGGCGTTCCTGATGAAAGTCAAGCCCCGGACAGCCTCGGCGCCGGCGTCAGCTGCACTTGCCGCCGCCGTGGATTAAAGCTGTTGAAGCGCATCGAGTGCATCGGTGCTGGTCGGAGGGCGATCGCGAAACGCCTCGATTCGATACGGCAACACGCCGGCGCGAGCTTTGGTGCGCGCACCGATGCGCCGGTCAAGGCCGCGGCGATACACCTCGGGTCCGACGAGATGGATCGCCTCGGGCGAGGGTTCGTCGTAGTACTCGGGCCAATGCGCGAGCCAAATGCCGACCGTCGGCCGCCCGCCCATTGCAAGCGCCGCGTGCAGCGGACCTGACGCGACGCCGACGTACGCATACGCCGCGCGCACGAGCGTGACGAGCAGGTGCGCGAAGGGAAGATCGAGATCGCCGAACAGATCGGTCGTCGTCGGCGCGAGACCGCTCTCACGGCCGATGACTGCGCTGGTTCGCTCGTCGACGGTCACGAGACGCGCATGCGGATCGCGACGTCGCACCTCGTGCGCAAACGCCACGACCTCGCGCTCCGGCCAAATCTTGTCCACTTGCGTGTGACCGCCCGCCGAGAGCACGTACAATCGCGCGCCAGTGGGAATTGCTTCGCGCAAACGCGCTTCGATGCGTCGCTCCGCCTGCGACGGGGCTCGAAACGCAAGCGAGCTACGTAGCGGTTGCGAAAGGTCGATCGAGGCAAAGCGCTGCGGCGCAACGATGCGACTCGCCAGATAGCGCGCTTTGGTCTGCCACGGATAGGGCGTACGTCCGGTCATCTCCGGATAGCGGCACACCAGCAACGTTTCGATGCCATGCTCCTGCATGCGCGATCGCATGGGTTCAGGGACGTCCAGACGGGTGATGCCGTCTGGCGGATGATCGAGATCGAGCCCGAAGTGCGGCCGTGCACCCTGTTCCGCCCCGCTGCCGAGCACGCGCGTGCCGGAGAAAAGGGGAAGGATCCGTTCGCCGCAGTCGTAGAGGTGCACGAAATCGTCGCCAAAGCGGGTGACAAAGTACTCGTTGCTCGGCTCGAGCAACGGCACTACGAACGAGAGATGGACGAAATCCCCGAAGCCGTGCGGCCAGTAGATCAAGACACGCCGGTTCGTCACCGCGCCGAAGGCGCGCCCGTCGTCAGAGTAGACGGGCATCTCCAGCGTGTACGGCGTATCCCTCATGCAATGCTCCACATCGGTGTCGATGCTTGGAATCTCCCCGGCGATCATCGCGGTATCGGCCGCTACGTTCGCTCGATCCTCCACGAGTGGCACACGGCATTCAGCGATCGCGTCTGTGTCACGCTGATCGTTCCGGAGTGGCACACCTGGACCGTGCGCGGGCGCTACCAACGTGAGGTCGGCGGCGTTCCGTATCGAATCGTATCGCGCGGACTGCACGATCGCGCGAAGCTTGACGTGTTGTGGTTTCCCTGGAACGGCTGCAGCTGGCTCGACTTTACGCGCCCAGCTGTCGCGACGCTGCACGACGCGACCAATTTCGTGATTCCCGACTACGCGCCGCAAACCAAAGTGATCTTTGAGAACGCGGCGGAGCACTGCCGTGCGCTCATCACCGACTCCATCTTCTCGGCGCACGAACTTGCGCGCGAACTGGCGCTGCCGCTCGAGCGGTTCACGCCTATTCCGCTGGGCGTCTCGATGTCGCCCGCCACCGCGCCGGCGAACGGCGCCTGTGTCGCACTTGCGCCGTACGTCCTTTTCGCCGGAACGTCGGAACGCCGCAAAGGCATCACGACGCTGCTTGCGGCCATGGAGCGCGTACAGCGCGACGATCCAAACTTGCGATTGGTCATCGCGGGCGCGCGGGGCGATGGGCTGCGCGGCGATGAGTCGATCTTGATGACCGAACTCGGCTTTGTCGACGACGACACCCTTGCTTCATTATATCGAGGAGCCGAGTTGCTGGCCTTCCCTTCGCGCTATGAGGGCTTCGGCTTGCCGGTGCTCGAGGCAATGGCCCATGGAACTCCGGTCATTACCACGGCGGTGACCGCCATTCCCGAAGCCGCAGGTGATGCCGCACTCTACGTTCCACTCGACGATGACGTTGCGCTCGCACAAGCGATCGCGCGCGTTCGCAGCGATGCGCAACTTGCGGCTTCGCTACGCGAGCGTGGTCTGGCTCGCGCCGCCACGATGACCTGGTCGAACGTAGCGGCAGCCACGCTCGCCGTGTTGGAGCGCGCCGCATCGTGAGCGGTGACATTCGCCTAGCGACTGGGCTTGCGATTCGCGATGGTCGTGTGCTGATCGTTGCTTCCACCTACCGTTCGCATGCGCAGCCGCTCTGGAACCTTCCGGGCGGACGCGTCGCTTCGGGCGAGTTGCTGCGCGATGCGGTCGTTCGCGAAGTGCGCGAGGAAACGGGGCTACGGGCAACGGTAAGCGAGCTTGCGTACGTGAGCGAGAGTTACGATGGCGTGCGCCACGTGCTCAATGCAACCTTCGCCATCGACGTCACCGGCTCGATCGACCCGCCGCAAGCCGGCGATCACGTGGTTGCGGTGGAGTGGGTTCCCATAGACCGTCTCGCCGAGCGCATCGCGGTTGCCGTCGTGCGCGATCCCCTCGTCCATTTTTTGCGCGACCGCACGCGCTACTTCGGCTTCGCGGATGCGGGCATCGCGATCGTCTGGCCCGACGAGAATTAAGGGGACCAGGAAACATGAGCGCCGCTGAGACGCGCCGTGCAATCGAAGCCGTCTGGGGGATCGAATCTCCCAGACTGCTCGGCGCGCTGACGCGCGTCGTGCGCGACATCGACCTCGCCGAGGAGTTCGCGGCTGACGCATTCGTCGCTGCGCTTGCGCAGTGGCCGAACGAAGGAATCCCGCGCAATCCGGGAGCGTGGCTCATGTCGGTTGCGAAGCGGCGTGCCATCGACCGTTTCCGCCGTGACGCGCTGCTAGAGCGAAAGCACCAACAATTGGGGCGCGAGATGCTGCCCGTCGAGGATCCGGATTTCGCCGCCCTCGACGACGACGTCGGAGACGATCTGCTACGCCTGATGTTCATTGCATGCCACTCCGTGCTTCCGCCGGACGCGCGCGTCGCGTTGACATTACGACTCCTCGGCGGCCTTTCAACGACCGAGATTGCGCGCGCATTCCTGGTTTCGGAGGCTACGGTCGCTCAGCGGATCGTGCGCGCCAAACGAACCATTGCTGAGGCCCATGTACCGTACGAAGTTCCCGATGCGCAGGAGCGCGCGCAGCGCCTGCCCTCGATCCTCGAAGCGATCTATCTCATCTTCAACGAGGGCTACTCCGCGAGCGCCGGTGACGACGTTCTGCGGCCCGCGCTCTGCGAAGAGGCGATTCGGCTGGGCTGCGTGGTCGCGCGCATGTTGCCTGACGACCCAGAAGTGCACGGACTCGTCGCGCTGATGGAGATTCAAGCCTCCCGTTCCAAGGCTCGCGTGGGGCCGTCGGGCGAGCACGTCCTGCTGCTCGATCAAGACCGCGCGCGGTGGGACTACATGCTCATCGGTCGCGGCCTTGCTTCACTGGAACGCGCGCAGCAGCTCGGTACCCCATTTGGGCCGTATACGCTGCAAGCGGCGATCGCCGCTTGCCATGCGCGCGCGCGTACGGCCGCGCAGACCGACTGGCATCGCATTGCGGCGCTATACGACGCGCTTGCGCAGGTCGCGCCATCGCCGGTCGTCGAGCTCAACCGCGCCGTAGCGGTCGGCATGGCTTTCGGTCCATCGTTCGGATTGGAGCTCGTTGACGCACTCGAGACGGAACCCGCGCTCAAAAGCTACCATTTGCTGCCCAGCGTGCGCGGCGACTTGCTCGAGAAGCTAGGCCGGCTCAGCGAAGCGCGAGCAGCCTTCGAACGCGCTGCCGCTCTGGCTGCGAATGCACGGGATCGTGAGCTCTTACTCGAGCGCGCTGCTCGTTGCCGCTAAGCGGGTTTGCGCAACTCCCATTGCTCGCGATCTAGAATGTATCCCAGCACATCGACGGGCTGCCCGCGAACGGTCGCGCCGTGCGGCAACACACCATCTTCTTCAAACCCCGCGTTTGCAAGCACCGCGCGCGATGGAACGTTCTCGGGTACGCAATAGGCTCGAAGCTTGCGTAGATGTAGCCGTGAGAATGCCTCGGACGCGATCGCGTGCACCGTCTCGCTCGCAATCCCGCGCCCGCGATAGGCTTGCACGACGCTATACCCCACCTCGGCCGACGAGGTGACACGCTCGCCGACGCGCAGCGACGCCCAACCAACGGCCTCGCTCACGCCCTCGAGGTAGATCAACCATTCGAATCGTCCCCACGCGCCGGGCTCGAGTTTGGGTGGGCGAGTGGCAACCATGCGCCTGAATTGCACGAGATCGACCTCGGGCAGATCTTGAAATTCCCGCAGGCCGGGCAGCTGTAACACGTTCCAGAGCAAGTCCGCGTTGTGCGACGTCACCGGCACCAGACGCAACCGTTCCGTGTGAAGAGCTCGCATGCCCCTAGTCATTTCCCGCCGCGCGCGTGATTCATGCGTAGAGGAGGACGGGCAGATGGTCGATTTGATGGCGACGGTGACGAGTGCGCCCTCGTATTTCATGGGCACCAAGACGCACGCCGAGCATGAGGAGTTCCGGGCGCAAACCGCTACCGGCCCGATCGATGTGATCGATAACGTCGATATCGCTCCACGCGTCCCGGTTGAGCCGGGCGACCAGATCGAGGTCTGCGGCGAGATGGTTCATGACCCCGGCAAGCCGGTGCCGATCGTGCATTGGACGCACCACGATCCCGCGCATCGTCATCCGGACGGATTCATTCGCTTCCGTGGACAGGTGTACGCATAGTGTTGCCTTTGATCGCGAGCAGCTCGGGAATCGTCACAAAACGATAGCCCTCGCGGCGCAAGCTCTCGATAATCAAACGCGTTGCCTCGATCTCGCTATGACGGTCGCACGTTTTGGCGGAAACCCGCGTCGATGCGCAGACGATACCGCGATTGCCATCGTGAAGCACGATAATCGAGCCGTCGTGGACGTACGGGACGATCCGATCGGCGATGGTCGCCGCGGGCGGCTCCTCCCAATCATTGGCGAGCGGAACCGACCACATCACCGGCGTGTATCCAAGACGGCGCGCCTGATCGAGCACCAGCCAATCGCGCACACCGAATGGCGGACGCATGATCGCGGTGTGCACGCCCGCAGCATGGTAAATCGCATCGTCGGTTCGCGCGAGCGAACTACGGACTTGCGCGGCATCCATCAGGATCATGTGACCGTGCGACCACGTATGGTTCCCGATTGCGTCGCCATCACGCGCTTCGCGGCGCACGACCGAAGGATAGGCCGCGACCGCGCGCCCGACCAGAAAGAACGTCGCGTGCACGCGCTCCCGCTCGAGCACCTCGAGAATCGCCGTGGTATACGGTGGATTGGGCCCATCATCAAAGGTGAGCGCCACAATCCGTTGATCGGCCGGCCCGCTCACCAGCGTCTTGCCGAAGATTTGATTGCTCGGATTTTCGCAGATTTCGTAGAGCCAGAATCCCGCGAGTGCGAGCAGCGCGCTCGCAAGGAGCGTTCGTAACGCAAGTGCCCCCGTCGCGGTCACGGAGTGCTCCGTCCGCGCGAAAACGATGCGCGCGCCGCAGCGACTTTGGCGCGAAAAGCGGGCGGTCCGAACGAACGAAAATCGTTGACGACCTCTTGGTAACGCGGATCGGCGAGCTGGGTGCTCGAGAGCCTGAGCAGATCGTTCGGGTTAGTCTTGCGCAAGTCGATCGCGTATTGCCGTCCGGCGGTCGTCGCCCAATAGTGCGGATCGGTAAAGACGATCGTTCTATCGCCCTGCTTAAAATCAGCCAGCTGCTTCACGTACACTGTGTACTGAGCGTTCGTGTTGCCGCGCGGCGGTTTGTCGACGAGATCCCACACGCCGTCCTGCACGAGACTTCCAAAGAAGAAACTCACGTCGGTCATCGCCTGCGCCGTCGGCTCACTAATGGTGATCTGTTTGCCGTCGTAGGAACGAATACGGTATGAAAACTTTGACTCGCCGTCGACATCGGACATGTCGTACTCTTCTTCGTAAATCGGCGGCTTGTCATAGCGAATCGAGAGCCGCGCATAAAGCGCGCTGGGCTCATTTTTGATTTTGTCAACGGCACTCAGGCTGGTGAACTCGGGGTGCGACCAGTATAGCCGGATACCGACAACCGCCATGACGGCGACAAAAATGAAGATGGCCCAAGGAACAATGGTGGTGCGACGGAGCATGACGGGCGTCCTTACGAATCCGGCGCGGCCGCTTCCTGGTCGAGCACGTGATTGACGAGCCGGTCGGCGAGCTTGTTCTGCTTGCGCGGGACGTGCTTGATGTCGACGTGTTCGAAGCGCCGCAGCAACGTCTGCGCCCGGCGGTGGAGCGGCTGGAGGTCAGCGTGTTTCACCCGGTATTCGCCGCGCATCTGCTTTACCACGAGCTCGGAATCTAGGCGCACCGCGAGGCGGCGGATGCCGTGCTCGGCGGCGCGCTCGAGCCCGATGCAGAGCGCGGTCCACTCGGCGACGTTGTTGGTGGCGGTGCCGAGGTAGCGGCCAACCTCATCGAGGACGGTGCCATCGGGGCCCACCAATACGGCGCCGCTGGCTGCCGGACCGGGGTTCCCGCGCGAACCGCCGTCAGCAAAAAGCGTCGCGTCGGCGGGAAGCGCGTCAAAAAGGGTCGCCATCGTTTCGACCGTGTTCGGCATTGGTATAATCCAGCCATGCGACACGTCTTTTTGCGCGGCTTCGCCGCCCTCGCGCTCCTTTCGCTGACCTTGATTCCGAACGCGGCCCTGGCAGCGAACACGTTCTATGGTCTAGTCGTTCACACTTCGACCAACAATATCAAGGTTGAGGATCCGCGGACCAAGCAGACCCTGAGCTTTGAAATCCTGCCGAAATTCGACCAAATCTTCTCGGGTGACGGCAAAACCACGTACCAAATGAAGGACATTCATGAAGGTCACTACGTGGGAGTCGTCTACGATCAGAAGGCGCTCGGCATTCGCCACGCCGACAAGATCTTTATCCTAAACAACGCCAACCAACGCATTTCAGCGCAATAGTTCAATCAGGGTCGCGATCTTCGCATCGCGACCCTTCCTTACGGTTCGAGCACGACTTTGATGTAGCCGTCGCTGCGCGCGTCGAATTTTGCAAATGCGTCGGGTGCGTCGCGAAGCGGCAATCGTTGTGAAACGATGGCACTCGGCTTCATCCGGCCGCTCACGATCATGTCCCGGAGATGATCGTTGTAGTTCTCGTCGTCGTCGCGGCCCATACCGATCATCACGCCCTTCTTGAATAGCGTTCCCCACGGAATCGTGTAGTCGCCGAGCTTTGCCGGGTCGCTCGGTGCGTGGGGGTCGTTGTCGAGAAACACGCCGATAACACACAGGCGGCCCTTGACCGCGATGATTCGAGCAAGATCCGCGATGACGCTGGTGGGATTCTCCACCGAATAATTGAGAGGATCGCGGGCTTGAAATCCGATCGCGTCGATACAGACCGTCGCGCCCAGGTTCGCGTCCTCGCCGCGCCAGGCGATGCCGCTGCGCTCGCGCGCGATCTGCTCGAGGATGTGGTCGGCCGCATGTCCGTCGCGCATGTCGATCGGGACTGCGCCGAGCTCGCCGGCCTTCGCGAGACGCTCGGGAATCGCGTCCACCACGAAAACCTGGCGCGCTCCGCGGACGAACGCGCACATCGCAGCGAGTAATCCGATTGCACCGGCGCCGTAGATAACGACGATGTCGCCGGTGCGAACATCGGTGAGTTGCGTCGCGTGAAAGGCCGTCGGCAGCGCGTCGGCAAGCAACACGAAGTCGTTCTCCCAGCGATCGCCCGGTTCTCCCGGCAGCCGCACGCAGTTCGCGTCGCCGAAAGGAACGCGCAGCAGTTTGGTTTGCGCGCCGGTGTAGCCGCCCATGCCGGGGTAGCCGTACGCCGCACCCGCCTTTCCGGGATTGTTCGTGAGACACTGCGCCGAATAGCCATGGACGCAGTTCGCGCAAAAGCCGCAACAGATGTGCGTCGGCACGGTGACACGATCGCCCACACGGACATTGACGACGGCCTCGCCGACACGCTCGACCACGCCGAGCGGCTCGTGGCCGATTACCATCGGTGCGCCGGTACTGAGGCGACCCTCATACATGTGCAGGTCGGTGCCGCAGATTGCGGTCGAGGTGAGCCGGAGCAGCACATCGGTGGGCTTGAGCATCTCCGGTTCGTCGATGGCCTCGATGCTGATCTGTCGAGGGGCCTTGAGCACGACTGCATCCATCGTTCTTCTCCTGCGAGCTGTCGCTCTAGTATATATAAAGCCGGCGCCACGACAATATCCGGATATTCGAAGGCGGCCTTGACCGCTAGGATGGGCCTATGAAGAAGCATCACGTCTTTCTCGGCGCGGCGGTCTTGGCCGTGGCGCTTTGTGCCGCACCCGCACCGGCACAGGTTACGGTGCCCAATAGCCAACCGACGGCAGCCAGCGAACAAGACATCCAGATGTTGCGCGAAAACATTCGTGCGTCACGCAAGAAGGTCGTCGCAGCGAACATCAACCTAACCGCTGATGAGGCGACCAAGTTCTGGCCGATCTACGATCAATACCAACAAGAGCTCAACAAAATCGGCGATGCTCGTTGGCAGTTCATGAAAGAATACGTCGCGAGCTATCCAAACGTGTCGGCGGACCAAGCGCAGAACTTTATGGCGCGTGCGACCCAAGTGGATCAACAGATGATCGCGCTGCGCGAAAGATACGTCCCGATATTTGAAAAGGTGATCTCGCCCAAGAAGGTCGCGCTGTGGTATCAGATCGACCGGCAGATCGACCTGGTCGTCAACATGCAGTTGGCGTCGTTACTGCCGCTGGTCGATCCGACGAAGTAGTCCCGCGACAGCGGCGATGTCCACGGCCGGTGAGTACAGGTAACCTTGAGCGAAGGCAACGCCGATCTTCGTAAGAATATTGAGTTGCTCTCTATTCTCCACGCCCTCCGCGACCGTGTAGAGCG
>Ga0302326_10026269_pt1 | contig 11777 bp, 8 predicted proteins | sample Palsa_T0_3_FD_202264 | JGI IMG/M metagenome (GOLD analysis project Ga0302326, IMG submission 202264) | Peat permafrost microbial communities from Stordalen Mire near Abisko, Sweden - Palsa_T0_3 | ecosystem: Environmental > Terrestrial > Soil > Palsa > Peat permafrost | place: Sweden: Abisko... | reverse complement strand
CAGCTTCTGCACATCCGCAAGGCTGGCGCGTTCCAGCAACTGTTTCACAACGTCGTCGGCATTCGCCGCGCGGATGTTCTGGCCGTCGGCGCGCTCGAAATTAAAGTCTTCAGGGTTGATGTTGGAATAGATTTCCGACCCGTTTGAGATAGAGACCTGGATCATGGCGTACTCCTTCACGTGCGCCTTGCCCACGGCGAACATGACAGTCACGCCGTTGCGGGTGAGCGTCTGGTGCTTCACCCCATCTTTCTCATATTCGATTACCTGCGCGGGGGCAGTTGATAGAACAAACAGACCGAGCGAGACAACGCCCAAGCGAAACATCATTAACTACATCTTATGCGATGGGATTTCTTCGAGCGGATAACCGAGGTCGCGCCACGCCTCAAAGCCGCCCGCGAGAGGGCGCACGCGTTTCACTCCATGCTTCTTGAGTTTCAGCGCCGCACGGGCGCTGGAGGCTTCGTTTGGTCAAGTGCAATAGAGGATGACGTCGCGATCCAGGGGGATCTCGGGCAACCTCTCTTCCAGTTCTTCGAACGACATATGCAGGGCGCCCGGCAGTTTGGATGCGCCGTCCACCTGCCATTCCAGTGCATTGCGCACATCCACCAGAGTCATCGGCGTGCCGCAATCCATCAATTCGCGCAACTCGAGAGGAGTGATGCGGGCAACGCGCAGTTCGCGGTAGAATCTGCGGCGGGCGATGTACTTCCAAAGAATCCACGAAACCACGGCGGAGACCACCAGTGCAAGAAGCCATGAACCCATGCCGAGCGCCTTCTGTGCAAGGTCTTCGAGCTGATTGCGAAATACGTATCCCAGAGCGCCGTAAGAGCAGACCCAAATCAAAGAGCCCAAGCCATCGAAAACGCAAAACTTCCAGACCTGCATGCGAAACATGCCAGCCAGCGGACAGGCCGCCGTGCTGAGGCCAGGCACGAATTTCGAGAAGAGCAGGCCGCGCGGTCCCCACTTGAGAAACATGTTCTCGGTATTTCGGACGCAGGAGTCCGGTTCAAGGGAAATTTTGCAGAGCAGGTTGAGAATGGAGGCACCCCGATAGACGCCCATCCAATACCAGACGTTGTCGGCGATCAGGCATGCCGCAATCGCGGAGCAAAGCGCAGGAAAGAGGGAAAGATCTCCTCGCCCAACCAAAGCACCGACCGCAAGCAGAATGGGGATCGATGGCAACGGCAGGCCCAGCTGTTCCACCAGAACAGAGAGAAACAGGATCGCATAGCCGTGCCGCAGCAGAAATTCGATCGTTTGATTCAATCTCTTTAGTTTGGCAAACTTTGCGGGCCTAAACCGGATGGACCTTCGGCCAGGCCAGTTCAAAGCCGTGCGATTGCAGATGGCTTTGGAATTCGGCAAGCTGCTTCTTCCCGGCCCGGATCGCGCGCGGTGTAGTTTTGTGCGTGATGGCATACGCGGCTAAAGCGCCTGCCGCTTCGCCGATGTTCCATTCGACCGGATGCAGCCGGTAACAGCCGTTGGTGATGTGCGTGGTGCCGATATTCTTGTTCGCGGGCAGGAGATTTTCCATGCGCTTCGGGATCAATGCGCCAAGGGGAATCTGGAACGGCAGCGAGCTTACGTCGATGTAATTCGTTCCGCCCGCTGAAGGGTGAAGATCGATTCGATAGGAGCCGATGCCGACGGAATCGGCAAACGGCTCTGCATCCGCGCCTTTGCGCATGTCGGTGCCTACGTGCTGTTCGAGCACAGTGAACTCTGCAAGGATGCGCCGCGATTCGCGGATGTATGCGGCCTTAGCCATGCCGTCGTCCGTGCCGACGATGTCCTTGCGTAAGCGAAGTCCCTTCCAGCCGTGACCGCCATCGAGCCGCGGCGCATCGGTTTGCATCCAGTAGAGAAACGACAAGCTAAGTTGCTTCGCGCGGCGCAAGTGTTCCTGCTTCTGCTCAGGCGTGGCCGTGACAATATCTCCAAGCCAGTAATCGTTCTGCGGCCAATTCACCAGCGTGATGTCGCTCGCATAGTTACCAGGCGCGAAGTTCGCCCGATCCGCCAGGCGGCGATAGGTCCAAAGGTTCATGCCCGGAGCTTTCGGCGCGCCCGAACCCGGGTTCGGATCGAAGTATTCAATGCGCGGACCGAGCGTCTTCGGTTCACAGGCGTTCCAGCTCAGAAGCGGACCAGTCCACGCAGGCGTGAGCTTCGGAACATAGTCGCGCCAGAAGGTGTATTCCTGAGGGCGCTCAATGGTGTGATCTTCCCCTTCGATCAGATCGACCGCGAAGCAATAAGTGAAAGACTGGCTGTTCGCCGGCTGTGAAACAGGCGCCGCGTGCATCTCACCGGTTTGCGATTGCGCTTCGGCTCCGGTGACGTATTCGCACTTTGCGAGTGGAAGCAGGTCGCCGAGTTCAGTGGCATCGAGAAAGTATTTGGCCGTGATGGTGCGCTTCTGATTTGAGCCGGTATGCTGCACAACGACGCTCTCGACGCGGTCGCCTGAGACAGCGGCCGATTCGGGAACATGCTCCAGCAGCACCGTCAACTGGCCGTTCGAACGATAAGGCGCCAGCATAGCCTCAAGCACAGCGACCGACACGCGGAACTCGTGCGTCAATCGCGAGACAGATCCATTGCCCGGATTCAAATTCTCCCGCGCGCGGGCGGCAGCCGTGAGTGGATAGTTGGCCTTGTAATAATCGCGTACGGCATTTCGATATTGCCGGTAACTGCGCGTGCAGCCGAACATTTCGATCCACGCGTTCTCATCCGGCGGCACGGCTTGCGATGTCAGTTGACCGCCAATCCAATCCGTCTCTTCCGTCAGCACCACGTTCATACCGTCCCGGAGAGCCGACAGAGCAGCCGCAAACCCACCCACGCCGCCGCCAATCACTGCTACGTCGCAGCGGAGTTCGAGATCCGCGGCAAAAAGACGCGGCAGCGTCAAAAGTGAACCCGCCGCCTGCAATACGTTACGCCTGGTCAACATAAACGAGTAGACTATCAAGAACCGGCATGCGAACTCCCACACTTACTTTTGTAATTGCGACCCTTTGGGCTGCACCAGCCCTCTTCGGTCAGGGCACTTTGGCGGACTATGAGCGCGCACATGGGCTACAGGCCAAAGCACGCGACCTTGTCGTGAACACTCCCGGAGCCATCACTTGGATCGGCGAGACGAATCACTTCTGGTATCCACGCACCGTAAAGGGTGGCACGGAGTTTGTCCTCACCGATGCGGAGGCAGGTTCGAAGAAGCTCGCTTTCGATCACGATAAGTTGGCCGATGCGATCTCCAAGGCGACGGGTCAGAAATACACGGGCCTTAAGCTGCCCTTCGCACCGGCTACCGGTGGGCGTGGCGGTGGTGGAGGAGGACGCGCGGCAGCAGGAGCCACGCCAACTTCCGCGCCGCTCACTTTTCTCGACGGAGAAAAATCGATTCAGTTCGGGACAGGCGGATCTCTCTACAAGTGCGCGTTGAGCGACTATACATGTTCGAAAGCCGGTCCGATTCCGCCACCCCCTGCCGCCACGCGCGGAGGCGCCGGCCCGGAGGATGAATCGCTCGTAAGTCCGGAAGGTCCGGGCGGCGACCCGGTTGACGGTCTGGAGTATCAGCCGCCTGCTCCGCAAGATGGCAACGAAGGCATCTATGGACGGGCGCAACGCTCCTGCGCGCCACAACGCACGCGGACGACCACGGCTGCCACTGGCCGCGGAGCGCGTCTCGCCATGGGCGGTCAGTTCCCTCAACCTGACGCTCCTGAAGTCTGCGCATCGTTCGATGGCAAGTGGGAAGCCTACATCGAGAACTTTAATGTGTTCGTGAAACCCGCTGGTAAGGAGGGCGCCAAGGAGTCCGGTTGGCCATTGAGCTTTGATGGTTCGGAAGGCAATTACTACACACTGCGAACCATCGCATGGTCGCCCGATTCGAAGAAGCTCGCCGCTTATCACACGCGTCCCGGCTATGACCGGCAGATTCCCTACATCGAATCGTCGCCGGCCGATCAGTTGCAGCCGAAGCATATGACCATCGCGTATCGCAAGCCGGGCGATGCTTTGGACATTGCGTATCCCGTGTTATTCGACCTTGCATCGAAGTCCGAGACTGAGATCGACCGAGGGCTATTTCCCAATCCATATTCATTAAGCCCGCCGGTGTGGTGGAAGGATAGCCGGGCATTTACTTTCGAGTACAACCAGCGCGGCCATCAGGCTTATACAGTGATTGAAGTGGACGGCCAAACCGGCAAGACGCGTCCGCTCGTCGCTGAAACTACCAAGACATTCTTCTACTACAACAACATTGGCCCTGGCCTTTCCGGAGGCCGTAAATACAGGCACGACGTGAACGATGGCAAGGAAATCATCTGGGCATCCGAGCGCGATGGGTGGGAACATTTGTATCTCTACGACGGCAAAACCGGCAAGGTGAAGAATCAGATCACCAAGGGCGATTGGCTCGTGCGCGACGTGAATTTCGTTGACGACGAGAAGCGCCAGATCTGGTTCGAAGCCGGCGGCATGAATCCCGCGCAGGATCCCTATTTCACCCATTATTACCGCATCAATTTCGACGGCACCGGCCTGACGAAACTGACGGATGCCGATGGCACGCACACCGTCACGTTCTCGCATGACCGTAAATTCTATGTCGATACGTGGCAGCGTGTGGATCTGGCGCCGGTTGCTCAACTGCGCCGCACGTCGGATCAAAAAGTAGTGATGGACCTGGACAAAGGCGACACTTCCACCCTGCTCGCGGCAGGCTTCAAGTTCCCCGAAGTGTTCGTTGCGAAGGGGCGCGACGGAAAGACCGACATCTGGGGCGTGATCATCCGGCCCATGAACTTCGATCCCGCGAAGAAGTATCCCGTGATCGAAAATATTTACGCGGGTCCGCAAGGTTCGTTCGTGCCGAAAACATTCAGCGCGGTTTCACCGGATCAGGCGATGGCGGAACTCGGCTTCATCGTTGTCCACATGGATGGCATGGGCACCAGCAACCGTTCGAAAGCCTTTCACGATGTAGCGTTCAAGAACCTCGGCGACGCCGGGTTCCCGGATCGAATTCTCTGGCATAAAGCTGCGGCGGCAAAATATCCGTCGTACGATCTGACGCGCGTCGGCATCTTTGGCACCTCCGCGGGTGGACAGAATTCGCTCGGCGGCATGCTGTTCCATCCGGACTTTTATAGGGTTGTGGTCACCAATAGCGGCTGCCATGACAATCGCATGGATAAGATCTGGTGGAACGAACAGTGGATGAGCTGGCCGCTCGGACCCCAGTACGCGGCATCTTCCAACGTGGACAACGCATATAAGCTGCAAGGAAAAGCGCTCATCATTGTCGGCGAGATGGATAGCAATGTTGACCCCGCCTCATCGATGCAAGTGGTGAATGCTCTGGTCAAGGCGCACAAGCACTTCGACATGCTTTACATTCCTGGGCAGAATCACGGCGTCGGCATTCTCGCGTCCGAACATTATCGTGACGACTATTTCGTGCATAACCTGCTCGGCGTGGAGCCCCCGGATTGGAACCATGTGTCATTGCCCGCCGCTGATGTGTCGGGACAGTAAGCCAGCGCATGATCTCGCGTAGAGAATTGCTCCTGGGCGCGAGTACCGGTGCTTGCGCGTTAGCGCAGGAGTTCCGCCCAACGCAGATCACGCTGACTCCCGTCACGCGCACGACGGTGCGGATCACCATTCAACCCCTGGTGAACGGCGTCGCAGTGCCCGTGCCCATAACTGGGGCGTTGCTGGAAAAAGGTTGGGGAAAGCCCGTTCGGTATTCCGCGACGCCCCGCACCGTGAAGTGCGGCGACCTTTCCGTGAAGCTCTCTCCGATGACGATTCGCGTTGAAGATAGTAGCGAGCGAGCGATCCAGGAACTAAAGATGGACGGGTCCACTGGAGCAGTGACATTCCCGATGGGCGATGGTCACGTCTTCGGCCTCGGCCAAGGTGGTCCGCAGTTCGATCGCAAGGGTCAACTCGACAAGATGGGCAGCGGACAGGGCGGATACAAGCTCGCCACGCACGGAGCGAAGGTTCCCGTTCAGCTTACGATCGGCACATCCGGCTGGGCCATGTTTATCCACCAGCCTGCCGGGGCCTTCGACCTAACCGGAAAGGAGGGCGTGTTTCAGCCGGCGCATCCTGAAACCGCATTGCCGCTGGATGTCTTCGTAATCGGCGAGAAAGATCCCGCGGCGATCATGAGCGAGTACGCGAGGATCACTGGCTATCCCGAGATGCCGCCGCTTTGGGCCTTCGGCTACCAGCAGTCGCACCGCACACTTGGGCCGCCCGAGGAGATCCTCAAAGAAGCCCGCAAATTCCGCGAGAAGAAGCTGCCTTGCGATGCGATGATCTATCTTGGCACGGGCTTCTGTCCGAATGGCTGGAACACGGACAATGGCGAGTTCACCTGGAACAACGAGGTCTTTCCCGATCCAAAGTCCGCTATCGATGCGCTACATGCGGAACATCTCAAGGTGGTTCTGCACATAGTGGTCGAGGGCCGCCACCTGACCGGCAAAGTGGGCGACCCCTGTACCGCAGCGCCGCTACCAACAGGCCGCACCGAAGATAAGAAATGGCCGCCGGATCGCGAGGCCAGTTGTTACTGGCCCGCGCACAAGCCGCTCTTTGATCTGGGAATCGACGGTTGGTGGCCGGATCAAGGCGACGGCCTAGACGCGCCGTCACGCCTGGCACGCAATCGCATGTATTTCGAAGGCCATCAGTTGTATCGTCCCAATGAACGCGTCTACGCGCTCCATCGCAATAGCTACGCGGGCATGCAAAGGTACGCGTCATTCCTATGGTCGGGCGATATTCAATCCACTTGGGAGACACTCAAGACCCATGTACCCATCGGCATCAACACGGGCCTGAGCGGGATGCCGTACTGGGGCAGCGATATCGGCGGCTTTGTGCCAACGAAGGAATACACCGGCGAACTGTATGCGCGATGGTTTCAGTTCGCGGCCTTCAATCCATTGTTCCGTTCGCATGGCCGCGACTGGCGATTGCACACACCCTGGGGTTGGAACACCGGCGAGATCGGCGTTCCCGAAACGCCCAGCTATCATCCCGAACCCGTCGAGATTCGCGACACAGCCATCGAACCGATTTGCAAAAAGTACCTCGAACTCCGATACCGGCTGATGCCTTATCTCTACTCGGCGGTGAAAGAGACCTGCGAGACAGGTATCCCAATCATCCGCGCGATGTGGCTGCACTATGCCCAAGATCCGGCTGCAACGGCACGCGGCGATCAGTATCTCTACGGCCGCGACATCCTCGTCGCTCCCATTGTCGAGAAGGGCGCCACCACGCGGTCCGTCTACCTTCCCGCCGGAACCTGGTACGACTTCTGGACCAAAGAGAAGATCGAAGGCGCACGCGAGATCAACCGGAAGGTCGACCTCGAAACAATTCCCCTCTACGTTCGCGCCGGAGCGATTCTTCCGATGGGGCCCGTGAAGCAATACACGGATGAAAAGGTCGAGGGACCGATGAGCCTTTACATCCACCCTGGCGCAGACGGCTCGTTCTCCCTTTACGAGGACGACGGCAGAACATTCGGCTTCCGGCAGGGCGCGTTCACAAGGCTCAACATCGCTTGGAAAGATCGCACCCGCACCCTGCGCCTGAGCCAGACGAAGGCTTCTGGACCCCGTCCGATTCAGTTATACGTGGTGGGTGAATCCGTGACACGCGGCCTCTCATTCAATGGCCGCACTATGGAGGTGAAACTTTGACAAGACGCAATTTTGGAAGCCTGCTCGCGTTCTCTACGTCGGCGCTAGCCCAGCAAGCCCCCGCTCCTCCGAATCCGAACACGAGCGAACAGAGGCGCGGCACCATTCAGGAGGTGCCGCCGTTTCAGGACGCGCTCTCCTTCACGCGCAAGAATGCGCCCTCGCGTGTAAACGCCTTCGCGATGTCTCAGGTGCGTTTGCTCGAAGGTCCATTCAAAGACGCCGAAGAATGGAACCGCGGCTACATGCAACGCTTGCCCGCCGATCGCCTGCTACATAACTTCCGCTTAAATGCCGGCCTGCCTTCATCGGCTGAACCTTTCGGCGGCTGGGAGGAACCAAAAGGCGAACTGCGCGGGCACTTCACAGGCCACTACCTGAGCGCCTCCGCGTTGCTCTACGCATCCACTGGCGACCAAGACATCAAGGCGAAAGGCGATCTCATGGTCGCCGAACTCGCAAAATGCCAGGAGAAGCTCGGCGGCGGTTACCTGAGCGCGTTTCCGCTCGAATTCTGGGACCGTCTCGATGCTCTCAAAAAGGTCTGGGCGCCTTTCTATACCATCCACAAGATCATGGCCGGTATGTTCGACATGTACAGCTTGGCAGGCAATCAGCAGGCTCTCGAAGTGCTCAAAGGCATGGCGGGTTGGGCCGACACGTGGACCGGCTCTAAATCCGAAGAGCACATGCAGGAGATCCTCAAGACCGAATACGGCGGTATGAATGAGGTCCTCTACAATCTCGCGGCAGCAACCGGCGAAGACCGCTGGGCCAAGGTAGGCGATCGTTTCACGAAGAAGACCTTCTTCAACCCACTTGCATCCCGGCGCGATGAACTGCGTGGCCTCCATGTCAATACGCACATCCCGCAGGTGATCGGCGCAGCCCGCCGCTACGAAATCTCGGGCGACGAACGCTTTCACGATGTCGCGGATTTTTTCTGGTACGAAGTCGTGAGCGCGCGTACCTACGTGACCGGAGGTACAAGCAATGGCGAAGGTTGGCTCGTTCCCCCGCGCCAATTGGCCGCGGAACTGAAACGCAGCGTGGCCACCGCCGAATGCTGCTGCGCGTACAACATGATGAAGCTAACGCGCCATCTCTATAGCTGGACTGCCGACCCGCGTTACTTCGATTATTATGAGCGCACGATGCTGAACCACCGCATCGGCGCCATTTATCCCAAGACCGGCGCCACGCAATACTATCTCTCGCTCACGCCCGGTGCGTGGAAAACGTTCAACACCGATGACCACTCCTTCTGGTGCTGCACCGGCACCGGCGCGGAAGAATTCTCGAAGCTGAACGACAGCATCTACTGGCACGACGACAAAGGCCTCTACGTCAATCTTTTCGTCCCGTCCGAATTGAACTGGAGCGAGAAGGGGGTGCACATCCGGCAAACGAACAAATTCCCCGAGCAACAGAGCACGCTGCTGACAGTCACCACGGACAAGCCCACGGCATTCGAGATGCGCATTCGCGTTCCCGAGTGGATCGCTGACGGAAGCTCGGTCAAGATCAACGGCAAGGCGCTCGAAGTTTCCGCCAGTCCGGGAAGCTATCTGACCATTTCCCGAACCTGGAAGAACGGCGACAAGGTTGAGGTGGAACTGCCCATGAAGCTCCGCGTGGAATCGATGCCCGACGACCACAAGTTGCGGGCATTCCTCTATGGCCCGCTCGTCCTGGCAGGCGATCTAGGCTCTGCCGGACTCACGCCAAAACTAACGGTAGGCCCGAATGCCACCCGATTGAAGGATGTGCCGCCGGTCGACATCCCAACTTTCAAAGCTGCGTCCGCAGACCCAGCGTCGTGGATCAAGCCAGCGGGGAAGCCGTTGACGTTCAAGACGACGGGCCAAGTAAAGGATGTACAGCTTGCGCCTATCAACAGCATCTTCGATAAACGTTACTCGGTTTACTGGGAAGTCTCCTAAGCCCGTTACCGCTGCGGCCGGGTCGAGGTTGACGAGTGCTATCTGGGTGGCCTTGAAGAAGGATTACGCGGTCGCCTGATCGAGTCCAAAGCGCTGATTATTATGGCTGCTCAGGAGGATGGCAGGCGTATTGGGCGAATCCGCCTTCGTCTGATTCCGGATGCTTCGGCTGCAAGCCTGCACCCATTCATCCAGGATTCCGTTAGCCCAGGCAGCGTGGTCCATACGGATGGCTGGCGGGGCTATTCCGGCCTCACCACCAAAGGCTACGTCCACCAGGTCGCTGTCCTTAAGGGCAAGAAAGATGCCTCCGATCTTCGTCCCCGTGTGCGTCTCGTCATCTCACTCCTGAAACGGTGGCTTATGGGGACCCACCAGGGCGCGGTCAGTCACAAGCACCTTCACTACTACCTCGACGAGTTCGCGTTTCGCTTCAACCGTCGAAAGTCACCAGTCGTGGCAAGTTGTTTTATCGTCTGGTCCAGCAAGCGGTAGCGGTCGAACCCTCAACCTATGACCAGATCGTCGCGCGAACCCCAGGTAACCTCAAAAAACACGAGCCACAAGCACTAGTGGCTACATGAGTTAAGCACATACCCAGTTAATTATAATTCCCCACTTTTCAGTGGATTACAGCCAAGAGTCGCTTCATCCGAGACCGGTTTTGTACTATCTCTGATCTAGTCTGAAGGCAGAGAGGACTTACCTATCGTTATGGCAACTACAGAACAAATCAACGCGAACCGCGAAAATGCGAAGCATTCTTCCGGACCGGCCTCGGATGCAGGCAAACAAACCAGTTCGCGCAACGCAACACGGCTTCACGGGCCTATACATCGTCGTCACTCCCGACGAACGCGTACCTTGCGCACGTCCAGGCCTGCATCGCCCGCCCAATACGAACCAACCAATCATCAACAGGAGCAGCTAGCCCACCAGATTGCCGACCTCGAGTGGTCCCTTCACCAGATCTCCGTCCAACAACTCAACACCATCTCCCCCCTAATGAACGCCGTGCAAGTTCAGTGCGCCGAGCAACTCCCCCAAGGCGCGGAGATGTATAAGTTCAATAAAGCAAAGAACCAGGCTTGGGAACCGCTGCAATTTGGGTTCGTTTGTTCCTTGGAGGAAATTGACCCTTTCATCAGCGCCGGTGGAGCTGTGAAAGCCTTTAAGCCCTAGGCTGATAAAGCCCTGGCACCGCGCGAGTGGCGTTTGCGATCCGGTTCCACCCGTTGATGATTACCACCGCGAGCGTCAGATTGGCAAGTTCCTCTTCGGAGAACTCTTTTCTGACCTCCTCGTAGACGTCATCCGGCACATGACCCTTCGTAATTTCAGTAACGGACTCCGTTCACAGCAGAGCTGCGCGTTCACCCTTGGTGTAAAAGTCAGTCTCGCGCCAAGCGTTCAATGCGTAAAGCCGCTGTTCGGTCTCACCAACCGCCCGCGCATCTTTTGTGCGCACGTCGATGCAGAACGCGCAGAAGTTCATCTGCGAAACGCGCGTCTTAACCAATTCCAGAAGAGAGTGCTCAAGACCGCAATGGGGAACATGTGCGCTGAGGGCATACATAGCGCGAGTTCCGGCGGCCGAAGCACTTTGATAATCGAATCTTGCTTAGATGAGATCAGGATAAAGCACAGCAATCTCTGGCTGCGCCATCGTACGCCTCGTTTCCAGCTTCAGTATGATGCGGACATGGGCGATACTCTTGCGCAGTTGGATGCGGTGCTGGGCGGAGGCGACGCCGCGCGGGGCGTTGAGTTCCTGATCAACCGCTTCCGGGAAGAACGCGAGTGGCCCTTATTGTTTGAAGCGCGCCTGATGAAGAAGCGCCTCGAAATGGGCCTCCCCATGATTCAGACGCAGGATCCGTCGGAGTTCCCCGCCGCGCTCCGGGCCGAATACGAGCAGGCGATGGTGGAGGCCGCCCGGGAAGTAGGACACGGGTTTCTGGAAGCGGGCAACATTCCGCGGGCCTGGCCGTATTTTCGCGCGATCGGTGAACCGGGGCCGGTGGCCGAGGCGATGGATCGCGCGAAGCCAGCAGAAGAAGAA
>Ga0302326_10026266_pt1 | contig 11778 bp, 13 predicted proteins | sample Palsa_T0_3_FD_202264 | JGI IMG/M metagenome (GOLD analysis project Ga0302326, IMG submission 202264) | Peat permafrost microbial communities from Stordalen Mire near Abisko, Sweden - Palsa_T0_3 | ecosystem: Environmental > Terrestrial > Soil > Palsa > Peat permafrost | place: Sweden: Abisko... | reverse complement strand
ACCGTGGTGGAGACGTGACCTATCACGGGCCGGGGCAGCTGGTGGGATACCCCATTCTCCATTTGCGCGGCTTTACTCCGCCGCTGGGTATTATTGATTATCTGCGCAAGCTGGAAGAAGTGCTCATTCGCGCCTGCGCAGACTATGGAGTCCTCACCCAACGCGTCGCCGGCCGCGCCGGGGTCTGGACCATACCCGGGGGCGCGGTTCCGGAAAAGAAGATTGCCGCCTTGGGCGTGCATATAGCGCGCGGCGTCACTACCCACGGCTTTGCCCTCAACGTAAGCACGGATCTGCACGATTTCGACTTGATTGTGCCTTGTGGCATACGCGATCGCGGGGTCACCAGCATGGAGGAAGAAGTGGATCCGGCTCCCTCGTTGGAAGAGATGGCCAACTCTGTGGCCCGGCATTTCGGCCGGGTCTTTGGCCGGCAGATGGTTTGGGTGCGGACGCTCGATGATCTGCTGCCCTGCACGGTAACCGCGGGATTGCTCTAGAATAGGGAGTCCGAATAGGGAGAGGGAGTCAATGCCGACCGATGTAATCATGCCCCAGATGGGTGAGTCGATTTTTGAAGGCACCATCACCAAGTGGCTTAAGAAGCCAGGTGACACGGTGGAGCGGGACGAGCCTCTGTTTGAGATTTCCACCGACAAAGTAGACGCGGAAATACCCTCGCCGGCCAGCGGCGTGCTCACCGAAGTCAAAATCGCCGAGGGCAACACGGTCCAGATCAACACTGTGGTCGGGGTGATTGGCGAGGCCAATGGCCAGCCCGCCGCGGCCGCTCTTCCGGCGGCTGAAAGTCCGGCTAAGGATGTAGACGCGCCCAGTGCCAGCAACACTCCCGCCCCGGCGGCGCCTCCAAGCGTGGCAGCGCCTTCCATCACCGACGTGATCATGCCCCAGATGGGCGAGTCCATTTTCGAAGGCACCATTACCAAGTGGCTGAAGAAGCCGGGCGATGCAGTGGAACAGGATGAGCCGCTATTCGAGATCTCGACCGACAAGGTAGATGCAGAAATTCCTTCCCCGGCGGCGGGTGTGCTCTCCGAGATCAAGGTTGAGGCGGGTACGACCGTCCAAATCAACACCGTGGTCGCCACCATCGGCAGCGCCGCTGCAGGCGCGTCTCCCGCCGCAGCCCCGCCCAGCGCAAAGCCAGCGCCTGCGGCAGCTGCTGCGCCCGAACCAGAAGCCGCCGAGGCTGGAACCGGAGAGCGGGTACGTTCCTCGCCCTTGGTGCGCAAAATCGCACGCGAAAACAATCTGGACCTGCGCCAGGTTTCGGGTACCGGTTCGTCGGGCAGAGTCACCAAGGAAGACGTTCTAGGCTTTTTGGCTAAGGGCGCCCAGCCCGGCCCGCCTGCGCCTGTTCCCGTTGCACCCGCCCCAGCCGCTCCGGCGCCCGTACCGGCTCCTGCGGCAGCAAAACCGGTGGCTCCGCCTCCGGTGGTCACGGCAGGAGACGAACTGGTGCCTATGACGCGCATGCGTTCGATCATTGCCCAGCGCATGGTCGATTCCAAGCGGACGAGCGCCCACGTGCACACCGTCTTCAAGATCGACATGAGCCGCATCGTGCGCATCCGGGAAAAGGAAAAATCCAAGTACGAGCAGCGCAACGGGGTCAAGCTGACCTACATGCCGTTCCTCTCCCGCGCGGTCATCGCCACCTTGCGCAAAATGCCCATCGTCAACGCATCGATGGAGGGAGACGCCATCCGATACCACAAGAACATCAATCTGGGGATCGCCGTCGCCCTGGATTGGGGGCTCATTGTGCCCGTCATCCGCCAGGCGGAGGAAAGAAGCTTTCTAGGCATTGCGCGGGCGATCGTGGATCTGGCGGAGCGGGCCAGGGCCAAGAAGCTCAAGCCGGAGGAAGTCGCTTCAGGCACTTTCACAATTACGAATCCTGGCATTTTCGGCGAGCAATTCGGCACCCCGGTCATCAATCAGCCGGAGTCGGCCATCCTGGGGGTGGGCGGCCTGTTTAAAGAACCAACCGTAGTTACAGATGAAAACGGGTCCGACTCGATCGCCATCCACAGCATCATCCGTCTGACCCTGGGCTTCGATCACCGCATCATCGATGGGGCGGACGCGGGAAGGTTTATGGCCGAGCTGAAGAAATACCTGGAAAACTGGAACGAGGACATCGGCTAACGACACTTTCGCTGCTAAACAACGATGGGTGCCCCATATCTCGCGCTTTTTGCGAGATGTGGGTGGAATGCTTACTGTCAGCCGCACCCTCGGCTTGAAACCTCAAAGTAAGTTTCTCGCTTGTAAGACCCGGGCCACCGCTTCTTCTGCCGTATCCGCCGTCGCTGACAAGTGGCCCATCTTCCGCCCCGCCCGGGCGGTGTGCTTCTCATACAAGTGCAAACTGACCTCGGGCACCGCCAGCGCCCGCGCAAACCGAGGCTCTCCTTGCAGCCAAAGATCGCCCAGCAGGTTGGCGATGGCCGCCGGGCGCATGATCCTTACATCCCCCAGGGGCAGGTCGCACACCGCGCGGACTGCCTGCTCGAATTGGCTGGTGACGCAGCAGCGCTGGCTGGCGTGATAGCTGTTGTGAGGCCGAGGCGCCAGCTCATTCACATACAGGCCCTCCCCGGCGGTGACGAACATCTCTACCGCCAGCAATCCCTCGAGCTGCAGCTGGCTCGCCATGGTGGTGGCGATCTCCTGGGCCTGTTTCTCCAGCCTGGGTGGAATGGAAGAGGGAAGTGCGCTCCACACCAGGATCTGCTGCTCATGATGATTGGTCGCGGCGGGATAAGGCAGCACATCACCGCTGGGATTGCGCGCCACCATGACCGAAATCTCCGACTGCAGGTCGAAGGCCCGCTCGGCGACGCACGGCTGCTCTCCTAGGGACCGCCACGCCTCGCCGGCGCTCGTTTGGCCGTCGAGCTTCACTTGGCCCCGGCCGTCGTAGCCGCCTTGGGCGCGCTTGAGATAAATCCGCTCGCCCAGCTCCGTCATAGCCTTCTGCAGATCCTCTTTCGAATGAACAGAGCGGTAAGGCCCCACCGGGAATCCCTGGTCCCGAAGCCAGTTTTTCTGGCGAATCTTGTCCTGCACCATGGCCAGGATCTCTTTCCCCGGGCGCACCGGAGCATGCCGGCCCGCGGCCTCCAACGAGGCGATCGAAATCTGCTCGATTTCCAGGGTGATGACATCGCAACCCCGGGCGAGATCGGCGGCCGCTTTGGCATCGTCCCAGGAGCCGACAAAACAAGCATCCACCACAAACCGGGCCGGGCAGGAAGGGTCCGGATCCATCACTTGCACCCGGTAACCCATGGAACGCGCAGCCATGGCGGTCATGCGGCCCAGCTGGCCGCCTCCCAAGATACCGATGGTGGACCCTTGAGTGATAGGACCGATGGGGCCAGTGGTCAACTGGGGAGCTCCGCTTCCAGCACCTCGCGGCTCCGCGCCAAACGCCACGCGCGCAGCCGGTCTCCCAGCTCCGCATCGTGCCCGGCCAGGATAGCCACCGCCAGCAACGCCGCATTAGCGGCCCCCGGCTTGCCGATCGCGAGGGTAGCGACCGGAACCCCCTTCGGCATCTGCACAATCGAGAGCAGAGAGTCGATGCCCTGCAGGCAGGTGGAGGGCACGGGCACGGCCAGCACCGGAAGGATGGTCTTGGCGGCCAGCATACCCGGCAGATGCGCGGCCCCGCCGGCAGCAGCGATGAGGATTTTTAGTCCCCGCAGCTCCGCCTGTTCAGCGTATTGAAACAGCCAGTCCGGGGTGCGGTGGGCGGAGACGATCCGGGCCTCGTGGGGGATGGCGAACTCCCGTAACAGGTCGATGCACGGCAGAAGCACTTCGTAGTCGCTCTTGCTGCCCATGACCACGCCAACAGTGGGAGAGGCGTTCATGTTGCCGATTATCCCACGGGGGATAAAACCGCTCTAGGCGCGAAGCTCCGCGCGGGCGGTCTCGGCGAGATTGGGCAGATCGGACGTGGTCATCAGCCGAATCTCGTGCTTTTCCATGAGCTTGGACACGTACTTATAGCGCACGCTGCGCTCCTCGTCGGGCTCGCCGGCGTCCGCTGGCCATCCAATCGGCTCAGTGATTGCAGTCAGTATGAGTTCCGCATGGTCTACCATTTCCACCCCTGCTCTGAGGCTCTCGGCGCTATAAGCGAGGAGCTTGGCATCAGCGGCATCGGTTTCGAGCGAAACTGCCTGAAAGAACTTCACCTTGCCGTTGCGATAGCCGCAGTCGATGCGCAAGGGATCGCCGGGCTCGGTGTAGTTGGCGGCTGGGATCTGCTTGCGCATCAGGCGCCACACCCCGGCTTGCTCAAAGCGTGTGCGCATGGTCGACAACAGGGCCTCGCGGGCGCTGCGCCGTTGGCTTCGTTCCTTCCGCGGAGGTTCGACATACAGCCGCATAAGTTCTTCCAGGCCGGCCGGAAAGGTCTCCGCAAGGTAGCCTTTGCTTTCGGTAATCTGTACCCCGTTGGATAGCGAAGCTTCCAGCAGCTCCATAATTGGCCGGTTCCCCGTTTCTCCGCTTAAGCGACGTCCGACTTCGATCTCCAACGCTTCCAGCATTTCTGTATCCGCATCCGGATCGAGACACCGCACCCGTGCCCAATCCCGGGTAAAGCGCAGCACACTTTGCTCCCCCGCGCGCAACATCACGCCGATATTGACGAACTCGTTCTTGATCGGATCCGGAACATAGCGGATGAGTTGAAACTCGCACTGCTTCCGTTCCGCCATCTTTCCCCCTGCCGCTCCTCAAAAGCAGACCAGACCCTTGCCGCTATTGCGGTCTCTGCTCCCTGGGTCTCTCTTGCCTTTAGCGATTATCTTCCCCAGCCACTATCGCCCGCGCTCACTATCTTGAATCCATTCCGCAGCCCCGAGACCCTCCCCCACTCTATTTTCCTTAACCCCACTCCAATTCGGAAACGGCGCACGCGCCGATTCCCCGAACGCCATGATCAGCTCGCGAACTCGGGCGCGGCGTGCCAGCAGGCGCTCCACTAGCAGCTCGAGCGCGCTTACATCGCTGCCGTACCACTCCGGGGGGATGATTTCTGCGATACCCCAGACGCTTTCCGGAGCAAACTTCTCGATGCGGCCTAGCCAAGGCTCGAAGCTCGCCCAGCCCATGACTCCGCGATAGACGGTATTTTCGCTAAAAACCCCGGCCAGGGTGGCATCGATGAACTTCCACTCCCCGGCATGAAAGCAATACCCCTGGTCGATAAAGGTCGCGTTGTAGCGCTTCTCCCGCCGGCCCTTCTGGAAGACGGCCTGCCGTCCGTTGATATTGCAAGTCCATTTGTCCAGCGCCAGAATGCCGGCGAACTCGGCCAGATTGCGTACCTCCAGCAGCTGCTCCCGGGGCAGGTAATCGACCGTCTGCCCGGGCATCAGCCCGCCTACCCACCGCGAGGCGAACTGCAAGCCCGCCTGGCATGGCTGGGCCCCACCGCGCTCCTCGATGTTCAGCTCCGGCGTGTTCCGAATAAGCCACTCGCTGACCTCGATGATTTCCGAAGGGGGAACGGATAGCCCTACCGCCTCCGCCAGCCGGGTAGCCAGCAGCTCATTGGCCAGCACCCGCACATGTTGCGGGTTATTCCGGAATTTAACCACATACAGGTTATTGTCGGAAGCCAGCATGAGGTGGCTTTGGGCTCCGCCCCGCATGCGTCGGATCTGCTGGGTTGCGATCACCGCCACCGGCCATCACCTCGTGCGCAATCGAACTGGTCTCATAAATCCATGAGACCAGTTCTAGCAGCATACTCGAACCGCTCTCCGGCTTCTGGTAGCATCGCCACGGAGGAAGTACATGGATCAGTCTGCAACCACCCCGAATAGCCCCCGCTGCAAAGAGGATATCGCCTTGGATTTGTTGAAGTTTGTCGCTGCGTCGGCGGGTCTGGGAAAGGGGGCTTCGCCGGCCGCCGGCTTCGTTGCCGGCTCCAGCGGCAAGCCGGAAGAGCAGGTCAATCAGCTGCTCGCCCTGTACACCAAATGTCTCAGCGCTGTGCAGGGAAAATAATGCCGCGCAGGCTGAGAGCCCATTCCCCCCGGGACAGAAGCTAGATGAGTCCTAAATCCGTGCTGAACGTCGCCGTCTTCGGCGCCGGGACTTTCGGTCGCAATCATCTGCGCATCTACCGCCGGCTCGAGCAGGAGGGGTACGGAGTCCGGCTGGCTGCGGTCGTGGACACCGATCCTGCCGAACTCCAGCGCCAGCCTGGCGACATCGCCGTTTTCCCCTCCGCGGAAGCTTGCCTGAAGGCATGCCGGGCGGGCACGCTGGCCCTGGACGCGGTATCCGTCTGCGTGCCCACCTCCGCGCATTACGCGGTCGCCTCCCAAGCGTTGCAGGAGGGGCTCGACGTGCTGCTGGAAAAACCCATCGCCGTCAGCCTGGCCGAGGCCGATTCCCTGGTAGCCCAGGCGGCTGCCGCCCAGCGGATCCTGCAGGTTGGCCTGCTGGAGCGTTTCAACCCCGCCGTCACCGCCGCCGCGCCCCTGGTCAACGGCCCCATGTTTTTCGAAGCGCACCGCCTTAGCGTTTTCCACCGCCGGGCTCTGGACGTCGACGTGGTGCTCGACCTGATGATCCACGATCTGGATATCGTGCTCAGCTTCGTGCGCTCGCCCCTACGCCAGCTTCACGCCGTAGGCCTGAGGATCCTATCCTCCCAGGTGGACATTGCCAACGTCCGGCTGGAATTTGCCTCCGGGTGTGTGGCCAACTTCACCGCCAGCCGGGTCAGCACCGAAACAGTGCGCAAGCTCCGCTTCTTTCAGCCTCACCAATACCTCTCCATCGATTACGCGCGCCAGGACCTGCTCATCATCAACGTGGCCCCAGGCGCGAATGGGGACCAGAATCTGGCCGCCAGCAAACCGCCGGTGCAGGGGGGCGAACCTCTGTTGTTGGAGATCCAGGCATTCCTGAACTCGGTCAGAACCCGCACGACGCCCCGCGTGACCCCACAGCAGGCCCGCGACGGGCTTGCCCTGGCGTTGGAGATCAACCAGGCGATTCAGGCCCACGCCGTACGCGCCGGCCTGATTTAAAACTCAGAACTAGGGCATCTTCTCCAGTTTGTAGCCCTTCGGGATCTTGGTTTGAAACTGCTCATCCGACAGCGGTTGGTTGAAGGTCGCCTTCCCCACGGTAATGGCGATGCGATACTCGTCCAGCGGCCGGTTGATGGTGATGGTAGTAGGAAACGGGATCCCGTTGTAGTTCTGATAGGGTCCGTAAATCACCTGCGTTTCTATAGCCCCATCGTCGTTATAAATGTCCTGTTCCGTCGGCATCAGGTCCACGCGGTTGAAGTGGATCACCCGCCGTGGTTTGGCTACCGCTGCGAGCCCCGGGGTTGAGGGCTGTTTCGCCGGGGTCAAAACCGTCAGATCATATTGCGGGGTCTCGATCAGCTGCTTGGAGCGCGGATCCTGAGTGGTGGCGCTGGAATTGGTCACCGTCACAATGCGATCGGAAGCTATGCTGTGGATAACCAGCGAATCCAGGAAAATCTCCGGCCGCATATTCTCCAGAGGATTCGCCGTCGGGCTGGTCACCGAATTGCTCCCTTCGATGGCCCGGCCTTTGGACGGGATCACCAAGGTAAAGCTTTGCCCGTTGCTGGCCAAGTCAAACGCCAAGGTGCGCAACACCGGCACCAGCCCCAGCACCCGCACCATCGCCGGCTTGCGAAACAAGATATGGCCGGGAATGGTGGTGTAATCCGTCTGCTTGCCCTTGTGGGCGCCCCCCACGGATGCGGCAAAGTCGACCGGCGCGGTGATAGAGTTCACCTGTTCATAGCGGCGATTGACGGCCTCGACCAGCTGAACCGCGTCGGCATTCATGGCCGCGCCGGCCAATTTGGGTTGTTCCAGTTTCCGGGTGTGGCTCAGGCATCCGGTCAAAACCGGTAACAGCAGCGCCAAAAGCTTCCACCCATCTCTCCGCATCCATTCAACTCGGAAACTGCGAGTATAGAGCAATCGTCTGGTCAAGGCGCCCCATGGCCGCCCTGCGCGTCCTTTAAACCCCGGCGGTACGCGCTTACATTGCGCTCATGCTCGGCCAGCGTGACGGCGAAGCGGGAATGGCCGGCGGCGGCTGGATCGGCCACAAAATATAGAAAATGGCTGTCTGAAGGATGGAGCGCCGCCTGCAACGAGGCGGTTCCCGGGCTGCAGATCGGCCCCGGCGGCAGACCAGTGTGGCGGTAGGTGTTGTAAGCCGAGTCCCGGTTCAGATCCGACTGATAAATGGTTCCCCGGTATTGCTTCTCCAGCATTGCGGCGTAAATCACCGTCGGATCGGTCATCAGCGGCATATTTTGGGCCAGGCGGTTCTGGAGCACACTGGCCACCAGGGGCCGGTCGTCCGGGACCGGAGTTTCTTTCTCCACCAGCGAGGCCAGGGTCACCGTATGGTGATAATCGGCTGTTATTCCAATCGCCGCGCTAGCCTGGCGGAATCTCTTCACCATCGCCGCCAACATCTGGTCAGGGGGGAGCCGCCGGGCAAAGCGGTAGGTATCCGGGAACAGGTAGCCTTCGAGATTTTTGGCCTCTGGATCCAGGTCGGCAATCAGGGCCGTGTTCCGGCTGGCGGCGGCCAGAAAGCCTTCCTTCGAACCCAACTGGGCATCCTCGACCGCCTGGGCAATATCAAAAAGGTTGAAGCCCTCAGGGATGGTCACGGCGCGGGTGTAAACATCACCCCGCACGATGCGGTTGTACACCGCCGGAAGCGCAGCCGGTTGGACGAATTGATATTCTCCCGCCTTCAGGGTGCCGCCACGCAGCAGGTGCCAAAGGTCGAAGGCATACTGGCTGCGGATGATGCCATGACCGGCCAGCAGCCCGCCGATGGCCCGCGTCCCCATGCCGGGAGCCACCTCGACGATCGTCTCCCCCGGGGGGCTGGCCGGCTGAATGAAATTCCAATAGCCGAACCCGAGCGCAAGCAGGCATAGAATCAGCAGAACTACCAAAAAACTTCGCACTGGTTGAGGACCTTGGGGATTGGATTCTTCTCCTGGATTTTATGATGCGATCTCTTACGCGCCCCAAAGGCCGGGGCAGGGTAAGATCCGGTACGGATGGATGAGACAGAGAATCTTCCCGGAGTAGGCCGCAATCCAGGTCGCACGGGCCGCATTCTGGGTTTAGACGTCGGCGATCGCCGCGTGGGGGTGGCGGTTTCCGACGAGCTTGGCCTCACAGCCCAGCCGGTCCTTACGCTCGTCCGCAAGAACCGCCGCCAGGACTTAGGCTCCCTCAGGCGCTTGGTGCGCAAGTATGGCTGCACCCAGGTGGTGGTCGGCAATCCGCTCTACATGTCCGGTGACGTCAGCCCCCAAGCACTCAAGGCGCAGGCTCTGGCCCGCGATTTGGAGCAGGAAACCGGGGTCAGCGTAATCCTGTGGGACGAACGGCTCTCCACCAGCGAAGCCCATCGCCACCTGGACGCCGCCGGGCGTCTGCCGGGAAACCGCCGCGGGGTCATCGACCAGGTGGCCGCGGTGCTCATCCTGCAGAGTTTCCTTGACTCCCGCCAGTGAACCCGCCGTCGTATAATCGTTTTCTAAGTTAGCGATGTCCGCCCAGCGCTGCCCCGGATTGTGGCAAAATGCCTGAACATATAAAGAAAAAGCTGGAAGAACAAATCCGCGTGCTGGAGCACGAGCTTACTCACGAGCTGCCCGCCGAGATCAAAAAAGCCGCCTCACTCGGGGACCTGAGTGAGAACGCGGAATACCACATGGCCAAGCAGCGCCAGGTGTTCGTCAACGCCCGCCTGGGACAACTCAAAAAGCGCATGGCGGAACTCGCCCTGGTCAACTTGGCCAACATACCCAGAGACAAGATCGCTTTTGGCTCGACCATCGTGGTCTTCGACACCACCAAGAACGAAGAAATTACCTACAAGCTGGTCACCAGCGAAGAATCCGACGTGAACCAGGGGCTCATCTCCACCACATCGCCCATCGGCCGGGGACTGGTCGGCAAGCGGGTTGGGGACATCGCCGTCATCGTGACCCCCAACGGCAAGCGGGAGCTGGAGATCCTCAAGCTCACCACCATTCACGACGAACTGCCTCACGACGAGGCGCAATGACGCGCGACACTACCGAAACCTGGAGTTGGACCAGCGCCTTCGGCCGGGGCTGCGGCGTCATCCTGCAGGGCATCGTGGACGGGCTGGCCCTCACCCGCATTTCGCCCAACGTGCTCACCTTTCTGGGCCTGGTCATCAACACCGCCGCCGCTATGTTTTTCGGCTGGGCCAACGAGCACAACTACGTCCGCCTCTTCGTCTACGCCGGCTTGGTCATCATCGGGGCCGGCATCTTCGACATGGTGGACGGGCGAGTGGCCCGCCAGACGCAGCAGGTCACCCTGTTCGGAGCGTTCTTTGACTCCGTAATCGATCGCTACAGCGACGTGGTCCTGTTCTTCGGCTTGCTGGTCTTTTATGCCCGCGGTAACCGTTTCTTCTACGTGGTGTTGACCGCCTTTGTCATGGTCACCTCGCTCATGGTCAGCTACACCAGGGCCCGCGCCGAAGCGCTGATCGGGTCTTGTAAAGTTGGCTTCATGGAGCGGCCGGAACGAGTGGTCCTCATCATTTTGGGAGCGCTCTTCAACCGCTGGGGGGTCATGGCGCCCGTGCTCTGGGTGCTGGCGGTCTTGTCCACCGTCACCGTCATCCACCGCATCAGCTACACCTATCAGCGAACCAAGCCGCTGCCGGCGACCCTGCCGGCCGAAGCCAACGGGGCTAAAACTACCTCTCCCATGCTCCACCCTGCTCCCCGCGCCTGACCATGTCTCCCGTCCTGCTGGTCCATGGCGGCGCATGGGACATTCCTGATCAGGAAGTCGAGGCTCACACCCGCGGCGTCCTGCGCGCGGCGAAAGAGGGTTACGCCCTGCTCTCGCAGGGTTGCTCGGCGCTGGACGCGGTCGAAGCAGCGGTAACGATCCTGGAAGACGACGAAACCTTCGATGCCGGCCGGGGCAGCTTCCTGACTGCGGATGGCCGGGTGCAGCTCGATGCCCTACTGATGGACGGCGCTACCCTGCGGGCCGGTGCGGTCGCGTGCGTGGAAAGATTAAGGAACCCTATCCAGGCCGCTCGCCTGGTGCTGGAACGGAGCCCGCACGTTTACCTGGTTGGCGCCGGCGCGGAAGAGTTTGCCCGGCAGCATGGCATCGGCCTGATCGATAACGCCGAGCTGGTGCTGGACCGGGAACGGCAGCGGCTGCGGGCGGCGCAGGCGCAAGCCAGTTCGGGAAGTCCCGACCAGACCTTTTCCGGCCATGACACGGTAGGAGCAGTCGCGCTGGACTCTGCCGGGAACCTGGCGGCGGCCACGTCGACCGGGGGAACGTTAAACAAGACGCCAGGCCGGGTCGGCGACTCGTCGCTGATCGGCTGCGGCGGTTACGCCGACAACCGGAGCGCGGCCGCGTCGCTCACCGGCTGGGGCGAACCCATCATGAAACTGGTGCTGGGCAAATGGGCCGTGGACCGGGTGCCACTGCGGGGGCCGGAGCAATCCGCCCAGGATGCCATCGCTTATCTCCACGCCCGGCTCCAGGGGCATGGCGGCATCATCCTCCTCGGTCCCGACGGCCGCTTCGGTATTTCCCACAACACTCCACGCATGGCCTGGGCTGTGTGCAGCCGGAAGGGGGTCCGGGCCGGCGCCAGCTTAGCCGAGCTTTAGGGTAT
>Ga0302326_10026265_pt1 | contig 11778 bp, 9 predicted proteins | sample Palsa_T0_3_FD_202264 | JGI IMG/M metagenome (GOLD analysis project Ga0302326, IMG submission 202264) | Peat permafrost microbial communities from Stordalen Mire near Abisko, Sweden - Palsa_T0_3 | ecosystem: Environmental > Terrestrial > Soil > Palsa > Peat permafrost | place: Sweden: Abisko... | reverse complement strand
AAGCATTACGCGCGGTGGCCGCGCCGGCAGGGCTTTGCTGGACTGCCCTCGGGCTCGAGCGGCGCCAAGGTCCGTGCTTTGCGCGCCAGGTACGCAAGTGTGCCGGCGCCTGTGTCGGCGCCGAGCCACCGGCCGTGCATCACGCCCGCCTGCGCGAGGCCCTCGCGCCGCATGCGCTGCGCAGCTGGCCGTACCCGGGTGCAATCGGCGTGCGGGAGATCTCGATCACGGGCGAACGCGTCGAGTTGCACGTGCTGCGCGACTGGTGCTGGCTCGCCACCGTCCGCGACGAGAGCGAACTGCAGGCGATCCTGGAGGCACCGCCTCGCGTCGATTTCGATCTCGACATCTACCGCTTGCTGGTCAAGCAGCTCCCGCGCCTGACCGTGCACACGCTCTCGTCCCCGTTGCCCATGTAAGAGCGCTTGCGGCCAATCTCTACGCCGGCCCTCAAGTTCGCGGTGCAGCCGGCGCGGCCCCTACCGGACGGTTGCATATTGCGCCGGGCCGACGCGCTGCGGGTGCAGGCCGGCCCGGTGGTTGCAATTCGACCGTTAGTGCGGGCTCATCCGCAGCACCGGCGTATTCCTAACCGGCGGCAGCAAGCCGGTGTTGTAAACCGCGTTTGGCCCGTCCGACGCAAACACGTTATGCATCAGGAAGAAGGCTAAATCGACGCCCATCGGCGAACCGTTCCCCGTGGTCGCATCCCAGCCGGGACCTGCATTGAAGCCGGGGACGTTGACCGGGTTGTCCAACGAATCGAACTCGAGCACCGCGTTGTTGCCCACGGTCACGTCATTGAACGACTGCACATAGGACAAAGGCGCACTGGCTGTCCGGTACAGGCCGGCATTAATAAAGCCCAGCGCATGCCGCGCTTTTTGGTTGACGATGGCTGTAAATGCCGCCCATTGCGGCGAGCCGGCGCTGGTGCCGCCGAACAGATAAAAGAAACCTTGCCACGCGACTAGCACACCGTGACAGATCGCCGCGTTGTACGCGACGTCGGGCACCGAACGGGTTGACCCACCCGTGTTGACCAACATCTGATAGGACGGCTGCTTGAACAGCACGCTGTAGCCGCCGCCGGTGGCTGCATCCGATTCGACACATGTGAAGTCTTCGTTCCAGGCGCTTTCGCTCTGATAGGTGCCGGCAACCGCGCCCGTCTCGTACTGGGCCGCAATCAGCGTGGTGCCGCCGACTCCTGTGACCAGCGGGTCGACGGCAGGGTACGAAACCGCCTGCGTCCAGGACAGACCGTCGCAGGTACTCGCCGCGGCGCCGTCGTCAGCGGACGAGGCGAACAGCGTCATGAACTGCAGCGTAGCGCGCGCGAACGCTTCCCGGTAGTTGGAAAAGTCGGCCGGATCCATGCAGCTCTCGTTCTCGCCAAAGCTCATCGACATGATGTCGCCCAGCTTATGACTCACCGCGTAATTGATGGCGTTGATGATGTCGCTATCCTGATCGGATTTCGCGAGCACCAGGACGATACGCGCACTTGGCGCGATGGCGTGGGCCCATTCGACGTCGAGGCTGATCTCTCCGGTCCAGCCCTGCTGATCGGAGCTCGACGGATTGAACGGCGTCAGTCCGTTCGGTGCGATCTGAGTGAAGTAGCCGGTCTTGCGCCCTGGCAGGCCAAAGGTACTGTTGAACCCGTCAATATCCGATAGCAGCGTCGGGCTCTGGAAGGCATCGATGATGACGATGGTATGGCCAGCGCCAGTAAAGCCTTCTTGGATCAGCAAGTCGGTCTGATAGGCATGGCGCATCTGGTACGGGTCATAGCAGACCTGGAGAGCCCCTGGGAGCTGGCAGGTGAAATAGGGCCCGGCTGCAGGGACCGCAGCGAGCTTGATGGCCTTAGGTCCGATCGCCAGGAGGTGGTGCATCCTGCCCGCCAACGCCGATTGCGAAACTGCAAACAGACCCAGGATGCACAAACAAAACGCAACGCTGATGCGAACGCGCCGATCGTTCATTTCCCAACCTCCCTTGGTACATGCAGGCACAAGTCGGGCGGCCGTGCAGTGCGCCACCCGCCGAAAGAATCCCGTTTCCAACCCCAAAAACTCTTGCCCCTTGACTCATTGCGCCGACTAATCGCCGACGCCGGCCGCAGCGGCTACCACCGTTTTGTTTCAGCGTAATGCGCGCAGAGATTGTCGTCAAGGACTGGCTTCACGAAGCCCGTAACTTGACGCAATGTGAGCTCAACCGTGTCTACTTTTCGCACCAAAAATATCGTCCCGCCGATGCCATTGGCATGAGCGCGATGCATCCGCGGCTGTTATACAACAGCCCAGCGGGCGCGCCTATGCCAACCGCGGTGGCTGACGTCGACCGCCGAGCAGTCGATTGCCGAATCGCTCAGGGCGGGCAGATGTACCCTGCCCCGCTCGGATTCTTGAAGCAGCCAACCGATTCGGGGATGACTTGCTTGGGCAGCCACAGAATCACCTTGGGAAAATAGATGGTGAAGGCGATGGTGGCAAAGAAAACGACATAGATGGGCAGCGCGGCGCGCAGCGCCTTGGAGAAGCGAACCCCGACGAATTTGGATGCCATCAACAGTACCAGTCCATACGGCGGTGTGATGAGGCCGAAGGCCAGCGTCGCGATCAGCACCACGCCCATGTGCACCGGGTTGATATTGCCTGCCGTGGTCAATGCGTTGACCAGCGGCATGAATATGATGATCGTCGGCACCGGCTCGATGAAGTCGCCGATGATCGTAAACAGCAGCACCATCAACAGCATGATCAGGTGCGGGTCGTTGTGGGCGACGCCGCTGATCCAGTCGGCGATCACGATCGCGCCGCGCAGATAGGCAAGCAGCCAGCCGAAAGCATTGGCGGCGCCGATGGTGATGAGCGGCAGCGAGAAGATGAGACCTGCCAGGCAGAAATCGTACGGCAGCTGCTTGATGTGACTGGGGTTGAGCGAGGGAATGACCACGACCAGGATCCACACCGCGGCCACCACGCCCGCTTCGGTGGGCGTGAACCAGCCGGTGAGAATGCCGCCGAGAAGGATGATCGGAATCATCAGCGGCAGGGAGGCGTCCTTGAATGCATGGGCCACGTCGCGGAAGGCTGCCCGCGGCCGCCGCAAGCCCGCCGGCCCGAAAAAGTAACAGTAGATCATCAGCCCGAAGCCGATCATGAACCCGGGCACGAAGCCGGCCATGAACAGGCCCGCGATCGACACATTGCCAACCGCCCCGTAGACCACGGCGGTGATGCTCGGCGGCACCAACGCCGCGATGGTGGAGGCGGCGGCAATGATCGCGGCCGTAAATGCCGGGCTGTAGCCCTCCTGCTTCATCGGGCCGCCCAGGGTCCGGCTGATCACCGCCACGTCGGCGGTGGTCGAACCCGACATTTCGGAGAAAAACATGCTGAAGACCGTCACCACCTGCGACAGCCCGCCGCGAAGGTGCCCGACCAGAGCAAGAGACAGGTTGGTGACCCTGCTCACCACGTTGGCGGAGCTCATGAGCTCGCCCACGAGCAGGAAAAAGGGAATGGCCAGTAACGCTTCGGAATCCATCCCGTCGAACATCTTCTGGATGATTGCCGGGAAGGTCACGTCGGTAAACGCCGCGCCGACGAACACACCCGCCATGAGCGAAAACGCCACCGGGACACCGAGATAACCAAAGATGAGAAACAGTACGGTCATGAAGCCGAGGATCATCGGCGCGCTCATGGCCGGCCTCCGTTCGATCCCAGCGTCTTGATCGGCGTGATGGCGAGCAGCTCTTCGGGCGGCTCCGGGTGATCGAAGCCGTTGCGCCAGCCGTTGACGAGCTGCTCGACGGTGAACAGCGCGATCAGGGCACCGGAGAGGGGAATCGCGGCATAGAGCGAGGCGATCGGCGTGAGCGAAGGCATGCGGAAGCTGGAAAAGCCGCGCAGGAAATTGATATAGCCGAAGTAGACGAGAAAAAAGGCAACCGCGAGCACCACCAGCCGGATGAGAACTTCGGCCGCCAGCCGCGGCGTCCCGTGCAGCGCCTCGGCAACGGCCGTCAGATAGAGGTGGTCATTGCGCCGGGTGGCCACCGCCGCCCCGATGAAGATGCCGTAGATGAAGAAGGTCTGGGTGACCTCCTGCAGCCAGAGCCAGGGGTGACCGATGGTGCGGGTGACGATGTCGAACATCACCGTCGTCGAAAAGCCGAACAGCAGCACGCCGCAGGTGATCATGAGGATCACCTCGAGGACGTCAAGCGCGCGCCATTTCAGATGACGCTGCCGCTGGAGTACCAGCTTGTCGGCGATGCGCATCGAGCCCCGCAGTCAGAACGGAAGGACAAGCAGGGGTGGCACTCCGCCAACCCTGCAGCGGCCTTGCGCGGTTACTTCACGTTGCCGATCAGGTCCTTGATCTTGACCGCGTGCGGGCCGAGCTCCTTGGAAAGCTTGTCCAGATAGGGTCCGGCAATCTTGATGAAGCCCGATTTGTCGACGTCGACGACGATCTTTACCCCGAGCGCCTTGAGTTTCTCCGCCGACTCGTGTTCCAGCTCGATCGCCTTGGCCGGCTCGTTCCTGCCGACCTCGTCGGCCGCGGTCGTTACCCATTTCTTTTGCTCATCGGTGAGACTCTTCCACAGCTTGTCACTGATCCAGAGCAAATTGTTATTGGCTTCATGCTCGGTCATCGACAAGACCGGCGCCACCTCGTAGTGGCGGTTGAGCAGATAGACGTTGACGCCGTTCTCGGCCACGTCCACCACGCCGGTTTGCAGCGAGGTGTAGACGCTGCCGAAGGGCATATGCACGGTCTGGGCGCCGTAGGCGGGAAACATGATGTCCTCGGTAGCCGTGGCCTGGACCCGAACTTTGAGCCCCTTCATGTCCTCGATCTTGCGGATTTCCTTCTTGCTGTACATGTCGCGCAGGCCCAGCGTGATCAGGGCCAGCACATGGGCCCCCTGGACGGTGTCCTCGATCATGTCCTTGACCGCCTGCACAACCTTCGGATCGGCGATCGCTTTCTTCAGGTGGTCTTCCGAGCGGAACAGGTAGTGCAGCGACATGACCCCGGCCTGGGGCGAGAGCGTGGCGGCGTTGGCAGACGAGCTGATGCAGAACTCGACGTCGCCGGCCTTGATGAGCTGCAGAACCTGCGGCTCCTGCCCGAGCTGCGCGCCCGGATACTGGTCGATGAGCATCGTGCCCTTGCTAAGTTCCTTGAGCTTGTCAGCAAAGATATCGCCGGCAACGCCATAACCGGTGCCATGCGGCTGGTCGTAGGCAAAACGGTAGTGATGAACCTCCTGGCTCCAGGCGGCCGGCGACGACCCGCCCCAGGCCAGCGCAAGCATGAGCATGCAAGACCAATGTGCCTTCCTGAACATGAATTCCTCCGATTGCTTGCCGTCGCTAGGAGCGGGCGGTTGCCCGACGCGCGACCCTGTCTAATAGAGTATGCGACCCAGGCGCGGCTTTCTTGAGCGCGAGCGATCGTGCCAAGGGTCTCGATTTCAACCCTACCATGAGGGTCCGCCGGCGACAAATGCAGGGTACTGCCGCGCGGGGCGCCCGGCTGCCGTTAGAGCATGCCGGCGACCAGATTGACCGTCAGCGCCAGGATCCCGGTAGAGTAGAAAAACGAAATGATGCCCTGGGTAATGGCCAATTGCCGCACTGCGGGGTCGGTGATCTGCACGTCGGAAACCTGGAAGGTCATGCCGATGGTGAACGAGAAGTAGACAAAGTCCCCATAGGACGGCGGGCGCGTGCCGGGAAACACCATACCGCCCTGCGCGGACAGATCCTTGCCCGATGCGCCCAGATAATAATCGTGGGCGTAATGCAGGGCGAACATCGTGTTGATCAGCGCCCAGGATAGAACGATTGTCACCACGACCAGCGTCAACCGCGCGATCTGCTCAGACTGCGCGGCTGCCGTCTTGATCAAAGGCACTTCGGCGGCAATGACAACCAGGCTTGCCGAAGCCGCGATGACGGTTAGTCCCAGCACGGTCCATTTGCCGACGACCTGCCGCGCGGCAATGGTACATATCCTCTCCGGCGATGCGTGGCGCAAGGTCGCCAGCATTAAGGCCAACGCGACCAGGACGCCGATATCCCAGGAGAGGATAAAGCGCAAGCGGCCCGAGATCGAGTTCACGCCCAGGAGGAGCAGATAAACCACGATGCCGGTGGTTGTTCCCGCAAACAGACGCGGACGTCGCAAGCGTTGCCAAAGCCTGCGCGGTGGGGCGGAGTCTGTTTTTGCGTTCATTCTGGCGTGTCGGTACCGGCCGCTCCAACCACCGCCCTTCGCCCCAGAGGGCAAAGCGCGACGCGCGAGCGATCATTTTACCGTGCCCGCCGGATGGAAAGATCGGATTCGCCTCGGCTCGTGCAGTCCGAGATCCGCGATCGGCGCGCGGGAACGCGCTGAGCGCCACCACATGGCCGGTGGTGCAATGGCGCGGTTGCACAGTCGACCGCTAGCCTGAAGATGCATAGAGTGTGAACGAAGACGACATCCGCGACATTGTCGCTTTCGCGGGGAAGTTGACTGACGGCTGCCACTTCAGCACCGAGCCAGCGGGCAGAAAGCACAATGCTCCCTAGTGTCCCCCTGGTGCTTCGCCATCGATCGATCGGCCCCGCTCGTAGAACGGATACGGACCGTCAAACTGACCTACGGCAACGCCGAAGGTCACGAAGCGCTTGTCGTTCCAACGGTGGAGCATGTAGCCAGGCGGCTCCATGACAAACTCCGGCGGTCGGTTAGGCAACAGGTCGAGCGAAACCTGATGCGCCGGACTTGGGCACGTAACGGCCAGCGTCCCGCCGAAACGGGCAATGATCGTGCGATGCAGGTGACCGCAGAGGATCCTTTCGATATTGGCGTGGCGCCGGATGATCGGTTCGAGAGGATATGTGGTCTGCAAGCCGACCTGGTCCATGAAATCTATGCCGGTAACGAACGGTGGATGATGCATCAGTATCACCACCGGTCTCTGCCGGCAGATGGCCAATTGCTCCTCGAGCCAGCGCAGGCGGTTGCCGCATAGAAGCCCTCCCCCTTCGCCCGGCAGCAGCGTGTCCAAGGCGACGATTTGCAGCGGACCTGCGGGCACGGTGTACTGGATAAATTCCTCGCTCCCGTGCAGGTAGTGATGTCGAGGAAACGCGGCCCGCAGCGCGTCGCGACGGTCGTGGTTACCGGGAATCATGTACAACGGCATGGGCAGCGGCGCCACGAGGTCGGCCAAATGCTTGTACTCTTCCAGCTCCCCGGAATCGGCGAGATCCCCCGTCGCAACGACCATATCCGCCAGCGGGCGCTGCGCCAACAGGTGGGCGACGCAGCGCTTGAGATGCGCCGCGGTGTCAACGCGCCGATAGGCGAGTTCACCCGGACGACGGATATGCAGGTCACTGAGCTGTGCGATCAACATGGCGGCTGCGCTTTGGCCGCGCCAATCGGCGTTGACCAGTTGCTGCGACCGATCGACCAAATGCGCGAGAATACGTCAGAATTGTGACCGTTGCGTGTGCAGGCCGTGCGCGAGCGCGTCAGACGGGGTGCGCATGCGTCTTCAAGAGCGTTTCCCACGGCGCGGTCACGTGTCATCGTATTTTCATTTTGCCCGTGTAGCTAAGCCCTTTCCCAATCCACCGCCTCCCGACCATGCGCCCATTGGCTGCTCGCCCAGTAGTCGCTCTGCTGCTGTTGCTCGCCGGATGTACCGCGCCTCCCCCGACTCCGGAGCGCGCGACGCCCAACCTGGCCAAGATCGAGCACATCGTGGTGCTCTACGCCGAGAACCGGAGTTTCGATAACCTCTACGGCCTCTACCCCGGCGCCAACGGCCTCGGCAACGCCACAGCAGCGACGTGGACACAGACGGAGCGCAACGGCACGATCTTGCCGGTTCTGCCGCCGGTGTGGACGTCCGACGCCACCCCTGATCCGACGTACCCTAAGGATCTGCCTAACCGCCCCTTCCGGATCGACGCCCCGCCGATCAACCAGCCCTTGTCCGTGGCCACACGGGACCTGGTTCACCGCTTCTATACGAACCAGGAGCAACTCAACCACGGAAAACTCGATCGTTACGCGGCGATGTCCGATGCTGGAGGGCTCGTCATGGGGTACTACGATGGCTCCGCTCTTCCGCTATGGAAGCTCGCGCAGCAGTACACCGTGGCCGATAATTTTTTCATGGGCGCCTTCGGCGGCTCGTTCCTTAATCACTTCTGGCTGATCTGCGCCTGTACCCCGGTGTTTCCGAATGCTCCGAGCGCTCTCGTCGCGGTCCTCGACGCGGACGGCAATCTCGCCCTTAAGCCCGAATCCCCGGCGAGCGCACTCAACGGTCCGCCAAAATACGTCAACGACGGCGCGGTGACACCGGACGGATTCGCCGTCAACACCATGCAGCCCCCGTTTGAGCCGAGCAACATCGCGCCGGCGGCCGGCGGCGACCCGCGCTTCGCCGACCCGAAGCGAAATCCCCTGCCGCCGCAGACGTTGCGCACGATCGGCGATGCGTTGTCGGCCAAGGGAGTCGACTGGGCCTGGTATGCCGAGGCATGGAACGCCGCGCTGGCCGACGGCATGCAACCGCCGGGCGTGCCGCGAAAGATTATCGATAACACCGCTCCGGGTGCGGCGGATTTCAAGACCCATCACCAACCGTTCAACTACTTCAGCAAATATGCCCCTGGAACCGCGGAGCGCGCCAGGCATTTGAAGGACTACACCGATCTGGTGGCGCAAATTCAGACCAATACGCTTCCCGCCGTCGTCTTCTACAAACCGCAGGGCAGTCACAATGAGCATCCCGGCTACGCCGATGTGCTGGCCGGTGACATCCATATTGCCGACCTGGTTGGCAAGATACAGGCCAGTGCGGCGTGGCCATCGACGCTGATTATTATCACCTACGACGAGAACGGTGGCTTCTGGGACCATGTGCCTCCGCCGACAGGCGAGCGCTGGGGCCCTGGAACGCGAATACCCACATTGGTGATCGGAACGATGGCCAAGAAGGGATTCATCGATCACACGGTCTACGACACCACGTCAATACTGAAATTGATCACCCGCCGCTTCGCGCTCGAGCCGCTCGCCGGTGTGCGCCCGAACGTCGGTGATCTTAGCAACGCGATCGAGTAAGCAGCGTTGTTGCACGGCATTTCGCCGCGGTCATAAATCCGCCATGCGGTTGCTGTAGCCTCGGTGCTGGCGTCTCGAGCGCCATGACTTGCGGCCATCCAATTTTCACTGAGGATCGATCATGAAAGAGTTGAAGAAACTGCACGAAAAGGCGGCGGAGCATCATGAAAAGGCTGCCGAACATCATCGCGCCGCTGCGGAACACGTCAGCGACGGTAACCACGAATCGGCTGCACATCACGCTCACGTTGCACATGGGCACGCCATTCATGCACACGAGCATGCCAGCCACGCGAGCAAGAAGCACGTTGAGTTGCATGCCGAAACGGCGGACAGCACAGAAGACTGAGTATGACGGGCAGTCGGTGCCCGAGTAGCGCGTTATGCGGCGTTTAGTCGTGAGTGCGCCGAAAGCGACTTAACCGCGACAGCCTGTGGCTGCATTCCTTCCACGACTCCTCGCAGCGTGACAGGCAGGTGACCCCGCATATCGCGGGGTTTTCTTTTGGTAAGTCGGTGCGTTCCTCCGCGCTCGCCTCAGGCAATGTACACGGACTTGATGTTGACGAATTCCTTGATGCCATAGGACGAGAGCTCGCGACCGTAGCCGCTCTCCTTGATGCCACCGAAAGGCAAGCGCACATCGGAGCGCACATTGTCGTTGACGAACACGCAGCCACTGTCGATGAGCTCCGCGGCAATGCGCTCACCGCGTGCCGCATCGCGGGTTATGACCCCGCCGCCGAGGCCGAAGGAAGAATCGTTGGCTGTAGCAATAGCCTCCTCTTCATTCTTTACCGGAATGATCGCTGCAACCGGGCCGAACAGCTCCTCGTCGTAGGCGGGCATTCCCTTGGCGACCGCGGTCAATACCGTGGGCGGATAATAGGCGCCGCTCCCCTCGGGTATCTTGCCCCCGAGCAGACACTTCGCACCCCGCGCGATGCTCGCCTCAACCTGACGCTGCAGGCTGTCACGCAGATCGTGCCTTGCCAGCGGGCCGATCTGCGTATCCTCCCTAAGCGGGTCGCCCATCTTGAACGCAGCCATGGATTGGACGAAGCGCTGCTCGAATGCGTTTCGCACGCTGTCGACGACGAGGAAGCGCTTGGCGGCGATGCAACTTTGCCCGGCGTTGATCAGGCGTCCCCGCGTGCACACGGCGGCGGCAAGCTCGAGGTCGGCGTCCTCGAGCACGAGATACGGATCGCTGCCGCCGAGCTCGAGCACGGTTTTCTTTAGCAGTTCGCCCGCCTTGCGCGCCACCGCCCGGCCAGCCGGTCCACTGCCGGTAAGCGTCGCGGCACAAATGAGCGGATTCTCCAGCAGCGCATCCACTTGCGCGCTGCCAACGAGCAAGGTCCGGAACAGATTGGCCGGAAAACCGGCGCGGCGGAAGATGTCTTCGATGGCCAGCGCGCACCCTGGAACGTTGGAGGCGTGTTTCAGGACGGCGGCGTTGCCGGCCATCAGCCCCGGTGCGGCGAAGCGAAAAACCTGCCAGAGCGGAAAATTCCACGGCATGATCGCCAGCACCACGCCCAGCGGGGCAAAGGTGATGAAGCTGCTGCGCCCCTCGGTCGCGACCGGCTCGCGGGCGAGGAAGCGTGCGGCGTTATCGGCGTAGAAGTCACAGGCAAGCGCGCATTTCTGCGCTTCGGCGATGCCATCACGCACCGGCTTGCCCATTTCGCGCGCCATGAGGCGGGCAAGGTCCCCCGCCTCCGCGCGCAGGATCTCCGCGGCCTTGCGCATCGGTCCGGACCTCTCGGCAAACGGCACCCGACGCCAGTGAAGAAAAGCTGCGTGCACGCTTCCGATGATGGCGTTCACGGCTGCGGGTGCCATCTCTTCGTGCGTCGCGAGAAGCTCGCCGCTTGCCGGGTTGATGCTCTTGATTTTCATGGCTCGACCTCGCAGGGCATCGGGGCGTTCGAGTGTACACGCCGCGCCGGGACCTCCCAAGCGCGCCGCCGGGCAACGCATTGCGCCAGGGTTAGCCCGCGACCAGGGCGCAGACCGCGCAATTGCGTTGCAGTGCGGTTTCTGTTGAAATCGCCGCAGCCGGCGCCTGCAATACTCTTTGCTTCGACCGTCACGCCTGCTTTACCGTTCCGCGCATGAACAGCCTCCCCAGCGGCACTGTCACCTTCCTGTTCTCCGACATTGAAGGTTCGACACGCCTGATCGAGCAGCATCCTGAAGGCGCGAAACGCGCCATCGCCCGCCATCAGGCGCTGGTGCAAGCGGCAATTGACGGACATCGCGGCCACGTCTTTCAGATTGTCGGCGACGCGTTTTGTTCGGCGTTTGATGAGAGTGGCGATGCACTTGGCGCCGCGCTCGATGCGCAGCGGGCGCTCTCCCGAGAGAGTTGGGGCGAGATCGGCGCGGTACGCGTTCGCATCGGCTTGCACACCGGCACCGCGGAAGCACGCGACGGCGAATACGTCTCGTCGCTCACTCTGGTTCGTGCCCAGCGCGTCACCGCGGCGGGCCACGGGGGGCAAACGCTCCTCTCCACTGCCGCCGCCGACCGGGTGAGTGAAGCGCTGCCTGCAGGCACGGCACTGCGCGATCTCGGCGTGCATAAGCTGCGCGGCCTCGCCGAAGGCG
>Ga0302326_10026264_pt1 | contig 11779 bp, 9 predicted proteins | sample Palsa_T0_3_FD_202264 | JGI IMG/M metagenome (GOLD analysis project Ga0302326, IMG submission 202264) | Peat permafrost microbial communities from Stordalen Mire near Abisko, Sweden - Palsa_T0_3 | ecosystem: Environmental > Terrestrial > Soil > Palsa > Peat permafrost | place: Sweden: Abisko... | reverse complement strand
CGGTGTCCTCGTGCTGGACCGCCTCGAGCGGTCGATCGAGGATGGCCGCGACCCGCGGATCACCGGAGGTGACGGGCTGGTCCTCGTTGGCGACTAGCTCGGATTGCACTGTGACACGGACGAATTCGTCAACCGCCTCGACCACGTACTCGATGGCGGCGACACTGCGCTGAGACAGCGACACCAGCCGGGTCGACCTCACCCTGATCTGCTTGCCGACCGGTGACTGCCAGTGCGCGTCCCGAGTCAGCGTGCCGGCCCTCAGGTCGAGCACCCGCTCGTGGCTGATCAGCTTGCCGTAGCGAACGTCGAACGGCTCGTCGTCGACCAGCAGACGCAAGATCTTCCCGTTGGTGACGTCGACGACGGTCTGCCCGGCCTCCGGATAGCCGAAGCCCGCTTCGGCATACGGCAGCGGCCGCACTTCGTAGAACGAGTTGAGATATGTACCGGGCAAGCCGTGCGGCTCGCCCTCGTCGAGGTTGCCGCGAAGTCCGATGTGCCCGTTGGACAACGTGAACAGCGACTCCGACTGGGCCAGCACGTTGAGCTCGAGTTGGGTCTCGCGAACCTGCCAGGGTTCGACGGGGAAGGTGTTGGACACCGCGGCCTCCTAAAGTAGTTCGCTGAGGTCGCTGACCACGACATCGGCTCCGTGGCTGCGCAATTCGTCGGCATGGCCCACGCGATCCACCCCGACCACGAAAAAGTTGCCTGCGCGGCCAGATTCCACGCCGGACAGCGCATCTTCGAACACCGCGGCCGCGGCAGGCTCGACATCGAGCAGCTCGGCGGCTCGGAGGTAGGAGTCCGGCGCCGGTTTGCCGGCGATGTGTTCCTCGCGCAGGGTCACCCCGTCGACACGATGCTGGATGAACTCGTCGAGGCCGGTGATCTCCAGCACCTGACGGGTATTGGCACTCGACGACACCACCGCGGTGGCCAGGCCCGCGGCCGTCACCTCCTCGAGGTAACGCCGCGAACCGTCGAAGACCTTCACGCCGTCCTTCTCCAAGGTCTCTTGGAAGGCGTCGTTTTTGCGGGTGCCCAGCCCGTAAACGGTGTCCTTGTCGGCGGAGTCGTCGGGATCACCGTCGGGCAGCTCGATTCCCCGGCTGGCCAGAAACGATCGGACGCCGTCTTCGCGCTTCTTGCCGTCGACGTAGTTCAGGTAGTCCTTGTCCGCGTCGAACGGGACGAACTCCTCGCCGGAGTCTTCGGCCCGCTGCTCGAGGAACGAATCGAACATCATCTTCCATGCTTTGGTGTGGACACTTGCGGTGTCGGTCAGTACACCGTCGAGATCGAACAGGCAGGCGTGCACCGCTTCGGGTAGACCCAACACGGCGGACCTCGCTTCCGGGGAGTGAATTCGGCGGTGGGCAATTAATACCTCACCATGCCCGAACTCGGTTCGCCATCCATTCCGCCTGACCGACTGTTTCCCCGGTGCGTATCCGCGTGTCAACCATCCGGTAGCGACCTCGGAAACTGCCCGATGTTCAGGGCGGATTCCCGCGGTATGACCCCGCCGGGAAGACCGTTCGCGAATCAATCGCCAAGGCGCGCACGGGCGGTTTGCGGGTTAAAGTCAAAGCCGCAGCCGGGAAGGGAAACGAGTTTTGGTGGAGCGTTTGCTGGAGCGCGACGCGGCACTGGCGGAGTTGGGCGGCCTGTGGCGGCGGGTGGTTCGGGGCGCCGGAGGCCTGGTGTTTCTGCGGGGTGAGGCCGGCGTCGGCAAGACCGCCTTGATCGGTCGGTTCGTGGACGGGCTGGATCGGCACACTGCGGTCTTGCGGGGCTGGTGCGACCCACTGGATTCGCCGCGGCCATTGGGCCCGTTGATCGACACGCTTTCCGACCTGGGTGACACCGCTGCGGGGTTGATCGAGGCGGCGGTCGAGGCCGGCGACACCGCGGCACTGTATAGGCGGCTGCTGGGGGTGCTCCGCGACGGGCAACGGCGGGTGTGGGTGATCGAGGACGCACATTGGGCTGATGGCGCGACCCTGGATCTGGTGCGCTTCCTAGCGCGACGTATCGACTCACTGCCGCTGCTGCTGTTGGTGTCTTATCGCGATGATGAACTCGGCGCTCAGCATCCGTTGGCGGTGGCACTGGGCGATGTGGCCCGCGCCGCCGCGCTTACCCGCATCGGGCTTGAGCCGCTGAGCAGGCAGGCGGTGGCGGCACTGGCCGCCGGTACCGGTGTGAACGCCGACCAGTTGTATCAGCTAACCGGGGGCAACCCGTTTTATGTCACCGAGGTGCTGGCCGCCGGCGTAGCCGCATTCGGTCGAGATACGTTGCCGCGCAGCATATCCGAAGCGGTGCGGGGCCGACTGGGCCGGCTGTCGCAGCCGGCGCGCGAGACAGCGGAGGCGGTCGCGGTGTGCGGACCACGCTCGCCGGCGGCGTTGGTGGCCAAAGTGCGTCCCGAGACTGCGGCGGCAGGCCTGGTCGAGTGCCTCGATGCGGGGGTTCTTGTCGGCGATGGACAGGTAGTGGGGTTTCGCCACGAACTGGCGCGGCGCGCCACGCTGAGTCAGATTCCCAGCCACCAGCACCGGCTGCTGCACAAGAGTGCCCTGGCCGCGCTGGCTGAACCACCCGTCGCCCCGGATGTCTTGGCAGCGTTGGTGTTTCACGCCGATCAGGCCGGTGACGGCGACGCGGTGCTTCGCTACGGGCCGGTCGCTGCCGAACGGGCCGCGGCGTTGGGGGCTCACAGCCAGGCCGCCGAGCTGTACGGGCTGACGCTGCCGCACTCCGGTGGAGTGGCATCCGAGCAGAGGGCGCACTGGTTGGAGCGGTACGCGTTCGAGAGCTACGTGTGCGGGCAGGTGGAAAGTGCCGCGTCCTGCTGGCGCGAGGCGATCGAATTACGGCACGCGTCAGGTAATCGGCGCGCCGAGGGCGAGGATCTGCGCTATCTGTCGGAGATGTTGATGGGCTTGGGCCGCACCAGCGAGGCAAGCGAAGCCGCCGAGGCCTCGGTGCGGCTGCTGGAGGACCTGGGGCCGGGCAAAGAACTGGCCTGGTCGGTGCAGAGTCTTGTGCAGATCGCGGTCGCGCGTGCTGATCCGGCGGCCGCCGGTCACGCGGCGCGAGCAATCGCTCTGGGCACCCAGGTGGGCGAACCGGCCGTCGTGGCCCGCGCGCGGTTCTACGCTGCAGTGGACCAGGTGTTGTGCAGCGGCGAGGGCTGGGACGCTCTGGCGGCGACCTGGCGTGAGGCGATGAGCACGGCGGGACTGGCCGAACAAGCCGGGCTGATGGGCGCCTTGATCTGCTGGTACGCCGTGCTGAGTCGCGAACTGGATCGCGTGGAGGGCTACCTGGCCGAGACAGGGGTGTTCTGCGATGAACACGATCTTGGCGTCTTTCAGATGTTCACCATCGGCGCGGGTGCGCTGGGCGCGCTCTACAGCGGCGATTGGGCACGCGCATCGCTGGCCGCCGAACAGGTCCTGACCCTTGCCGCCCTGGGGCCGTTGTTTCGGATCATGCCCATGGTCACGCTCGGACTGATCCGGGCTCGCCGCGGCGAGCAACCCTCCTGGCCGCTTTTGGACGAGGCGCACGACTGCGTGGGAGACCTTGACCGCCGGCTGATGTGGCTGACGCAGGCTGCGCGCGCCGAGGCCGCCTGGCTGGACGGCGACGACGACACCGCGCGGACCCAAGCCCGGATTGCGCTGGACGCGACACCCGCTCAAGTCAGTCCGTGGCTGATTGGCGACCTTCGCCGCTGGGCGCATCTGCCCGGCGGGCCATCCGAGCCGGTCAGCGGCGATCCGCTGACCCCCTACGATGCGGAGATCAGCGGGGATTGGCAGGCCGCTGCCGACGCGTGGACCCGGCGCGGCTGCCCATACGACGCGGCCATCGCCCAGCTCGGCGGCGACGTCATCGCGGTTCAGACGGCGCTGGACACCTTCCGCAAGCTGGGTGCCCGGGCCGCAGCGCGGCGCGCGAGACGGCAACTCATGGTCCTGCGCGGGCCGAACCGCCGCTCCCGCACTCTTGCCGACCCCCAACGACTCAGCGTCCGGGAGCGCGAGGTGCTCACCCAACTGGCCGCCGGCCACAGCAATGCCGAGATCGCCGCCATGCTGCACCTCAGCCCCAAGACGGTCGGCCACCACGTCAGCGCCATCTTCACCAAGCTCGGTGTCGAGAACCGCACCCAAGCCGCCGCGCTCGCCCATCGGCCCGGCCCCATGGACGAGTCCTGACAGGTCTGCCTCGAATCGGTGGCGACGAGCGCGGCGCTGCTCGCCTCTAGAATGTGGCGGTGGAGTCAGCAACGCCCCGTCCCGTGCTGGTCGTCGATTTCGGCGCGCAGTACGCCCAGTTGATCGCCCGTAGGGTGCGCGAGGCGCGGGTGTTCTCCGAGGTGATTCCGCACACCGCTTCGGTCGACGAGATCAAGGCGCGCGATCCGCTCGCGGTGGTGCTGTCCGGCGGCCCGGCAAGCGTGTACGCCGAGGGTGCCCCGCAACTCGATCCGGCGTTGTTCGACCTGGGCGTGCCGGTGTTCGGTATCTGCTACGGGTTCCAGGCGATGGCGCAGGCGCTCGGTGGCACCGTCGCGCGTACCGGCACCAGCGAGTACGGCCGAACTGAGTTGAAAGTCGTTGCTGGTGACCTTCATTCGGACCTGCCCGGCACGCAGCCGGTGTGGATGAGCCACGGTGACGCTGTGACCTCGGCGCCGGACGGGTTCGAGGTCGTCGCGACCAGTGCGGGTGCCCCGGTGGCTGCTTTCGAGGACCGGGCCCGACGATTGGCCGGTGTGCAGTACCACCCCGAGGTGCTGCACAGTCCGCACGGTCAGCAGGTTCTCGGCAGGTTCCTGCACGACTTCGCCGGTATCTCCCCGGACTGGACGCCCGCCGGTATCGCCGGTGCGCTGATCGAGCAGGTGCGCAACCAAGTTGGCGACGGGCATGCGATCTGTGGGCTGTCCGGCGGCGTCGACTCGGCGGTGGCCGCCGCCCTGGTGCAACGCGCCATCGGAGACCGACTGACATGTGTGTTCGTCGACCACGGGCTGCTGCGTGCCGGCGAACGCGCACAGGTGCAGCGCGACTTCGTCGCCGCCACCGGCGCCAACCTGGTGACCGTCGACGCGGAGGCGACATTCCTCGCAGCGCTGTCGGGGGTGACCGATCCCGAGGGCAAACGCAAGATCATCGGACGGCAGTTCATCCGCGCCTTCGAAGGTGCCGTACGAGACACTCTGGAAAATAAGGACATTGAGTTTCTGGTGCAGGGCACGCTGTATCCCGACGTCGTCGAGTCGGGCGGCGGAACCGGTGCCGCGACCATCAAGAGTCACCACAATGTCGGTGGCCTGCCGGGCGACCTCAAGTTCAAACTCGTCGAGCCGTTGCGGTTGCTATTCAAAGACGAGGTGCGCGCGGTCGGGCGGGAATTGGGTTTGCCGGAGGAAATCGTTGCGCGCCAGCCGTTTCCGGGCCCGGGCCTGGGGATCCGGATCGTCGGTGAGGTCACCGGGGCGCGGCTGGACACGCTGCGCCGGGCGGACTCGATCGCTCGCGAGGAACTGACCGCGGCGGGCCAAGATCAGCAGATCTGGCAATGCCCAGTGGTGCTGCTGGCCGACGTCCGGTCGGTGGGCGTGCAAGGTGACGGCCGGACTTACGGGCATCCGATCGTCCTGCGCCCGGTGTCCAGTGAGGACGCGATGACAGCCGATTGGACGCGAGTGCCTTACGAAGTGCTGGAGCGGATTTCCACCCGGATCACCAACGAGGTCGCTGAGGTCAACCGCGTGGTGCTGGACATCACCAGCAAGCCGCCCGGCACCATCGAGTGGGAATAGCCCGGCAACGATGCGTGGCCCCCGGTCGGGGGAGCTGGTGACATAACCCTTCATTGACAGTCGGTCCTTGCAGGTGGTAGCTGTTGACGAATTGAAAACACCGTTTTCGATTGAGTGCGGTGCTTACCTGGCTGGAGGGCAACGTGGCCGAAGAAGCCGTCGACGAGGCCGCCCCGGCCTGGAAACAGACGATGGCATGGCTGCCGCACTCGATCGCGGAGGCGGCGTTGTCGGCAGCGGACGGCGAGGCCGCCGATCTCCCGGGGGCGTGGACGCATCTGCAGGAGCGACTGAGCGCGGCCGAGCAACTCGTACGGACCACACCGGTCAACAAGAATCCCCTCGACTACGGGTCAGGGATGCGACATCTGATGGTGTTGTTGGCGGTCGGCACGGACATGGCGCTGCGGGCAGATCCGGACCCGGTCCTTAACGTCGGCCGGGCCAGCATGGACGACATCGTCACTTGGGGGCTGGAATGTCCGGACTGTGTGTATCTGAATGCGAGCCTGCGCGCGGGCGAGACGTATCGGATCTTCGGCAGCCGCGGCACAGCCCGATACGTCGGCCTGCAGACGATGGACGGAATCGCCGCGACCGCGAACTGCCTCGTCGACGAACTCGAAGTCGACGCCGACGGGAACTTCGAAGCGATCCTGTCCGCCGAGGAGCACAGCGGTAACTGGCTGCGGCTCACTGGCGATCATCCGACCCTGACCGTACGAAACTTCTTCTACGACTGGGACACCGAAGTTCCCGCGTCATTGCAGATCGAGCGCGTCGGCGATGAAGTGGCACCGCCGGCTCATGCGGTCGATGTGGATGTCTCTGTCTCACGGCAGCTTCACGCGCTGGGCGACTTCGTCTACGACAACCTGAAATTCTTCCTGGACTTCGGTGCCATGCCGCCGGCCAACGGCTTCATACCGCCGATGGACATGAGTGACATGGGCGCGGCAGCCGAAAACCGTCCTGTCATCGGAAGATTCGATCTCGCGCCGGACGAGGCGCTGATCCTCGAGGTCGAGCCGCCCAAGGGCGTCTATTGGAGCATCTCGTTGGGCAATCCGTGGTTGGAGACCATTCACTACGGGCGCCATCAGTCCAGTCTCAACGGACATCAGGCGGTCATCGATCCCGACGGGATCTTCCGTGCCGTCATCGGTGCGACAGATCCCGGCGTGGCGAATTGGCTGGACACCGCCGGTCACAGTAACGGTGCGATGCTATTGCGTTGTGTGCGAACCGAAACGGCGCCGGTACCAAGCGTGCGTGTGGTGAAGACCGACGAGGTTCTGTCGTCATTGCCCGCTGACACCACCATGACCACCCCCGACGAACGCTCTCACGTGATCGAAGCCCGTCGGCACGCCGTCTACGAAAGGTTCTACCGGTGACTTTCTCCGCTGACGATCTCGAAGACGGCGCCCGTGCCGCGACCGGCCTCGACGATTTCGGTTCGGCCTATTACCGCGAGGGTCTCGAGCGGACCGTCGCCGCGTTGAACACCGAAGCCGACCTCAACGATCTCGGCCGGATCATGCAGCACGCGACCATCAGTAACGCTCTGATCCAGCGGCTGAAGATCGTGGACGCCTACAAACAGCATCCTGAGATCGGCGACGAGGTCGTCGACGGCCCAGTCGTCGTCTTGGGCCTGCCGCGCACGGGGACCACCGCATTGGGCCAATTAGTCTCTGCCGATCCACAATTCAGATCGCTTCGCACCTGGGAATCCCAGGCGCCGACCCCGCCGCCGGAGTCCGAGACCCAGCACAGCGATCCGCGGATCGCGCAAGCCGCCGAGGGCATCGCGATGATCGACCAGATGTTCCCCGAGTTTCGGACGATGAACAGTTTCGATGCCGAATCCGCGACGGAATGTCAGGACCTGATGGGTATGAGCTTCCGCACGTTCCACTTCGACGGGGTGGTACGGGTTCCGGGGTACGTCGAATGGTTGCTGCAGAGCGACATGCGCGAGACCTACACGTTCCACCGCGACGTCCTGAAACTGCTTCAGTGGCACTGCAAGCCAAGCCTGTGGCACCTCCGGACGCCGGTGCACATGTTCGCTCTCGAATCGTTCGTCGAAGCGTATCCGAACGCTAAATTCCTGTGGAGTCACCGCGATCCGGCAAAGGTCCTCGGGTCGGTCTGCAGTCTCATCGCTTATGTCCGGAGCTGGAGCAGCGATCACAAGGACCCTGAAGAACTCGGGGCCGAGCAACTGGCGTGGTGGGCGCTAGGTATGAGCCGTGCGATGGACTTCCGTAAGAAATTCGGCGACGACCGTTTTGTGGATGTGTCGTTCGCCGACCTGCAGACCGACCCGATCACCACGATCGCCCGCAGCTACGACAAACTCGGTCTGACGTTCACCGATTCGGCGCGCGCGAGAGTGCAGGGCTGGGCAGATGGGCACAAGCCCGGTCAGCACGGCACTCACACGTATGACCTTCTCGACTACGGGTTGACTAAGGAAAAGGTGCGCGAGGCGTTCAGCGATTACATGGCTACCTACGATGCTTCAGCATGATCGAAGCGACCTCAGAGCAGGCGGGCGCAGAAAGCTCGAACCCGATCCGCAAATCCATGCGGTAATCCTTGCTACCGCCGCCGAAGTCGTTCAGAGCGAAGGAGTTCAGGCGCTGTCGATAGCCCGGGTGCTCAGCAGAACACAGCTGGGCACCCGGGCGTTCTACCGGCACTTCGAATCAAAGGATCAGCTGGTGACGGCGGTCTTCCTGGCGATGGCCCGCGCCGAGGTGGTGCGGCTGGAACAGCGGATGGCGGACTCGGACCCGGTCCGCGCGGTGGCAGCCTGGATCGACGGACGGCTGGACCTCGCCTTCAATCAGCAGATCCGGTCCGATCTACGCCTGGTGTCGCTCGAGGCGCAGAGTCAGATGGTCGCCGCGCCCGAACTCGTCGCCCCCGCCTACCGGGAAATTCTGCGTCCGCTTGTCGAACAACTCGCCCACGGAAGGGATCTCGGATTATTCGCCGAGATCGACCCCGACGGTGAAGCGCTATCCATCCACGGTGTCGTGTGGACCAACATCGAACGGCATTGGGGAATCGCTCAGCGCGATCCCGCCAAAATCCGTAGTCGCGTACAAGCTTTCTGTCTGCGGGGTCTCGGGGTTGCGCCGCAAGCGATCGCGGCCGTACTCAGTGATCCGCCGCCGAATCGACCTGGTCGGGGGAGTAGTCGATGACAGGTACTGAGTCGCCGTAGATGTCGAGGGTGTGCAGGAAGCGGTGCAGTCCCATGGTTGACGCGCAGGTGAAACCGAGTTCGATGATCTGCGCGGCGGTGAAGTGCTCGCCCAACTTTTTGTAGAACGCGTCGTCGATCATGTGGTGATCGCCGGACAGCAGGTCTAAGAACTCTACGGCCAGTTGCTCTTGCGGCGTCAACGTTTGGTGCGCCGGCGCGAGCAGGCACGCGACGTCGTCGTCGGTGATCGAATCATGCTTGCGCGATTGGCTGCACGGCTCGCACTCACCCAGCTGGGCGCTGCGGATGCGCAGCAGCTCCAGTATTCGGCCGCCGAGCAGAGTGTCGGCTCCCAGGTGCGTCCTGGCCATGTCCACCTGCGCGAGTTGCGCACTCCGGTACGCGAAGATCTGCAGGGGAATCGGGGTCGCATAGAGTCCGGCCGCGACGCCGGCCTCCACGATTTCGCGGGAATGTGAGCTGAGCTCCGGCATCGGGATCGGCGCAATACGCGGCATCGAATCAGGCTAACTTTCTTTTGCGTCGTAGGAACCGGCCTTGGCAGAACTCGATGTCAGCCGGAAAGGAGCCGACAGTCCTCGGAGGCGCCACTAGCTCGGTCCGAGCGCGTAGGCGCCGGTGTCCGGATGGTGGTACCACCCGCTGGCTGCCTGGGTGCCGCCGTCGACGTGAATTGTCTGCCCGGTGATGTAGCTGGACATCTGGGACGCGAGAAACACTGCTGCGCCGGCCATCTCGTCGACGTGTCCCGCTCGTCCCAGCGGAACCGTGCGGCCGAACCGCTCTTCGGAACCCGGGGGAGCGATAGCCATGATGCCTTCGGTCAAGGTGATGTCGGGGGCCAGGGCGTTGACCCGGATGCCATACGGCGCGAGTTCGAGTGCAGCGGTCTTGGTGTAGTTGATGACCCCGGCTTTGGCGGCCGCGTAGGTCGCGTAACCGGGTGCGGCGCGGACCCCTTCGATTGAGGTGACGCTGATGATGCTGCCGGGCAACTTCTGCTCGACGAGGCAGCGGGCCACCCGCTGAGTGCACATGTAGACGTGGCGCAGATTGGCTTTGTACAGCGCGTCCCAGCCGTTTTCGCTGGTGTCGAGGATCCCTGACCAGAAGACGCCGCCGGCGTTGTTGACCAGGATCGTGACCGGTCCGAGTTCGGCGGCGGTCTGCTCGAGTGCGGCGTCGACCGCGGCGCTGTCCCGGACGTCGGTGTGGATGCCCAGTGCGCCGATCTCTTCGGCGGCTGACGCACACGATTCGGGGTCGCGTTCCCAGATCGACACCTTGGCGCCGAATGCCTTCAACCCGGCGGCGATGCCGCGGCCGATACCGGCGCCGCCACCGGTGACAACTGCCACGCGGTCGGTGAGAAGGATGCTCGCCGGATCGATCGTCATGAAGATAGACAATATATTTGCAGTTCAGACATTACAAGATTTACTCTGTTCGTCAGATATGTATCGAGAGAGGGATTCGGGACATGGCTGACACGATCTTCGTCACCGGCGGCACCGGCCAGACCGGCGGCAACGTCTGCGAACAGCTGATTGAGCGCGGTGACCACGTTCGCGCGCTGGTTCGCAACCCGGACGAGGCCACGGCGCTGGCCGGGATCGGCGTCGAATTGGTCAAGGGCGACATCAGCGATGCCGACGATGTGCTGCGGGCAGCCAACGGTGCGCAGGCGGCCATCCACTGTGCGGCGCTGCTGGGCGGAGCCAGTCAGGACCTCGACGACTTCAGGGCCGTCAACATGGTCGGCACCACCAACGTTCTCGACGCGGCGAAGAAACTCGGCATGCGTCGCGTCGTCGCCCTCAGTACCGCTACCTTCATCAACTTGACCACCGACCTCGCCTTCGAAGAAGCTCCCGTTCTCGATGACCCGCCCGCAGACCCCTATACGGTCACCAAGCTCGCCGCATTTCTGGAAGCCCACAGGCGTGCGGCCGCAGGCGAGGACGTGTTGACCTGTCACCCCGGCGCGATCTACGGTCCTGGCCTGGTAGCGCAGCGGGCTCTGCATCGGACCAGTTTCAACCGGGTGTTGTTGGCCGGCATGCGCGGAAAGATCAAGCGCTATCTTGCGTTTCCGGTGACTTGGGTGGCCGGCAAGGACGTCGCGATAGGGTCCATCGCGGCTCTGGACCGCGGCGTGGCCGGTGAGCGGTACCTGTTGATCGGACAGCCGCAGGCGAATATCACCACCGCGGCCGGTATCAACCGCGCTTGCGAAATCGCCGGGATCGACCATCGGGTAGAAGATCTCGATTACCGCTCCGATCCGGAGGCGTTGACCGCCGAGTTCGGGCCCACCTTGATGGCCATCGCCGAAGCCGCTGCCAAGGACGTTCGAAAGCCCAGATCGAACGACAATCTCACCACCAAGCGCCTGGGCTATGACCCGATGTCTTTCGACGACGGACTGCGCCTGCTGATTCCCTGGCTGCGCGAACTCGGCCGGCTCGATCCGGTGCCCGCCTGAAATTCGTTGTGGGAACGAGGAATTGTCGTTATGTCGACTGCGCAACCGCGCCAATCCCGATCGGATTACGGGGATCTGGCGGATCGGATACTCGATGCGGCCGGACGGCTCGTGCTGAGTGCGGGCGCCCGGAAGTTGTCGTTGTCTGACGTGGCAACTCTGGCCGGGGTGTCACGCCCAACCATCTATCGCTACTTTG
>Ga0302326_10026263_pt1 | contig 11779 bp, 17 predicted proteins | sample Palsa_T0_3_FD_202264 | JGI IMG/M metagenome (GOLD analysis project Ga0302326, IMG submission 202264) | Peat permafrost microbial communities from Stordalen Mire near Abisko, Sweden - Palsa_T0_3 | ecosystem: Environmental > Terrestrial > Soil > Palsa > Peat permafrost | place: Sweden: Abisko... | reverse complement strand
GACCTTTACGCGGCTTATCAAGATCAAGCCGACAAACTTTATCCAAGCAATCCATACTTCGGGAACGATAAGTTCGTTCAAAATCACCCCAAGCTAGCAAGCGTTATTAGTGGTGGGTTGCTTGGGTTAGCCGCTTCCAATCCCGGTCCCGGCCCGCAATCAGCGGGACAGAATATTGCAGCAGCCGCTCGTGGAGCACTAGCTCCTGGCCAATACGCCCGTGAAACAGCACTCGAACGAAATCAGTTTATAAACACCAACGTCAGAGCAACTCAAGCGCAACAAGCCGCCCAAACAGAAGAGGAACTTAAACTTTCCCAAATTGCAAAGAACAACGAAGGAACGCCAGTTGGTGAACCTCGTGAAGACGGTAAAGGCGGAACTTTTCAAATTCTAAACACACCTCGTGGATTGATCTCAGTTCCCTATCCCGTTCAGCGTCCAGACAGTCCAAACGTAATTGCGCCTAATCCACAAAGCGCCACTCAAGGTACGACTGTTGCCGGGAGTATTGCAGCCCCACCTTCTAATGGGTCCTCTGCGTCCGCAGGTTACGCCCCATACGGCACACCGATTGGACAGAAACCTTCTGAGGAAGATAAAGCCCTCTCTGATTACATACAAACTTCTGGTTTGCCGAACACCGCCCAAGGCAGAGAACAAGCCCGAACAGATCTGTTCTACCGTCAGCATCCAAGCGATGCGCCTATCGGCTCTGACGGAGCGCAAAGTAAAAACGCCATAATTACTAGTCAACTCAAGAAGGCAGGAATAGATCCTTCACTTTACAGCGTCGCTGCTACTGATTCCGTTACTACTGCAAACGCAAAACAGTCAGCGGCAGAGAAGGCCCTTTCAGACCAACGCGCTCAACAGTCCAACGAACGTGCAGCAAGAATTGCGGCTGTGGATATTGCTTCCAAGCAACAGAACATGGAATCAAAGGCTGATGAAAACGTAGTTGCTTATGATCCGAACTATATTAATGCAGACGGTTCCAAAGGTGGGAACGTCGTTATGCCTCGCGGTCAAGCAGAAGCAAACTCTCTTTTTCACTACAAAGTGGACGCTGCTTTGGTCAACGCAAACGTGGCTGGGTTCAATGACGTTCAAACGAAGATCAACCAATTGGCCGCTGTTACGAACAATCCAAACACAATGAAGAATGTTCAGGCTGACATCGCCGCTGCGATGCTCAAGCACGATAAGGGCATAACCCTTGGTGTCTTCGGTATGTCAGTCGACACAAGCATGATTAACGCTCGCCTCTACCAAGAAGACGTTGGTAATGCGAATCAAGCTACTCGTGATTACGTGACGGCCACTATTGCCGCTCACGAAGCTATGACACAACTTCCTCGCTTGCAAACATTCGGCAAATCTAATCGTATGTCTCAACAGCAAATGGAAGCATCGCAAGCAATGCTGCCCGCTCCTGGCGACGATGCTGGTTTAGCCGCGCAGAAAATGCGATCTCTCCAAACGACGATTGATCCTCTACGAAAACAGATGCCGCACATGCAAGGGGCCGAACTCATTCCGACTTGGATGGAACAGAATCAGAACCGTTCTTCAACCTCACGTGGAAAGGTTAATCCATCGGAAGTAGTCCGAACAGGAACCCTCAACGGTAAAAAAGTTTATCAGTTGAAGGATGGTTCCACCGTAGACGGCCAAGGGAACCGGGTGCAGTAATGCCTCAGAACACAAATCAAGTTCAATGGGACCCCAAACCTGATACGAGCGGATTAACTGCTTCTCAGAATTCTGGAATTCAGTGGGACAGTAAGCCTACCTCAGGTGTGCAATGGGATTCCTCGCCGGACACTAGCGAACTGTCTGGTACACCCATTGCGGATAAAACCACAATGAGCGCCGCTCCAGCATGGAGACCTTGGAACTCCAATTTAATCGGACAAGCAGAAGGCCTGAACGGTCAAGGACGAAAAGATCATCCATTCATGGCGAAGGTGGGAGACATTGCCAGAAATGCTGACCAACTCCGAAACATTGTTGGTCCTGAAATCGCTCTGCTAGGTGGAGCTTTTATGGGTGGGGGAGAACCTGAAGCACCAATTAATCCTAGATATTCTGCCGCAGATGTAAAGGCAGCAGGAATACCCACTGGCCGACAAACCCCTATTCCTGACGTAATAGCACCTAACCCAGATGTCGCCCCACGTCCTGTTCAATCCATGCCTACAGCACGAATGCCTCAAGGTCCTTCGGTGAGCGATTCTATTTTGCTTCAACCTGAAGCGCCAAGCACTCCGAATACTGCGATGCGTTCTCCGATGGCAAATCTAAACGATTTGTTAGATCAACAAATGGGCGTTCAGCCTTTGAAGCCGAATGTTCCTCTCCGTGAACAGGTCAATCCTTCAACGGAAGTTCCGATCCATCGTAATCCTATGGAAGTTGCAAACGGCAAAGCAATCTTTGACGCTGCCAAAGAGAACTCAGCCACTCTCAACGATATTCACAATCTGTCCCGTGTTGAAATCCGCCAAGCCTTGATAAATAGCGGCGAGGACATGGGGCAAATAACTATCTCTAGCAGTAAGTACGCTGGCTCAGGTGCTATCTCTCGTGAAGTTGCATTCAATCGCCTACTGGCGAAGGGATACAGCCCCGAACAAATTGTCAAGCTAGCCAAAGGTGGAAACTAAATGTCTAGAGATCCAGAATTTGAAATGGAAATCTTGGAGCACACTAATTTCAACGATCCAGCCGATTTGGAAAAAGTCTGCAAGCAACTCGCTCACTACAAAGAAGACGTAGAACAATTCCATGAAGACGTTCAACTCAACGGATTGGTGGACAAAACTGTTACCACTCTTCTAGCAGAAAACAAACCCATACGAGATGCCTTCTCATCATTGCCCTCATATGAGGCCAAACAATTATTTCTTGAAAGACTCACTCAAGGAGTGAAACGCTACGAACCAAGATGGCGCGATGAAATCCGCCGAGATATAAAAATCTCCAACCCATTCACCAAAGGACTTTAAATATATGTCACGTCACACCAAGGAAAGAAAACGCCGAATTGAAGTCGCCAAGGCTATGGTCCGCGAACGCGTGAAAGGCCGTATCCATCAGTCACAAGCGGAACGCGATGCTCACGATCAGATGGATGCACAGGCTTTCAATTCCTATTTCGCCCAACTCCATATCGACGAAGCAGCCGAACACAAACGAACTCATTTTGCCGATGGCCAGCGAAAACTTCCCGCACACGTTGCTGCAATCAAACAAATATTTGACGACGAACGCAACGACGAACAATCAATCTACAAACACCTTCAGGACGTTCACAAAAAGATAGACAAGGTATTCCCCGCTGACAGGCAGCAAGGACCCACTTCCAAGGTGGGAATCAAATAAACTCAGGAGAATTAAAATGCACGAATTCAATCCGCATTCCAAGTCAGAAGTTGTTTCCAAAGCATCCGAACTAGATAAAGCAGTCATGGGCGATAGCATCCACCCCATTCACTCCGCTAGGCCGCTAGTCGGCGTTCAAGTCCCGTCTTCCACAGTAGGCGATTCCTTCGACAGTCAGCCAGATCCGCGTAGGCCAGTTCGGTCAGAAGCCAAGGGCCGAGACGTACAAAATAAATAACTCCCACCCCTAATGGGTCCCAGTGGTAAGCCAAAATGAAATACAGCGAGAAAATCTTACTCCGCGAACAACAGGCCGAACGTCTCTTGAAAGCGTTAGCTTTTGAAGTCGCTAAGCCTGTCTCAGTGGAGAAGGTTCCACAAACTGAATCAAGAGAGGTCCGTCAGATTGAAGAAAGCGAACCTGATTCTCAAATTCTGAACAACCTTCTAGCAGTAGCAGGGAGAAAACCTGCCGAACGTGGGATTCTTTCCGGGGGCAAGAGTCGATTTCATGCAGATTGGTTCGAACCACTAGCCAAGCTTATGGCAGACGGAACCCATCTGAGAAAAGCAGCCTTACGGCTAGGACTCCACTTCAGCGCGAAGGACAGAGATCGTTTATGTTCCCTGAAAGAATTTCAGGCAATGTATCGAGCCTATCGGCGTTTGTTTGCGAGTAACGCTTGGGGAAGACCAAATCAAGAGGAAATCTTGAAGCAACTCTATGTACGTGAATACAAGAAGTGCACCAAACCACGCGGAGCAAAGTACGTCAGTCATCCCCGCAAAGTGAAAACACCTTGCCCGTGCTAACGCCCAACTCAGCCCCGATAGACTTAAACGATCTTCCTTGGGAACGTAGAGCGGTAATTCTGTTCCTGTCCACCTGGATAGTCGGTCTGCCAAGACGCTGACCTTTAGCTTTCGCGTTACGGAGTCCAGCCCGGACCCGTTCGGCTATCAGAGAGCGTTCAAGCTCTGCGACTGACCCAAGCACAGTAAAGATCATCTTACCCATTGGTGTACTCGTGTCGATCTGTTCGGAGAGAGAAACAAATCCGATTCCAAGGCTGTTGAAAGTCTCCAAAGCTCGCAATAGATGACTAACGGAACGTGCGAAGCGGTCAAACTTCCACACCACCACAACGTCAAACTTTCGCTTGTGTCCATCAGCCATCAGCTTATTCAGTTGTGGCCGAGAGTCCTTAGATCCTGAAATGCCTTCATCCACAAACTCACTGGTCACGGTCCAACCCCTGCGAAGGCAGTACTCTTTCAATTCGTTGAGTTGCATTTCGGGCGACTGGCCGTTGTGAAGTGTGGAAACCCTTGCATAGATGGCTGCGTTCATATTTTTCCTGCCTTGTTCGTTTTTCGCGGCCATTTGAACGCAACGATAATCAGCGTCACGAACAGTATGCAGTAAAACAAAATTGACGGTCCCTGCTCAGACCAATACCAACGGACAAACCAGAAAACCGCTGGAACGGTTCCGACGCAGCACAGTGCCGCGAAAATCCCAAGCACTGTACCAAATGCATTTTTGAAATAAGTCTTCATGGCTTCTCCTTTTTAAGATATTCCTCAACTAATGTCCGTATGATCCTCGATACACTCGTGTCCTTCTTAGCGGCTATTTGTTTGAGGGTTGCCAGTTGTTTTTCGCCTAGAATCAGGTTCACTCTTATCTTGTCCATGTGTACATCATACACACCTTATGTGTAGCGAGTCAAGAAGTTCTGGGCCTACCCGGCAGGGACCGCTTTGAGGGTGGAATTCACTTACCGGCTAGCTGACGATCACTCAAACTGAAGGCGTTTAATAGGCCATTCTTGGCAATTGCAGCCCCGTACAGCCGCCGAAATGGTTACGGTATCGAATTCCCCGGTGGTATAGCCAGCAATACCGCCAGGAAACACCTACAAGCCCTTTAGTCTCTGTAGGTTGGAGTATGTATATTATACACACTCCGTACACATCTACGAAAGCTCACGATCTGCTGATGCTCAAGTAAGGCGCGATCCCCGGCGAAAGCAAAATCAGGAAAATTCTCTCTTGGACAAGTCTGTAGGCAAGATCAAACTTCCGGCTTTGAGTGGACCAAGTTGGTTCAAGAATCATTTGAATACTGAACGGCATTTCACCCCATTCGAGTGGTTAGTAATCAATAGGTTGCAAGGCACTCTAGGAAGGGGTTTATTGAACGCCAGTAGCGAGAGGGATCTCTAACCATCCCTACTGTCCCGCAGAAGCGTATCCGCACCAGCCTGTGCCAGTCCTGGCGAACTGCCTAGCCCTCTTTCTGCTTGCGGATCTCCCACTAGCCTTAACACAACGCAGAGGTGAGCGGGGATGGAACTCAAAGGGGATTGTCTGGCTGAGTCGAGGCTTACCTCATTGACCTGTGGTACTAGGCGCGCCCTGAACCTCAGCGTGATTTTTGAGATTGAATTCTTCCCCGTACGGGAATCACACTCTTCAAATACATTCCAATAGGCGTCAGATGTATATTTTGATAACGAAAGCTCAATGATATCATTCGCCAAAATCAACTTGCTCCAATAACAATGGAGGACTCAATGGCAAAGGATTCTTTCGGCGAATGGTTCGGGGTTTTTGCCGTTGGATACATCGGATATTTGATTCTCACGGGAGTATGGTACAGCAAGGCGAGATATTACTTGGAGTATGGACTGTCGCCAGGATTGGATTGGAGTCAAGTGACAAGGGAAAAGACGCCCCACGACTGTACTTGGCTTGCGGCTCCCCTCGGTGACAAGTATTGCCATTACGACGCTAAAGTTTCATCTACTCAGGTATCCAAGGATGCGAACACGGGTAAGCCCGTTTATTCGTACGACAATGGGAAGACTTGGAACTGGATTGACCCCGCTTACCCCATTACGCCGTCTGTGGACATTGAATGGGTAAAGGTCGATGACTAGCTTTACAGCTTCGATATAGAATGTCGCCGTTCCGTCACAAGAAGTTGACCGGATGAAGAAAAAATTGAACGGCTGGCACAGGATCGGGATTCTGGCTTCGGTTATGTGGCTGGTCGGCGCAAATTTCTACACGTTCGATCACCAACGAAGCCAAGATATTCAAATGGCGATAGCTATTGAGGAGGCGTGCGTGGGCGCTCGGCGTGCCCCCCAACAGAAGTGCGACGCTGAAATGAACGCCCAGGTTATGCGCGACCTTCCCGGGGAACGTGAGGAGTCGGCAATCGTGGCACTTGTTCCCATCCCACTCGCATGGGGATTTTGCTATCTCGCATTGTTTCTGGTGCGCTGGATCAAACGAGGATTCGTACGATAAATAACACGCAAACCATAACGTGATTTGAGTCCTTTTTATTGGTGCTTGGGGAGGACGCGAAGGTGAGGGCATGACAATCGGAGTTGCAATTATAATTGCAGCAATTCTTTTCTTGATCGATCGAAACCACGTTTGGCCGCAAGTCTGGAGGATGACGAAGCGCGTCGGAAGAACTGCGGGGAAAATGCTTCTCGTGCTGATCGTCGCGAGTCTGGGTACTTACGTCATATTCTATACGTGGGGGGAAGTGAAGGATGCGCGCGAGAAACGTGAGTCGGAAGCGGCACAGAAGGCTGAAGAAGCCAGGGCGAATCGAGCGATTGCAAATCGCTGGGCTCAACTTGGAGCGATACAAAAAGATGTGTGCGGCGATAAGCAGATCGCGGTCTTTAATTCTTCCGCTATTGGTGGTTTCCCAGAAACAGGTGAAGTTGCCTGCACAACAGAGAAATCGAAGTCTGGGTCATACACAGAGGCTTTGCCACTTTCAACTACGGGGTGCGCCGTATTGCAGAGCGCAATTCCCGCCTTTACCTGTAAGCTCGCGCCCGCTCCCCTTCCGGTAGCACCGCGAGCTACTGCGTCATCCGCAGGTCGTCTTCGGTTTACCGCTAGTTCTGCGATTGACCTTACTTCCACCCAATTTGGCAGTTTGAAAACCGGCGAGGTAAAGCCAAATGATATCGTCACACTTCTTGAGAACACTGGATTCGGAAGCATAAGAGTACGCACAGCGTCCGGGAAAGTGGGCTGGATCTCTGACGCATTTTTTGAAGTCATTAATTAGCGGTAATGAAGGGTGGTTTATGAAAAAGATTTTACCCGTAGTCGTAGTGCTACTCGCAGCGTCCGCGATCTTTGCACAGAGTAAACCTGTAAAAGTACTTGTCGAAGGGGGCAACGAACAGGCAGTATCTCGGGAAGTTGCCGAGAAACTCGCGGCGAAAATAGGATCTACGTCTCGCTACGCGCTCGTCACCAACGAAACATCAGTGGAAGTCTTAGTGGACGTGTATTGCCTACCCATTATGGTTGAAGGCCAACAGGCGGGAGTCGCGTGCAGCACGACGATACTTTATTGGCCTCTCTCAGATGTTGGTCTTGAAGCTAGTTGTGTCGGCATGATGTCAACACATTATAGCGAATCTGAAGTAGCCGAAAGTTTGTTTGATTCATTCGTCCGCCACACTTCTGATGAGAAGCTGTCTGCGCTGGCCACTAAATTCAAGAACTCCTTAAATATCGCGATTCGTAATTACCCGAAAGGGGTGCAGTAATGAAAACGATTCTACTCGCGACTGCAATCCTAATCGCCGTCCCGGCGCTTGGACAGGAAGTGGAACACGCTCCAACCGTCGCTCAGTGTCAAGCAGATCAAAGACTGTGGCTGTCAAGGCTGGAGGGCGACGATAGTCCCAAATTAGCCGACGTGACGGTTATAACTTTGATGAAGTGGGAAAATGAGACGCATCAATGCGAAGTCGTTGACCCGCAGAATCAGCATAAATACTACAACACGTGGGGAGAGGCGACAGCAGTTGAATCTTTGCGGGAACTGAATTTCATAAAACGTCACGGACTCGGCGCACAATTCATAGCCGAAGACGCAGCAGGAAAGCGCGAGTAAGATCCCCACCTTTCAAGTGGGTCCTCGAAGTCACACTTCCTCTGTCAAAGACTCAATCGCAGATCGCAAAGACGAAAGGTCCTGTCGAACGTCGCGTAATACGGCTTCTTTAGAAAGTTCTACCTGACCCTTCTTGAAATAGCTGTTCGCAATCAGAGTGCCTTCTATCGCTGATACTTGGGTTCCGAGTTGCTCCAGTTGATCGACAATTTGAGACAGAATTTGTTTCATGGTTATTCCTCCAATCCGTCGATCATATGTCCTTCAGCCTTGTAAACGAATTCCGCGCCTTATAATCTCCGGAGGACTTAAACGTCACGACGAACAGCCTGTCATTTTCGTTGTGCATGTGTTGCCAAAGGTAGTCGAAAACTACCGCAGCAGACGATGTGGTATTCACTCCCCAGATGGAATCTTGAATGTGTGTGGCCCTGATTGTGGCGAGCGCGGCGTATAGAGGTTTGTAGTCAAAGTCGGGTTTTCTAAGATCGCAGCTAATTAGAAAAGTTGCCATTTTACTTATCCTCCGAGTTTACGGTCGTAGTTCGTTACTCTTCCCATAACCTAGTCTAAGCGGGGAGAAGTCGAACGCAACTCCACGGAAGATGTGGACGCTTTAGGAAAAGTGGAAAACTCAAGAAAGAGCAGGCGAATGAAACCCAAAGCGGTCCTAGCGCATCACATTAAAGTCTCGTAACAGCAATAGCTATTTGTTGACTTTTGTGGGGCAAGTGCAGATACTTGCGCAGCCATGGCTAAGAACAGTAGGAAACGAACCACTTCGTTAACTAACCCAATACTTCCTCCGTTGACCAACCCTTTGGAAATTCGGGCCGTCTATACGAATAACATGGATGTCGCAGCAGGGCCCCTTGACGTTCGTTTGGATTTTCATGAGTTGTTTCCCAACGAAGGTGCAATCTCCCGCGAGCGACGCGCCAGCGTAGTTATGTCAGTTCCGCATTTTAAGGCGATGGTAAAAGTCCTCAACGATCAACTGGCAAAGCTGGATGAATATTCAGCGGCTTTTGAAAAGGCTCTTGCGGCAAAAAAGTGAGCAAGAAACGTCGTCCCGCGCTTATTTTCTCAACAATGGATTGTTGGGGCAATCAAGTTGATCTTGAAGAAGAGCGATGGAATTCCCACATTGTTTGGGAGCATGGAACAATGAGCGGACACGAGCAGGTTGTTCAGAAAACGGTTGAAGACCCGGCCGAGATTTTTCTTAGTACCCATCTAAATACCGCCGTTGCACACGTATCCGCCCCCGGCGTTGGCCCAAGCCCATTGGGCGTCAGAGTACTGGTGGGGTATTCGGACGTACATTATCAAAAAGGCGGCTCTACAGGGAAAATTTTGACCGCTTATCCTATCGACCTAATACGCTATGGACATCCCATGTTGGGGAAGTCGATTTACAAAAAGGGTGGTAAAAAGTGACGTTTTCGTACGACAAAGGTGCTGACGTAATGTATCTGACGTTTGAACACGTCAAAGTTCACGACTACATTTATGTTGAGAACAGCGAAGGAGACATATTGCGGTTGGACCGTAAAACAAAACGAATTATTGGAATCACCCTTCCATTTTTTTCAGTGCGTTTGAAAAAGGGTCCGTTGAGCGTACCTGAGATCGGTCTAGTTCCGTTTAATGAATCGGCAGAGGAATTAGTCTCACGGTAGGTAGTAAATTCTTTTCTTTTTTCGTATCTGGCGTTTCTTCTTTTTCCGCTTAGGTTTGTAGGCCAGCACCAGACCTGCTATCGCATCCCCACTCTCTCCCGTTGTCTCTCCGCTCCGATGTTGATCACCAATTGCCTTTTTGAAGTCTTCACGTCCACCTAGAAAAGGGAATCTAGCTTCAAAGGACGTTTCCTTGAGTACCAATCCGAAGTGTGTTATTGAATTCAGGCCGCCGATTTCTGCGAAAAGGAGAGGTAAGTGTATGACTCGCAGAGTCGGACAAAATCCATCCTTACGGATTCGTAAGGGTGCAAACAGAACAAAGTCTTACTTTTTTCAGTATTGGGCAGATCAGCCCGGACAGGAAGAACGCATTAGAAAAACCGAAGTGATTGGACTTGTTTCATCCATGACCAAGAGTGAAGCGGAGCGGAAGAAATTGGAATTCATCTCGAATCTGAAAATTAATTCGAGTGGTTACAGGATTCCCTCCTCTCGCACTTTCGCTCACGCGGTGAAGTTCTACCAAGAAGTGTTCGCTCCTAGAATGCTGAGAGAGTCCACATTAAGTGTGGCGAACTACCATATCTCAAAGCACCTCTCGCCAGATTGGGACGACACTCCAGTAGAGCACATCAACATTGATTCTGTGAATGAGTGGATTTGGAAGAAACGCCAAGCAGGGATGAAATGGTTTTACATCAAGAAGGTTTTACAAACCATGCAGCGCGTTTTGTCTTGTAGCTCAAAGGACAAAAGACCACCTTTCTCCCTGGAAGGTCTAGCAATCCCCGAACGCGACAAACTCGAAATGAAGATCAAAAGCAGAGGAGCAATTTCGTACTCGTGGGAAGAAACTATGTTGATGGTTCCCGAAATCGAGAAACTCAATATAGTTGAATCCGAGAAAAAACGAGATGCGATAATTTTCATTCTTGCATCTGCGAGTGGTCTGCGTGGCGGAGAATTATTTGCTTTGAGGATGAACGATCTAAACTTTAAAGCAAATACAGTTCGGGTAGATGAGTCTGTGTGTCCTCGCACCCTGAAAATAGGGCCATGCAAGAACGCAGCGGCTTATCGAACGGTTGTTTTAGCGGACTCCGAAGGAAAGCAAGCAATGAAACTGTTGCAAGAATTCCTCGACTCTAGACTAGCCAACTCGAATGAGTTGCTATTTCCTTCTCCACAAAACACAGCATTGCGGGCTACAAATGTGCTCAGAGAAGCGCTACACCCTGTATTGAAAGCCTTAGGACTTCCACAGGCAGGGCTGCACGCTTTCCGTCATGGATGCAATAGAAGGTGGGAACTCACAGGTATGAACCCGGCTTGCCACAGACAACAAATGGGACATAGCTCTGCGACAATGACCGCTTTGTATACCGGAGAGATCCCATTGGCACAAGTCCAAGCCGCATTTTCCAACATGAATGGCAATCGAATTGATGTTTTGGAAAACGTGGAAAACGAGCGCGTTGTACATGCTGCTGCTTAGCTGTATGTAATCAGCACATTACAACCACCACTCAGAACGGCCTTCTGCCCAGAAATAGTACTAGATACTCTTACCCTACACGTTCCATGCCAGCCATAGATGTAAGGGACATAGCTCTTTTATTCTTACAGCATAGCTATGGACCAACCGACCACTCCGGGCGGGGGTGTGCCGGGGGGAAGTGGGCAATCGGGGGGCGATTCACGCCATTCCACTGACCACCACGATACAGTTCTGTTGAGCGACGTGCCGGAGGATCGGTTC
>Ga0302326_10026262_pt1 | contig 11779 bp, 13 predicted proteins | sample Palsa_T0_3_FD_202264 | JGI IMG/M metagenome (GOLD analysis project Ga0302326, IMG submission 202264) | Peat permafrost microbial communities from Stordalen Mire near Abisko, Sweden - Palsa_T0_3 | ecosystem: Environmental > Terrestrial > Soil > Palsa > Peat permafrost | place: Sweden: Abisko... | reverse complement strand
CCGGAGGGCGGGAGCGACGAGCCGGGCAGCAGCGATTTTTCCACGGATGGAAAAATCGCGAGCGGCGCCGCGGCACACGGCCACGAGCCACCCTCCGCGGCGCCAAACCCGACGAAAAGCCCTACTTCAGATTAGCGCTGCTCAGCACAGTAGAACCGTTACGAAGTTCTACTCCCCGGGCACCGGGCGCGTTCGGCACGTAGAGCGTCGAGGTCGCTCCGCGTCCGAGCGGGGTGCCGAGGTCGTGTTCGCCGCCGGCGTCCGTCATGATAACGTGACAATTGCACGAACCGGAGTCGACGATCACGTAGAGCCAGCGTGTGGTGCGCCCCCACAGCACTTTCGCGACCGGTGCGTCCGCTTGTTTTGAAGTGAAGGTCGCGTGGAGGAAGTGGGAGTTCGCGATGACCGGAAGCGCGGCGTCGTCTTGTGCGGCGCCTGCGCGTAGGCCGAGGTAGTCACGCGTGACCGCGCTACCGCCAACGATCAGGGCGAGACTTGCGGCCAGGGCTGCAAAGCTCAAGTACGGGGCCGGCGCACGGCGGCGCAGAGGTGTTACGACGCGGCTCGAGGCGGCGATGCGTTGTGCGAGGCGAGCCGGGGGTTCGATCTGTGGTATCGTCTCGTCGTCGAGGAGCGTGATCGTTCGTTCGGCTTCGCCGAGGGCGGCCGTGCAAACGGTGCATTGCGCCGCGTGTTCGTTGACGAACGCAACCTCGTCGGAATCGAGTGCGCCGAGCGCGTACAGCTCGACGAGGTCGCCCAAATGAGTTTGCGTCATACGCGGGCCGGCACGGCGAAGGCGTCTTGCAATTTGCGTAGGCCGAGCGCTAAGCGGCTCTTGATCGTTCCGAGGGGAACGTCGAGCGCCTCGGCGATCTGGGCGTGCGAGAGGTGGCGGTAGTAGGCGAGTTCGAGCGCGGCGCGCTGTTCGGCCGGCAGACGCTCGAGCGCAGCACGGAGGCGCCCCAGCTCGACGTGGTCGGGCATGTCGAGTTCGTAGCTGACATCCGCCTCGATACGCGCGACACGCTGGTCGATCTGGAAGCGGCGCGCGGCCGTCCGTTTGCGGCCGATCGCTTCGTTTCGAACGCACACGGAGAGGAAGGAGCGCAAGTTGCCGCGCTCGGGAACGAAGGCCTGGGGGCGCTGCCATACTCGCATCAGCGCGTCGTGCACACAGTCCTCCGCCTCATCATCTCTCCCTAGCACGTGTCGTGCGACCGAATAGAGTCCCGTGCCGTACGCGCGATAGGCTCGCTCGAGCGCATCGGGGCGCCGTGCGACGAAATCGGCTGCCAGTCGCTCGTCGTCGGTCATTCTTTCCTCATTGTACGCCTGACGCGCCACATTGGATGGTCCGCCGAGCCCAAAGGTTGCTCCTCCCCACCAGCCACCTTCCTCACAGACGCTTCAGGGCCGGCGTAGTAGAATAGGACCGTGCATTTGAATCTCGCCACGGCCTTTCTGGCCGGCCTCGTTTCCTTCGTGTCGCCCTGCGTGCTGCCGCTGGTTCCGAGCTACCTCTCCTTCCTCACCGGAACAAGCCTTGAGGATCTGAAAGTCGAGTCGAGCGCGCAGGCCAAAGCCCACGTACTCGCACACGCGCTCGCGTTCATCGCCGGGTTCACCGTGATCTTCGTTGCGATCGGATTATCGGCGAGCGCGATCGGCGCGGTGTTCGTCGACAACAAGCGCATCGTCGAGATCGTCGGGGGCCTCGTGATCATCGTGCTTGGACTTCACATGATCGGCCTGTTCAAGATTCCGCTCTTGATGATGGACAAGCGCTTACACCACAAGATCCAAGCGCGCAAGCCGTCGTTCGTCGTGTCGTTTCTGGTGGGACTCGGCTTTGCGGCCGGCTGGTCACCGTGCATCGGGCCGATCCTGTCGGGCATCATCCTGCTGGCCGCCAACCAAAAAATCCCTGAAGCGACCTTGTTGCTCTTCATGTACTCGATGGGCCTTGCGGTGCCGTTCTTGATCACCGCGGCCGCCGTCACGCAGTCGCTTGGAGCACTCGAACGGATCAAGCGCTTTCTGCCCGCGATCGAAGCGACTTCGGGCGCCGTGCTGGTGGCGACGGGCTTGGTCGTGGCAACGGATCAGTTCACCCGCATCGCGGGCTTCTTCTATCAGTACGTCAAACCGCCCAGTTTATAGTGATTCGCTTTTGGCTGGCCGCGGCCGCCGCACTCGGCCTCGATCAATGGACCAAGCACCTGGTCGCCAGCGGTTTTGAACCGGGCGAGAGCCGCATCGCGATTCCGCACGTGCTCTGGTGGACGTACGTTCAAAATCACAACGGCGCGTTCGGCCTCTTCGGCGATCACCTTTGGCTCTTGGTCGGCATGGCCGTCGCGGTGCTCTTGGTCTTTTGGTTCGCGTTTCGCGAGGCGGCGACGCAGTCGAAGCTGGTGAGCCTTGCCTTCGGGGCGATCGTCGGGGCCGCGATCGGCAACATCATCGACCGCTTTCACTACGGCTTCGTCGTCGACTTCATCGATCTGCGCTGGTGGCCCGTCTTCAATGTTGCGGATTCATGCATCACGGTGGGTGTCGCGCTCTTGATTCTCTCGGGCCTCGTTCGGGAGCGAAGCGCCGCGCGCGTGGAATCACCCCAATAGCGTCCTCCTTGCCGGCGACGCACGTCGTCACCGCGGAGGAGGCCGGCGCGCGCTGTGACGTGGCGATCGCAAAATTGACCGGAGCGTCGCGCGGGCAAGTGGCCGCCGCGATCAAAGCGGGCGCCGTGCATCTCAACGGCGGGCTGCCCAAACAAGCGATGCCGGTTGCAGAAGGCGACCTGCTTTCGTTCTCGATTGCTCCGCGCGAACTGCTCGAAGCGAAGGCCGAAGCGATCGAGCTCGACATCGTCTTCGAAGATGAGGCGTTGCTCGTGGTCGACAAACCGGCCGGCATGGTGGCGCATCCGGCGCACGGCGCGCGCGACGGTACGCTCGTCAACGCTTTGCTCGCGCATGCCCGCACGCTCCCGGGCGATCCGCTGCGGGCGGGGCTCGTCCACCGGCTCGATCGCGACACGTCCGGACTGCTGGTTGTCGCCAAGACGGAACCGGCCCTACGCGCACTCGGCCAGGCGATGATGCGCCGTGCGATTGCGCGCACCTATTTGGGTCTTGTCGTGGGCGTTCCGGCACATCCGAAGGGCACGATCGACGGCGCGCTTGGACGCGATCCGCACAATCGTCTGAAATACGCAGTCCGCGCCGACGGCAAGCCGGCCGTGACGCATTACGAAGTGCGGACGGCTTTCCCGGCGGCAAGCGAGCTGCTCTTCACGCTCGAGACCGGCCGCACGCACCAGATTCGTGTGCACATGGCCGCATTCGGTCATCCGATCGTCAACGATCCGGTGTATGGGAAGATCGACGCACGTGTCGATCTGCCGGGGCAGGCCTTGCATGCATGGCGCTTGGCCTTCCGCCATCCCTTGAGCGGCGAGGAACTCGCCTTCGAATCGGCGCCGCCGCGCGACTATCTCGCCGCGCGCGAGGCGATGCACCAAGCGTGATCGCCGGCAGCGCCGGCAGCTTCGTGCTGCGCGCGACCGACGGCGCTGCACGGCGCGGAACCCTTTCGCTCGCGCACGGCGAGGTTGAAACGCCGGCCTTCATGCCGGTCGGCACGGCCGCAACGGTCAAAGGCCTGACGCCGGACGATCTGCGAGCGTTCGATACGCGCATCATTTTGGCGAACACCTATCATCTTTGGATGCGGCCGGGTCGCGAAACGATCGAAGCGCTCGGCGGTCTGCACGCCTTCATGAGCTGGGATCGCAACATCCTGACCGACAGCGGCGGCTTCCAGGTCTTCTCGCTCGAATCGCGGCGTGAACTTTCGGAGAACGGCGTGCGGTTCCGGTCGCATCTCGACGGCTCGCAGCACGAATTCACTCCCGAAAACGTCGTCGCGTTTCAGGAAGCGCTTGGGGTGGACGTAGCGATGGCGCTCGACGTCTGCGTGAAACTCCCGGCCGCACAAGCGGAACTCGATGAGGCGGTGCGGCTCACGAGCGGGTGGGCCGCGCGCTGCGCAGCGGCTCGAACGCGCCCGCAAACGCAGCTTTTCGGCATCGTGCAAGGAGGCTTGGACGAGCGGGCTCGCGAGCGCAGTGCGCGCGACCTGGTCGCACTCGATCTGCCGGGATACGCGATCGGCGGCCTCTCGGTCGGCGAATCGCGTGAGGAGCTGGCGCGCATGTCGCGCTTTTCGGCGGCCCTTCTCCCGCCCGGCAAGCCGCGCTATCTGATGGGCGTCGGCACGCTGCCCGATCTGTTCAACGCAATCGACGGCGGGGTCGACCTGTTCGATTGCGTCTACCCCACTCGCTGCGGGCGCAATGGACGCGCCCTGACGCGGGCGGGCGACCTCAACCTCGACAACGCTCAATTCGTGCGCGACGCGCGGCCGCTCGACGAGACCTGCGGCTGCGCCGTGTGCGCGAATTACACGCGGGCGTATCTCAGCCACCTCTTCCGCGCACGCGAAATGCTCGGCCCACGCCTGCTCTCGTACCACAATCTCGCATTTCTGGCGCAAGCCATGGCGGAAGCGCGTGCCGCAATCTCCGAAGGCCGCTGGTCCGGTTTTCGCGATCGGACCGAGGGTTTTGCGTCAACAGGGGGACCGGAACCAGCGGGTTAGTAAACCTCGCGATGCCTAACGGATGGGAAGAATCGGCGTCCGCCTGGATCGAAGAGATGGCCGATCGCGGTGACTACGGTCGCGAATTTGTCCTGGATGCGCCGATGATGGAGCGCGTTCGGGCAAAAGAATTTCGTACCGCGTTGGACGTGGGCTGCGGTGAAGGCAGATTCTGCCGCATGATGCGGGCGGGTGGAGTCGAGACGGTCGGCATCGACCCGACAGCTTCCCTGATCCAGCACGCGCAACACCGCGATCCGTTGGGTGATTACCGGATTGGACGGGCGGAGGCAATCGATTTTCCGGACGAAGCTTTTGAGCTTGTCGTCAGTTATCTGTCCCTGATTGACATACCCGACATCACCCAAGCGATTCCGGAAATGGTGCGGGTTCTGCGACCGGGCGGTACGTTGCTGATCGCAAATCTCAATGGCTTTGCCACGGCCACCGTTGGCGGATGGACGCAAGACGCAGACGGTCAGAAACGCTTCATGATCGACAATTATCTGACGGAGCGATCCGAATGGGCAGCATGGCGCGGGATTCGGATTCGGAATTGGCACCGCCCACTCAGTCTCTATATTTCTGCGTTGATCGGCGAAGGTTTGAATTTGCGGTACTTCAGCGAGCCTGCACCGCGCGGCGGCGACCCGGCGAAATCAGATCTCTACCGCCGCGTCCCTCTGTTTATGGTGATGGAATGGCAAAAGCTATAACGTATTACACTGGGCCGTCACCCTTCCGACGTCTTCGCCGATCCGACGCTGCGACGCATACCTCGGCGGTCCGGACTAACCGCTGCTGCCGTCGTGCAGCTCCAAAGAGGGGACGGAGAATTGCGTATCGGATCATGCTAGGCCCTCAGTGACGTGCCATCAGTTTGCTGGTGAAGTACGTGAACTCGAGCGCCGAGGTGAACGAACGCTCCTTGATGTTGGCGCCCGCACCGTGGCCGCCTTCGGTGACCTCGTAGAACAAGTACGGAATGCCCAGAGCCGCAAGCTTGGCTGCGAATTTGCGCGCGTGCTGCGGGCCGACACGATCGTCCTTCGTCGTCGTCCAGATGAACGGCTCCGGATACTTCACGGACGCATGGATATTGTTGTATGGCGAGATGTGCGCGAGGAACGCGCGCTCATCCGGCTTGGAAACGCTTCCGTATTCTCCGACCCACGATGCGCCCGCCGCGATCTTCTCGAAGCGCAGCATGTCGAGCAGCGGCACTTGGATGTCGACCGCGTTCCAGAGTTCCGGATGCTGGGTGAACTCAACGCCCATCAAGAGTCCGCCGTTCGAACCGCCTTGAATTCCAAGATGTCTCGGCGTCGTGACTTTGCGAGCGATCAGGTCGCGGCCAACCGCAGCGAAATCGTCGAAGATGCGTTGGCGATGCGTCTTGAGGCCGGCCTCGTGCCAAGCCGGGCCAAATTCCCCGCCGCCGCGGACGTTCGCGATGACGTACACGCCGCCGTGCTCGAGCCAAAGTTTGCCGATCTCGCCGCTGTACTGCGGTGCAACCAAAAAGTTGAAGCCGCCGTATGCGTACAAGATCGTCGGATTGGTTCCGTCCAACCGCATGTTCTTCGGATGCACGATGAAGTACGGAATCTGCGTACCATCCTTTGAGGTCGCCTCGTGCTGCTCGACGACGTCGCCCGATCCATCGAATTTCGGGGTCAACGACTTCACCGTCGCAAGGGAGCCCGTGTTCGTATCGGTCAGCCATATCGAAGACGGCGTCAAGAAGCTTGAGACGGCAAAGAATGCGCTCGTCCCGTGCTCGTCGGTAGACGCGAGGTCCATCGCTGAATTATCCGGTAACGCGAGGCGTTCTTTCGACCAGCTTCCATCGGCGGCCGGCGTGTAGACGAACGCCCGTCCTTTGACGTTTTCGAAGGTGGTGACGATCAACCGATCGCGCGTGGCGCCAACCTCCGACAGCGTCTCACGCGGACCCGGCGCGTACACAACCGCCGGCTGAAGATGGGCGGGGTCGGCCATCGCTGACGCGAGGCTGACCGAAACGAGCGAACCCTGCGAGAATTTGCTCCCGGCTACATCCCAGTCTGCATCTAACCGGATCAGCAAGCGGCCCGCGACGAGCGCTACCGGATTCGATTTGAGTGGAATGTCGAGTTTGGCCACGCCCGCCGGGGTAACTAGAAGAGTTTCGCTTTCAAAGAACGATATCTCGCGCTGGATGAAGATCGCGCGATTGCCGTCACCATCGTGAAGTTCAAGTGGGTTGACGCCGGTGTCTGCCGGTATACCATGGAAGACCTCGACCGCGCTCGCGAGCGGCTCCCCGCGCGCCAGACTCTTGACGACGAACGGGTAGCCGGAGGCCGTCATCTCGCCCGGGGTCCATTCGCGCGCCACGAGCAGCGTGTCGTCGTCGAGCCAGGCAACGCTTTGCTTCCCGCGCGGCAGAGAGAAACCGTCCGCTACGAACTGACCGCTCGTGAGATCGAACTCACGCACGGTCGAGGCATCTTCACCGCCGTCGGAGAGCGAGATCATGCAGCGCTTACCACTCGGCGAATCGCAGTCGGCGCCCTGCCAGACCCAATTCTTCTGCTCCGACTTCGCGAGCGCGTCGAGATCGATGACGGTCGTCCAGTTCGGCTTGGCATTCTTGTAGCCGTCGATCGTCGTCGAGCGCCAAATGCCCCGCACGTGTTCTGAGTCCTGCCAAAAATTGTACAAGCGCCCGTTGTTGATTTCCGGCCACGGAATCCGGTCCTTTGCCTGACTGACGGCAAGCGCGTCTGCGTAAAACGTCGCGAACGACGGCGCCTTCTGCAAAACGGCGAGGGTCCGTGCGTTCTGCTCCTTCACCCACGCGAGCGCGCGCGCTCCGTTCGCATCCTCGAGCCAGAGGAACGGGTCAGTCGCCGGCTGAGCGCTCCCAGCAGCCGCAATGACACCGCCCGTACACGCGAGCAGAGCAACCAATGCGAAGACTCGGAAAAACATGGACTCTCCCAATCAAAAGCGTAGACCGGACGAACCGTTAGTCCCGGCATCATAAATCGCGGGGCCCGCAAAGTCAACTATGGAATTAAGAGAGATAGCATCGCGGGGCCGGTGAGGGCGCCATCGAACTCATCCACGGTTGGAAATCCGAAACGTCCACCTCATCGACGGCACGTACGAACTCTTTCGGCACTATTACGCGCTGCCGTCGGCTGTTGACGCGAACGGCACGGAAGTGGCCGCAGTTCGCGGAGTCCTCGCCTCGATTCGCGGTCTGCTGGGGGAAGGTGCGACGCATATCGCCGTCGCGACCGATCATGTCATTGAGTCGTTCCGCAACGCCTTGTGGCCGGGATATAAGAACGGTGAGGGGATCGATCCGAAGCTTCTCGCTCAATTCCCCCTGCTCGAACAAGAACTCGATGCCGCCGGCATCGTGGTGTGGCCAATGATCGAGTTCGAGGCTGACGACGCACTAGCGGCGGGGGCGGCCGCTGCCGCGGCGGATCCGCGCGTCGAACGCGTGATCGTTTGTACGCCGGACAAGGACCTCGCGCAATGCGTGCGCGGCGCGCGCATCGTGCAGTTGAATCGGCGCACGCGGACGCTCTTCGACGAAGCCGGAATCGTTGCAAAATTCGGCGTCGCGCCCGCCAGCATTCCCGACTATTTGGCCCTCGTCGGCGATGCTGCCGACGGATTCCCCGGTCTGCCGGGATGGGGTGCGAAATCGACGGCCACCGTGCTCGCCCGATACCGGCACCTCGAAGCGATACCGCCCGATCCCAGCGACTGGAACTTGCCGGTCGCGCAGTCGGTTAAACTGGCGGAGGTTTTGCGGCGCGACCGGGAGCGCGCGTTCCTCTTTCGAGACCTCGCAACACTGCGCACCGATATCGATCTCTTCGACGATGTGGATCGGCTCCGCGTGAGGCCGTCCGCGCGCTTCATGGCGGCCACGGAGTCACCTTGATTCTTAGGCGCGATTGTGAAACGATGCGATCGTGCAAGGTAGGTTTAGATGATGCCGCTCTTTGCCGTCTGCTGCCTTATCAGCGGCAACGTGCATGCCGTGTCCGGATCGCCTATCGCCGGCGCGCAGATTCAGCTGCACGGGACGGCGAACGTGGCCACGGCAAGCGGCGCCTCGGGGGATTTCACGTTGAGCGCTGCGCCGGGAAAGTACCGGCTTTCGGTCGCCGCGCGCGGGTACGCTTCGCTCGTGATCGCAGTCGACGGCACGCACGACGCGAAGGTTCAAGTCGGCCTCGAACCACTCGACTCGCCCAAACTTCGCCAAATCGGTCAGGCGACCGTCGATGGCCGGCTGGCGCCCATTCAAGGCACGCTCCCTTCGGTCACGGTGACGCGATCCGATCTCGAACGGCTCGGCGACGACCGTGCGATCGAAGGACTGCAAGATCTTCCGGGCGCGACCTTCACGCGCCCGGACGGCGGGGCCGAGAGCGCGGTCGCCGTCGTCTCGCTGCGTGGGCCCGATCCGTCGGAATCGCTGATGGCGCTCGACGGCCAACTCCTCAACGACGGCAACGCGGGCGACCTCGATCTCGCGTTCATGCCGACGGCAAATGGCGTGTATTTGTCTCACAGCGCGATAATGGTGCCTCCATCATTGCCTTTCTCCTTACAGCGTCAGATCGTAAGTGATCGTCAGCGGGGCGTGATCGGAGAAGCGCTCGTCGCGGTAAATCGAAGCCGAGCGGACGAACGAAGCGAGATTGGGTGTGACGAGCTGGTAGTCGATGCGCCAACCCAAGTTGCGCTCGTAAGCACCGGGCCAATTCGACCACCAGGTGTAACGCTTTCCCTCGCGATCGACCTCACGAAACGCGTCGACCCAACCGATTTCATCCACAACCGTGTCCATCCAGGCGCGCTCGTGGGGCAGAAAACCGGTTATCCCGGAGTTGCGGACGGGATCGAACGTGTCGATGTCCTTGTGTGCCACATTGTAATCGCCGCAGATGATATAGCGCCGCCCGTCGCTCTGCATCTCCGCGAGGGGTGCCAAAAACCGTTCGAGGAAGCTGTCCTTGACGGCTTGACGTAGTGGACCCGACGTACCGGAAGGAATGTAGAGGGAGGCGATACTGAGGTCGCCCCAATTGAAACGGACATAACGTCCTTCCGCATCGACATCCGGCATGCCCAAGCCGCGCACGATCGCGTCGGGCGCGCGCTTCGCGTAAATGGCCACGCCGCTGTAGCCCTTCTTCTGCGCATCGACGAAGGCGTAGCTGTACTCGTCGAGGTCGAGTGCTTCGGGCGGAAGCTGGTGCTCCTGGGCCTTGGTCTCTTGGATGCACAAGACGTCCGGCGACAGCCGCCGCAACCACGTAAAAAAGCCCTTGCGTGTGGCCGCCCGGATTCCGTTGGCATTGAACGTCGTGATCCGCAACATCGCGTCGCGGTTCGCGACCCCGGTCTCCCGGCCTGCGCTCGAGGACACGCGTGGGAGCTTGCTGCCCTCACCGGGTAGAAGCCGCTTATGGCCGCTCCAGCAGCCGCCCCCACGCCGGTCCTTCCCCGCGACGTCGACGAAACCACCGTAGTCGTCGGTGATCGGAGCGTGCGACTTACCAATCTCGGGAAAATATTCTTCAAGCGAGACGGTCTCACCAAGCGCGACCTGCTGCAATACTACGCCGATGTCGCGCCGCTCGTAATTCCCCACGTGACCGACCGGGCGATGGTGATGAAGCGCTACCCGCACGGCGCCGACGGCGAGTTCTTTTTCATGAAGCGCACACCGGCCGGCGCGCCCGCGTGGCTGCGCACGTGTTCGATCACGCACGACTCGGGTAACGTGATCGCCTTCCCCGTGGTCGACGATGTCGCGGCGCTGCTGTGGATCATCAACCTCGGATGTATCGATCTCAACCAATGGTACGCGACCTGCGACGACGTGGACCGTCCCGACTACCTTCACTTCGATCTCGATCCGGTCAAAGAGGGGGAAAGCGGGGCGACCGGTTTCGACGTCGTTCGCGAAGCGGCGCTTGTCGTGAAGGGCGCGCTCGAGGATCTCAAGATGCCGGCGCTCGCGAAGACCTCGGGCTCCCGCGGCATTCACATCTACATACCGATCGTGCGCGGCCCGGTGCAGCATGACGTGTGGCGCTTTGCGAAGGCATTCGCCTTTACGGTCGCCGCTCAGCGTCCTGATATCCTGACGGCGGAATACAAGATCGCAAAGCGTCCCAAAGGGCGGGTACTACTCGACTACAATCAAAACGCGTGGGGCCGGACGCTGGCGTCGGTGTATTCGGTTCGTCCGACACCGCGTGCCAGCGTCTCGACGCCCGTTACCTGGGAAGAGATCGAGAGCGGTATCGCGATCGACGATTTCCGGTTGGACAACGTGCGTCAGCGTTTCGCGCGAACGGGCGACCTTTGGGCCCCCCTGCTCGCGAAGCCCCGAGTGAAGCTCGAGAAATACCTCTGAGCTAGGCTGCGCATCGGTGCGTCAGTTTCTGCGCGTTCGCCGATCGCGTGCCACAACTCGAATAGCGGACGCGTCGGCACGCGTGATAGGATGGCGTGGCCGTATGGACGTGGGCGAGATCAGCCTGCTGCTCACCAATCCCGAGACCGAATGGATTCGCGGACGCCCCGTGCAAAAGGTGAGCCCCTTTCGCAACCACTCCCGCGTGCAGCTCTTGCTCGGAAAACGGCTCGACGACTGGGTGCGCGGTCCCGGCGAGGTGGGGACGGAGTGGCGCTTTCGGATCGCGCCGCCGGGCGAGCCGCGCAGGCCGCTCGTGCCGGACATCGCTTTCGTGTCTCTCGACCAGCTGCGCGGACTCGGCATCGACGAGATTCAGGCGCCGGCGTTCGCGCCGTCGGTTGCCGTCGAGGTTCTCTCGCCTGACGACGACGGCTGCGATCTCGCATCAAAAATCGACGTCTACCTTCGCGGCGGATCCGCGCTCGTCATCGTCGTCGACCCGGCTCGCCGAACCGCCGCATTGTACGACCGCCAGGGCGTAGCGACGCTCGGCACCGGCGACACGCTCCGCCACGCGGCGTTGCCGGAATTCCAGCTGACGCTCGACGCCTTTTTCGACGAGGCGCTGAGGCTGCCGAACTGACGCGAAACAAGGCTCGTCAA
>Ga0302326_10026259_pt1 | contig 11780 bp, 15 predicted proteins | sample Palsa_T0_3_FD_202264 | JGI IMG/M metagenome (GOLD analysis project Ga0302326, IMG submission 202264) | Peat permafrost microbial communities from Stordalen Mire near Abisko, Sweden - Palsa_T0_3 | ecosystem: Environmental > Terrestrial > Soil > Palsa > Peat permafrost | place: Sweden: Abisko... | reverse complement strand
GCTCTGTCTTTCCTGTACTCCGTCCAGCACGGCTGGACTCCGTACAGGAAAGAGCGAGACCCGTGTCCCGCTCCTCTGCTCGTTGGCTTGGCCAACTCGCCCGCGAAGCTCTCTCTGTGCTGACCGGGGCTTGGCACGACACGATTGACGCTCGCGACTGCGGCCTACGAGGCGCACCGCGATGACCGAGCCGCGACTGCGGTATCCTCGAGGCGAGGAGGGCCACCATGGCGACGCTTCGCCCTTGCCCGAGCTGCTCACGTCACGCGCGAGTGGGCGAGTCCGCGTGCCCGTTCTGCGGCCGGGAGCTCGGCGACGCGTTCCGGCGGGTGCCGAGCCCTCGCGCTCCGGCGGTGGGGCGCCTGTCGCGAGCGGCGCTCTTCGCGATGGGTGCGGGCGGGCTGGCCGCCTCAGCCTGCTCGGGCTCTCCCGCGTACGGCAGCCCAGATCCCTCCTGCGACCCGCAGTGCAACTACGTTGCTCCCGACCCTAGCCTCGAGGCGAACTCGGACGCGGCCGGCGAGGATGCGCCGGACGTCGGTTCCGACGGAGCCTTGGTCACGGAGGCCGTTGGCGTCGATGGATCGCCTGTCGATGGCTCGGGTGATGCGCCGATCGACTCGGCCGTCTCGGCGCCGGTGGACGCCGGCACCTTCCTCATCTTCTACGGCGCTGCCCCGCACTGACGGCGCGAGAGATCTCCCGTCACGGGCCGGGGTTGAACCTGGTCGGTAGACGACGGTGACGATGCCGCCTTGGGGCGGGGGAAACCTCAGGTCGCGGCAACCCGTGCACGATGCAGCCCAGCGACGGCTGGATCGGGCATCCCGCTCACGCGAGTCGCCGGAACGCCGCCCCGACGCGCGCATACGTTGGCTCCGCGCGGCGGTCGAGCGTCAGCAGCGTCGCACCGTGGGTGGCGGCCGTCGTACCCACCAGGGCGTCGTAGACGGCACCGCCCGAGACTCCCGCCTCCGCCATCTTCGTGACGAGAAGCCCCTGCTCTTGCCGTGCAAGGACCAAGGGCGCGCCGGCGAAGCGGAGCCTCAGGAACAGCGCCGCCACGTCGGCGGCGACGCGATGGGGCGCGGGAAGACGCGTGAGCACCGAGTACGTCTCGAAAGCGCAGTGGGCGATGAGCGCGGCGCCCGACTCGAGCGCCTCGTGCGCGGCGGTATGGTGCTCGTGCCACGACGCGAAGGCGGCGATGATCACGCTGGTGTCGGGCGCAACCGCGGCTCGCGCCCCCTTCACCGCCGCCCCGCCTCCAGGGCCTCGCGTACCCGCTCGGCGGTGAGCTTGGGGAGCTTTTGGTCCGGCTCGGCCACGATGCCGCCTCCCCGGCGCACCAGTTTGACGGCCGTGGTCGGCGGCTCCATGACGACGACGCCGTCCCGCACGTCGATCTCCAGCGCCGTCCCGTCGGCCAGGCCCAGAGCATCGCGGATCTGCTTGGGGACGATGACCCGCCCTGCCCGGTCGATGGTGGTTCGCATGGCATAAAGATACCACGGCAGGTGGCATTCGGCTCGCCGTCCCCGACGACGGGGACTCACCGCCGCGCCAGCGACGGCACACGATGGGCAAGCCGCAGAAGAAGGCGGTCAAGGGAGACGTGACCGGGGTCGTCGTGACCCCCGTCCCGTCGCCGGCGCCGACGACGACCGCGACTGCGCCCACCGTCACTGGTGGATCCGCGAGCGCCCCGGCCACGCCGGGCACCAGCGGGTCCACGGCGACTCCCCTGACGTCACCCATTCGGGCGACGTGACGGGAGGGACATGAAGGGAGGGAGGGCGCGCGTCGCGTGGCGCGCGCCCTCCCCTGCCCGGGCACGCCGCGTCCGCAGCTGCGCGAGACCGCGATCGAGCTTCAGCTCGCGCCGGTTCGCTCGTCGGTTCACATCCCCGTTCCGACCCTGAAGGGGTCGAGGCACGCCACCCCGCTGCGGGCGACATCCTTCACGTTGCGCGTCACGAGCGTGAGCTTGTGCACGCGGGCCGCGCAGCCAGGAGACCATCGACCGGCGACAGGCCGAACGCGGCGTCGATCCGCCCCCACTCCATCGCAACCGCGAGGTCGACCGGGAGGATGCGGCTGCCGTGTTGCCGCTCGAGTCGGGCCGCCCATCGATCGAGCGCGCGCGCCGAGCCCGGGTCGCGCCGCCGCAGGTTCTCGACGCCACGCCGTATTTCGCCGAGCACCAGCACGCTCAGCCAGAGGGAGCCACCGTCCACGCCCTCGTACCAGGCGAGGACGTTCGCGCTCGCGCGCTCCCTCTTGCGGAGCTCGGAGACGACGTTCGTGTCGAGCAGCCATCCGCTCAAAGATGGACTCGTCGCCGTCTGGACGCGGGTCGCGCGAAATCCTCGTCCGCCCCCACGTCGGGCATCCCTGCCAGGGCAGCCTTCAGCGACGCCGCGCCGTCCCCGAGAAGGGCCTGCACGAGGATCTCTCGATGCTCCGCCTCGGCGGAGCGGTTGTGCTCGGCCGCTCGCCGTCGAAGGGAGACGACGACTTGGCCCGGCAGGTTCCGTACGATGAGCTGCGCCATTGCTATCAACGATAGCATCGGAGATCCCATGCACAAAAGGTTGAGGGCGCGCGTCGCGTGGCGCGCGCCCTCCCCGCCCGGGGCCGGTGTCGGCTGCCGCCCCGCTCGCGCCACCGTGCCGCGGCCGAGCCGGACCAGCCGAAAGCTCAGTGCGTGTCCGCGAAGGCGCAGCCGTTCTCTGTCTCCCGGATGGCCACGCTCGTGCGCTCGATGGCCCTCGCGCGCCAACCGCCCTTGTCATGCTCGGCGCGCTCGAGGAAGCCGCGGGCCTCGCGCAGATCGCCGAGAGCGGCGGCCATATTCGGCTGGTTGTTGCAGGCCGCGGGCGGAGGCGGAGGCGGAGGCGCACCGCCGCCGCAAGCGACCACCGCGACGAGCAGCGCCACGGAGCAAGCGGCGATCGGCTTCCAAGGATTGATGCGCCCGAGGGACTGGGTAGCCTGATGCAATTTCATGGTTCTCTCCTTTCGCCTCAGTGGGTGTCTGCGAAGGCGCAGCCGTTTTCGGTCTCTTTGATGGCCGCATCCGTCGACTCGATGGCGCGCACCCGCCACCCGCCCTTGTCGTGCTCCGCCCTCTCGAGCGACCCGCGCGCCCGGCGCAGCAGCTCGATCGCCCTCATCATGTTGTGCTGGTTATTGCACCACGCCGCCGCTCCCTGCGCGTGCGCGGCGTGGTAGCCGAGCAACAGCGTGGAGCTGCCGATCGCCGCCACCGAGACGAGCTTCCAGATATTCATCCTTGCTACCTCCCTTGCGTGTGGGGTTGCCACTCTGGACGCAAAAATAGATGCTTGCGCCGCGCGAGGGAACCCTTCAATCCCGCCGGACGCCCGACAGCCGCCTGGTCGCGGCCGCGTCCAGGTGACGCCGCCGCCTCCAGGTAACCGCTCGATGTGTCGCGCGCGAACTCGGCTAGGGGAGCAGGCCTGCTAGAACCGGATCAGCAGCGCGCCGATGATCTTGGCCTCGTTCTTCACGAGGTCGGGGCGCCAGCCGGTGGGCACCGGCGTCGTGATGTACCCGTCCGGCGACGTCACGCCACCGTGGCCGGCGAAGTACGGCACGCTCGCCGCGCGGTACACGTACTCGAGACGCCAGGTCTGGATCTCGTCGGGCATCCAGTCGAGCGTCGTCGACGCGTCCCACGAGTCGAACTTGGTGCCCGGGGCGGTGTCGAAGCCCGTGACGGGAGTGCCCGGCGTCGCCGCGCCGGTGGGCGCCAGAACGAGATAGCGGCCGGGGTTGTGCATCACACCTCCGCCGAACGTCCACCCGATCCGGTCGTTGAAGAACCACATCCGGTGATACGCCATGCCGCTGAGAAAGTTCTGCGTGCACGGCGTCGCCGTGGTGCACCCGGAGCCCGGGACCGACGAGTTCTTCGCGAACTCCTGGCCGCTTCCGCCGAAGCCCGTGATGCCGTCGCCTTGCTCGAATCCGAAGTCGATCGTGATCGAGAAGCCGGCGCGATGGAAGAACGACTTCGGCGAGTTGTAGTACCGAAGCTCCATGCTGTTGTCGCTATGGAGGCGAGTCCGCCCGGGGTTGTCCTGCGTGTCCCAACCCACGTAGCCGTTCGACAGGATTTCGAACGACTCGATCGGGCGGTAGAGCACCTGGAAACCGACGCCGGGAACCTCGTTGAAGACCCCGTAGGACTGCCAGCCGTTGATGAGCCACACCTCCGCCTTGAACACGTCGCTCGGGTACATCTGCAGCCGGATCCCGTTGAAGAACCAGGGCGTGTTGTCCGAGGTGTACGACGGCTGATACGCCCAGTTCTCGAACGCGGCGTACGAGAAGAGCCCGACGTACGACATGAAGATGCCTACGTCGACGTTGACGCCGTGCATCTCGTCCCAGTGGTACCCCCCGTAGGCCTCGCTGATGTAGCGGAGGGCCGTGGGCAGGTCGAACTGGCCCTTGTTGGTGCTGTTGTCGTTTCGCGGGATCTGCGTGGCGCGATACCCGAACTGGGTCATGAAGCGGCCGCGCGCGTGCTCCCAGTGAAGGTCGCCGCCGAAGCCGACGAACTGGATCGTGAGCTCGTCGCTGCGGGAGAGGGCCGTCGACCCGACGACGGTGTCGTCGATCGGGTGGTTGAACGAATAGGCGTAGTTGAGGTCGAGGAGGAAGCTGCCCGTGAAGACGGGTGAATCGAGCAGCGCCCTGTGCTGCCGGTTCGCGCCGTTCAACCAACCGAAGTCGCCGAACGCAAACGGCTCGCTCGCCTTCTCGTCCGCCGGCGACGCGACGGTCGGCGTCGGCACGAAGGGCGCGGGCGGAGGCTCGGGCGCCTTGTTCTCCGGTGTCGCCGGCGCCGCGGGGCTCGTCGGCGCAGGTGCCGGTGCGGATGCAGGCGGGGACGGCGACGGGACGGTCTGCGCCTGCGCGGTCTGCGCGCCGAAGGCCACGCTCGCAAGCGCAGTCGAACCGGCAAGAATGTTTCGAGCTAAGCGGCGCGAGCGAACGAGCGAACGTACGGAATGACGGACGGACAAGGACATCTCCGTGGGTTGCCTGACCGCGATTAGGTCGTGATGACGACACGCCCGCGAGAGTAGGTTCCGCAGCACACTCGCCCCGGCGATGACTGGCTTGGTCGCCTGGCGACGACGGCCTTGGACCCGTGGCTTCAGTGAGGGCTACGAGAGCTTCCTTAGGACGCCACGAGATAAAAAAGACGCAAATTGTGCGGGGATGTGGAATCAAAATGCGCGTAACGGCCGCGGAAAAACGCGGATCATGACCGCGCCGTACTGAGGAAACCGTATCGACACACATCTCCTCGCATTCTGCGCCTCATACAGAGAGAAACGGCGCGAAATGCCCCTCTACGGCGTGGGGCGGCGCAAGAGGGTCGCAGGTCCGCCGCGGCGCGCGGCGGAAAATCGAAGATAAAAATGGAGAGATCAATGCAGACCTCACTTGCCGTCGTCCTGGACGACGCGACGAGCACGGCGCCTCGCTCGCCCGCGCCCGCCGCGCCCCGCGTGAAGCGCCAGGTGACGCCGCTCGTGCTGCTCGCCGAGAGCGATTCACGCATGCGCACCTATCTTCGTGGTGTCCTGTGCGATCACCGTATGCGCGTCGTCGAGGCCGAAACCGGGACGCAAGGCCTCGCGCACGCGACCGCGTACAACCCCGACATCGTCATCCTCGACTTCGGGCTCCCCGACTTGAACGCCATCGCCATGACGACCAAGCTCCGCATCTGGTCCGAAGCGCCCATCTTCATCCTCTCCACGCGCGAAGACGAGGGCCAGAAAATTGCGGCGCTCGACTCGGGCGCCAACGAGTACCTCACTCGGCCGTTCGGGACGGGCGAGCTCCTCGCGCGGATCCGCGTGTGGCTCCGGCACCGCCAGCGCGCCAGCGCGCAGTCCCTGGGCACCGTCCTCGAAGTGGGGCCACTTCGCATCGACTTCGGCAAGCTCCAGGCCTTCGTACGTGGGCACGAGGTCCGGCTGACGCCTCGGCAGTACAAGCTGTTCGAGATGATGATGCGAAACGCCGGCAAGGTGCTCTCCCACGAGCAAATCATGACGGCCGTCTGGGGTCCGTCGCGCACCACGGCCACCCAGTACTTGCGGGTGTACATGGGGCAGCTTCGCCGCAAGTTCGAGATCGACCCGGCGCGGCCCTACTACTTCTTGACGGAGCCGGGAATCGGGTATCGTCTGCGCAAAGACTGACGGTCCTCTCCGCATGCGAATCGTTCCCACGCTCGTCGCAGTCGCCGTCGCGGGTGCCATCGGATCCTTGATCGCTGCCGGATGCGGCCCGATTACGTCCGGCGCCGAAGGCATCTCTTGCACCGACCAGAGCGACTGCGCGAGCGGCTACCTGTGCCTCCCGTACTTTCAGATCGGCGACGCGGGGTGCGCCTCCATCGGCACGTCCTGCCTGCAGAAGTGCGCGACGGACGAGGACTGCGCGAACCTCCAGCTCGGCTTCACGTGCATGACGGCATGCGGCGGGACCTTCGTGTGCGAGCCGCCGATGATCTTCGGGGACGCCGCCGTCGCCGTCGACGCAAGCGCGACCGACGCGGCCTTCGTGGACGCTCAAGGCCAGTAAACCAAGTCCGCGCTGGACGGACTGTTCTGACTGATGGCATCCTCCCGCGCCGTGCGCGCCATTCATTGCGCCCTGCCGTTGCTGCTCGCCGGAGCGGCAACAGGGTGTCTGTCCAAAGCTGCCGTCTCCGTAAAGTACGCGGACAATTTCGACCCCACGCACCACAAGGTCTCCATCTTCGGTGTCTTCAAGGACGGGCGGATGAACTCGGAGGCGTGGGGCGGCCTCGCACCGCAGGTGCGCGCCGCATTCGGCGGGGGGTCGTGCGAGGCTGGGTACGGCGCCGCTGCCTTTCCCCCCGAGCGGGACGTCACCACCGCGATCGACGAGTACGCCACCTCGAACGGCCCGACCGACGACCTCCTCGGCCAGATCGCACCGGCGGCCATGGGCGATGTCGTGCTCGTGCTCACGGTCGCCGGCCACCTGCCCGTCCAGAAAAAGGTATCGGTCCAGGACGCGCCGATTCAGCACGGCGCGGGCAACGCGTACGGCCCTCACACCCGCAAGGGCAGGGACTACGACCCCAACGAGCTGCAGCTCGCGGCCCAGTTCTTCTCCGTCGCGCAGGGACGCTCGGTGGCTGTCGCGAACATCGATTACACCGGCGAAAGCGTCGACGAGGCGATGTCGAAGTTCCAGGGCCTGATTGCGCAGGCCCTGCCGCAGAGCGAGTGCGCCGGCTGGAAGGTCGAGGCCAACCTCGACGCCGCCAAGATCCGAAGCCTCGGTCAGTGAACGCGAAAGCTCAGAGGCGCTCGCCGTCGCCGTCGCGGCGAAAGTAGAGCGCGCGCTCGCCCTGGATCGAGACGCGGACCTCGGCACCTCGCTCGAACGTCCCGAACCCGAGCCCATGCGTCGCGCGGAGCTCGAGAACGCCGACCTTCACGACCAGGTGCGTCTGCGCGCCGAGGGGCTCCACGGCCACGACCTCCCCGCGTTCGCCGGCGCCGCCGCCCTCGACGACACTCACGTGCTCGGGCCGAACGCCCACGTCGAAGGCCGGCGGCAGCGTCTCTGCCGGAAGCGCGATGCGAAAGGGGCCGACCAAGAGCGCCTCGCCTTCGGCGCGACCCGGGACCATGTTGATCTTCGGCGAGCCGAGGAACCCCGCCACGAAAGACGTCGCGGGCCGCTCATAGAGCTCGCGCGGCGTGCCGACCTGCACGACGCGACCGGCACGCATCAACGCCAGCCGATCGCCGAGCGTCATCGCCTCGACGTGGTCGTGCGTCACATAGAGTGCCGTGACGCCGAGGCGCCGCACGAGACGGCCGATCTCGAGACGCAGCTCGGCCCGCAGCGAGGCATCGATGTTCGACAGCGGCTCGTCGAAGAGAAATAGGCGCGGCTTTCGTACGAGCGCGCGCCCCATCGCGACGCGCTGGCGCTCGCCGCCCGATAGCTCCGCCGGACGACGATCGAAGAGATGTGCGATGCGCAGGACCGCGGCCACCTCCTCCACCGCGGCCGTGCGTTGTGCTCGCGGCGCGCCGCGCATCTTGAGCGGAAACTCGAGAATCTGACGGACCGTCATCTGCGGATAGAGCGCGTATCCCTGGAAGACCATCGCGACGTCGCGATCCTGGGGCGGCACACCCCGCATCGGGCGCCCGGCGATCGAGACCGTCCCGTCGTCAGGCTCCTCGAGCCCCGCCACCAAGCGAAGCGTCGTCGATTTGCCGCAACCGCTCGGGCCCACGACGACGAGGATCTCGCCCCGCTCGACGGACAGCGTCACGCGGTCGAGAGCGGCCGCAGCCCCCGGCGCGAAGCGCTTGCTCACGGCGTCGAGGAGGACCTCCGGTTCGGCCATGCCTCGCCGCTAGCGCTCGGCCTCGGTGGACGCGTCACGCGGCGATTCGCGCCACCAGGTCTCGGCGAGAGAGAGATCCTGTGGGGTGTCGATCTCCATGTAGCTGCCGTTCGTGTCGACGCGATGAAAGCTCGATCCCGACTCGATCATCGCCTGGAAGCAGTCGATGAGGTACGCGCCCCTGAACGTCCTGCCTTCACGCCACACCCCTTCTTCGTGCCGTGCCTTCGCCTGATCGTACGCGCCCAGCACGGCCCGCGCTCCCTCGCGCGTCGCCTTGGCCACCCCGATGAACTCACCGGCCGCTTGCTCCGACGGGATCGTGCGCGAGACTTCGAGCACCCGGTCGCCGGCGGCGCGCATCTTCTCGGCGTCCGTCTCGGGATGCAGGGACCGGTCGACGTAGCGTCGGCGCCAGTCGACGTCGCAACCGAGGACCAGGTCGTGCGTGGAAGCGACGAGCTTCTGGACGATGGATCCGCGGTACACGATGTCCGCGTACGTCGACACGAACCCCCCCGCGAGGTGTTCGCGGGCGCAGAGCAGCGAGCCGAGCACGTTATTGCGCTCCCAGTCGGGGTTGTCCACGAAGCAGAGGTCCGCGTACCGGGCGCGCACGACGTCCGCGCGGTAGCCGCAGACGAAGACGACGTCACGGCGCGCGAAACCCGCAGCACCGAGCGCCTCCAGGATCCAATCGAGCATCGGCCGGCCCATGACCGGGACGAGGGCTTTGGGCACGTCGTCCGTCTCCGGGCCGAGGCGCCGGCCGCGCCCCGCGCCGATCACGACTGGGCGCATGAAGTGCACGAGTACCACGGGGCGTCTCGAATCTGTTAGTACGGCCGAATCTCACGATGGCCCCGTGGAGAGACCCGCCGACCGGCGCCCGAGGGACGCGGGCCTTCGGATGGGCCTTCGCCGCGCACATCCTCGTCGCCACGGCCCTCGCGATCAGCAACGGCCATGACCATCCGGTCGCCGACTCCCTGGTCTTCGCGGCGGTTGTCGCCGTGGGCCTCGGGCTTCACGACGCGCGCGAGGGCGACTCTCCGTGGCCCTACGCCCACGTCCTCACGTGGGCGGTCGCCATGGCCTCGATCGCGTGTGCGGGCCTGCTTGCTCCGGGCGTGTACCTCGAGTCGAGGGCTCCTCTCGTTGCCTTCTTCGCGATGAACGCCGCCGCGATGGCCGTCGTCGCGACCTATAGCCTGGATTGGCTGGCCCCTTCGCGGGTGCCCTCGTGGGCGGCCTGGGGGCGGCCGGCGGCATTGCTCGCCCTTGCCTTCGGCATCAGCGCGTGGGTGCTCCGCGCCTCGCCCGCGCCCCGGATCGACGTCTGGGTGCTCGACCAGCAAGCGGCGGACGCCCTGCTGCACGGAAGACGCGTCTATGGTCGCGGAGCCCTCGCCGCGCTCGACACGTACGACCTCAAGCGCGTGATCGACACGTACGACTACCCACCGCTCACCCTCCTCCTCTCCACGGCGGCCTTCGCCCTGACCGGCGACACGAGGTGGGCCCAGGTCGCGGCGTTCTTGCTGGGGGCCGCGCTGCTCTTCGTCTTCGCTCGGCGCACGACGGGCGGTCCGGCGCTAGCGACACTGCTCATGGCGTGCGCCCTTTTTCAACCCAGCGGCCAGTTCGTCCTCGAGCAGGCCTGGGGCGAGCCGCTCGCGGTGCCGTTCCTGGGCGCCTTCGCCCTGGCCCTAAGCGCGGGTCGCATGCGCTCGGCCGCGATCGCCCTTGGCCTTCTCTGCGCTCTCAAGCAGCACCTCGTTCTTTACCTGCCGGCCCTCGCGCTACTGCCCGGCGTCGGGCTGCCGGGGGCGACCATCGCGCTCGCCGTCGTCGCAGCGACATACGCGCCATTCGCGCTCGCTTCGCCGCGAGACCTCTGGGCAAGCCTCGTGCTCCATCACTGGCACAACCCGTTCCGACCCGATTCGCTCTCGCTCCCGGCGATGGTCTCGAACGCCGGGATCCTCCTGCCGGCGTGGCTTGGCTTCGCCGCGACGGCCGCTTCGTTCGCAGTCCTGAAGGGCATGCCGCGGCGACTGGGGCCGCTGCTCTTCGCGGCCTCGCTCCAGTTTCTCGTTTTCTACGTCCTGGGGCGGCAGGCCTTCTGCAACTACTACTATCTCCTCGGCCCAACGTGGCTCTTCGCAGGTGCGGGGCTCGTCACACCCGCAGCAGAGGTACTCTAGGCTTCGCCATGCCGGACGACGTTGCGATCGGGATCGTCACCGACCTGCATTTTGGGCCCGAGGCGCGCTATGGCGGCAAGCTCCGCAAGCTCTCCCACCTCGCGGGCCCGCTCGCGCGCGAATTCGTGCGCGAGATGAACGAGCTTGCCCCGGCCTTCATCGTGAACCTCGGCGACGACATCGAAGACGAGTCGCGCGCCGCCGACCTCGCCCGCTACGGAGAGTGCCAGGCCATCTTGAGGGAGGCCAAGCCCGCGCTGGTCAACGTCGCCGGCAACCACGACACCATCAACCTCAATCGAGACGACTTGAGTCTCTTCTGGAAGCGGTCCGGGCCGCTCTATTACGGGTTCGATCACGGCGGCTGGCACTTCGTCGTGCTTCACACGATCGAACGCAAAGACGTCGACGTGAGCATCCCCGAGCGGCAGATCGAGTGGCTGCGCGCCGACCTCGCCGCCGCAGACGCGCCCACCGTCGTCTTCATGCACCACTCGGCGAGCGAACAGTCGCTGGACGACTCGCGCTGGTGGCCCGGCCGTTCGCACCTGGCGCTCGTGCGCGAACGGACCGACCTCCGGCGCATCTTCGAGGAGTCGGGCCGGGTACGCGCCGTCTTCAACGGCCACCTTCACTGGAACCACCTCGATGTGATCCGCGGCATTCCGTATGTGACGGTCCAGAGCCTGACGGAGAACCTCGACGACGACGTCCCCGGCCGCCCCGCCGCCGCCCACGCCGTAGTTCGCTTGCGCGACCGCAGCATGATCGTGCGCGTGCGAGGCAACGATCCCGCGCGCTATCAGATCGAATGGTGAGCGTCCGACATCGCGCCGCCACCCTCGCGACCCTCGGGGCCCTGGCCATCACCTGCCGCCACCCCGCCCCCGCCCCCGCCAACGACACCCGATCCATCCCCGTCTCCGCGCTTGCGTCCGCGCCCGCGCTTGCGTCCGCGCCCGCGCCCGCGCCCGCGCCCGCGCTTGCGTCCGCGTCCGCGCCCGCGCCCGCGCTTGCATCCGCGCCCGCCCTCAATCCCACCCCCTTCGGCCCTCCCGTCCCCATCCCGCACTACACCTGCCCCGTCGTCCTTCGCGGCGCCCACCGCTCCTTCCTCGCCG
>Ga0302326_10026257_pt1 | contig 11780 bp, 9 predicted proteins | sample Palsa_T0_3_FD_202264 | JGI IMG/M metagenome (GOLD analysis project Ga0302326, IMG submission 202264) | Peat permafrost microbial communities from Stordalen Mire near Abisko, Sweden - Palsa_T0_3 | ecosystem: Environmental > Terrestrial > Soil > Palsa > Peat permafrost | place: Sweden: Abisko... | reverse complement strand
CGAAATTAGTACCGTCACCGACGGCACAGCGCCGCTGTAGACCGCGAACGGCTCCAGCGTCACCACCGCCAGCAGAAAGATCAGCGTTAGCCCCGCGATCACGATATTCAGCGCGATCTCATTGGGCGTCTTCTGCCGCTGCGCGCCTTCCACCAGCGCGATCATGCGGTCCAGAAAGGTCTCGCCCGGATTCGACGTGATCTTCACCTTGATAAAGTCCGAGAGCACTTTGGTGCCGCCGGTCACCGCGCTCCGGTCGCCGCCGGATTCGCGGATCACGGGCGCGCTCTCGCCCGTGATTGCCGATTCATCCACGGTCGCGATGCCTTCGACCACATCTCCGTCGCCAGGAATAATCTCGCCGGCCTCCACCAGCACGATGTCGTCTCTGCGAAGCTGCGCCGCGGCGACAACCTCATTGCGCCCATTGATCAGGCGGCGCGCCGTGGTTTCCGTCTTGGTCTTGCGCAGCGTATCGGCCTGCGCCTTGCCGCGCCCCTCGGCCATGGCTTCCGCGAAGTTGGCGAAGAGGACGGTGAACCACAGCCATAGCGTGATCTGGAAAGTGAATCCAACATCGTGCGCGCCGACCGCGAGATCGCGGACCGCCAGCGCCGTGGTCATTACCGCGCCCACTTCCACCACGAACATGACCGGGTTCTTCATCATCGGCCGCGGGTGCAGCTTGCGGAACGAATCGCCGATGGCGCGCCGCACGATGGGCGGATCTAGCAGGGGCCGCGCGCGCGGCGCCTTTTTGGAAATCAGCGACGTGCTGTCGAGCGGTGGAGGAGGAATTATTGCGGTTGCCATTGCGTTAGCTCCAGAGCTTGCCTTGATGCATGAGGAAATGTTCGACGATGGGCCCGAGCGAGAGCGCCGGGAAGAATGTGAGCGCGCCCACGATCATCACCACCGCTACCAGCAGGAAGACAAAAAGCGGCCCGTGCGTCGGGAATGTGCCCGTGGAAACCGGCGTCTGCTTCTTCTGCGCCAGGCTGCCCGCCGCTGCCAGCAGCGGGATCATCATCAAGAATCTGCCGAACAGCATTGCAAAACCTATTGAGGTATTGAGATATGGCGTATTCGAGCTGATTCCGCCGAACGCGCTTCCGTTATTCCCCGCTGCGCTGGCGTAGGTGTAGAGAACCTCGGAAAGTCCGTGCGGCCCATGGTTGCCCAAGCTGCTCTTGACTGTGTTCAAGACGGCGCCCGCTCCAGCGAAACCGAGGATGGTGAATGCCAGCACTAAGGCCGCGAGCATCACCATCTTGACCTCTTTCTGTTCGATCTTCTTGCCGAGGTATTCCGGCGTGCGGCCCACCATCAATCCGGCGATGAACACCGCCAGGATGGCGAACATCAACATGCCATAGAGTCCGGAGCCAACGCCGCCGAAGATCACTTCTCCCAGCTCGATATTGACCAATGGCACGAGGCCGCCGAGCGGCGTCAGGCTGTCATGCATGGTGTTGACGGCGCCGCAGCTGGCGTCCGTAGTGACCACTGTGAAGAGCGAGGAATCGGCCATGCCGAAGCGGACATCCTTGCCCTCCCAATTCCCGTTCGCCGTTAGCCCCAGCCTGGTCAAATTTGGATTGCCAGCCATCTCCGACGGATAAGTGACGCAAACGCCGAAGATAAAGAGCGCCAGCATGGCTGCGAAGATGGCCCAACCTTGCCGCGAGTCTTTGACCATCTTGCCGAACGTGTAAGTGAGGCCCGCCGGAATCAGAAAAATGAACACCATCTGCGCGAAGTTCGAAAACGGCGTCGGGTTCTCAAACGGATGCGCGGAGTTGGCGGCGGTGAATCCGCCACCGTTGGTGCCGATCATTTTGATGGCTTCCTGCGAGGCGATGGGCCCTTGTGGAATGGTTTGCGCGGCGCCTTCCACGGTCGCGGCCTTGGTGTAGGGCGAGAAGTTCTGAATGACTCCCTGCGAGCACAGGAATAACGCCCCGGCCACCGAGAGCGGCAGCAGCAAATACACCGTGGCGCGCGTGAAATCCACCCAGAAATTGCCCAGCGATTTCGCGGAGAAGCGCGAAAAGCCGCGCACGCAAGCGATGGCCACGGCGATGCCGGCGGCTGCCGAAAAGAAGTTGTGCGTCGCGAGGCCGATCATCTCCGTGAGATAGCTCATGGTTGTCTCGGGCGTGTAGGCCTGCCAGTTGGTGTTGGTTGTAAAGCTGGCCGCCGTATTGAAAGCCAGAGCAGGACCCACATTGCCGAGGCCTTGCGGATTCAGCGGGAACCACTGTTGCAGCCGCTCGATCAAATAAGTCAGCAGCAGACTGACGATGCTGAACGCGAGCACGCCGCCGGCGTAACATGTCCAATGCTGTTCCGCAGTCTCGTCTATGCCGCACAGCTTGTAGATGGCTACTTCGAGCGGTCTAAGAAGCTTGTGCGCAAAGGTGCGCTCGCCGGCGAAGACCTTGGCCATGTAGGCGCCGAGGGGCGCGGTAAGAGCCGCGACTACGGCGATGAAAACTAATATCAGAAGGATGCCGCTGGCGCTCATTTATCGAGTCTCCATGAAAGAGCCGGCTGAAAGCCGGCTGCAGGGAAGATTGCCTGCCCCACAAAAAGCTCGCTCATCAGAACCTCTCCGGACGCAGGAGCGCGTAGAACAAATACACGCCCAAACCCACCGCTACTATCAGCGCAATCACGTAGTCCATAGCTCCTCTAAAGGCGGTCGCAGCCCTTCACAAACATCCAGGCGGCCGCAAAGAACAGAATCGGGATGAGAACGAAGATCAGATCGAGCATTCGTATTTACTCCACATGTATCAGTGCCACATGATGCCCGTCGCGGGCCAGCACCGCGGCGAGCCGTTCCTCGGAAGTCTTCCAGAGGCGCTTCCGCGTTCCCAGCAGAACCGTCGATTCCGGTTTGAGCGCGTGCCGGAAGCCCTCCTGACAACTGCGCGCCAGCACCACCTGAGGATTGACAGGCAGCGGACACCGGCCGGCCAGATCGATGAGCTGATCCACCAGATGCGCGTGTACCAGCGCCGGGCATCCGAAAGACATCGGATAGGGAACGGCATGTACCGCAACCAGCATCAAGCTCGCATTGAGCCTGGCCGTAAACGCCGCCACACGCTTCATGACGGCTTCGGTCACGGCCCACTCCGTAAACGGGACTACGATCTCGATTGCGCCGCATTGGCCGCCGGTCTCGATCGATGGCGGATCGATTTGTAAGTCTCCGTGCGTTTGCATCCTCTATCAGCGTACGCCCCGCCACATAAAGAAGTCGTAAAGGAAAAATCAAGAATGGATTAGGGGTACCTTTACTGCATGAGCAACGGTCTGGCGAAGCACCTGTTAAAGCCATTTTTCCTCTGCATGTTGGCCGCGCCTTGCTACGCCCAAGGCGAGCAAGACCGCGAACTGCGCAGTGAGCTTGCGGAATTGCGAGCGCTGGCGCAAGGCCTGCAGGCCCGAATCGATAATCTGGAAAAGCGGCTGACGCCTCCGGCTCCGGGGAACCCGGCGGCCGCGCCGCCAAGCGCACTGCCCGCAGCCGCGGCCACAGCTCCAACCGCAACCGGGCCGCTCGCCGGGGTGCTTGGGAGTACAACCGTCAACCTCGCCGTAGACGGCTATTATGGCTACAACTTCAATGCGCCCATCGGCCGCGTCAATCTGTTGCGCGCCTACGACGTCAGTAGCAACAGCTTCAGCCTGAACCAAGCCAATCTCGTTCTGGAAAATGCCCCCGACCCAGGCAACGGTAAGCGGTTCGGAGCGCGCCTCGATCTGCAATTTGGACAATCCACGGAGACTCTCCAGGGAAATCCGGCCAACGAGCCGCGCCCCGAAATCTACCGGAACATCTTTCAGGCCTATGGCACTTATGTGGCGCCTATCGGCGACGGGCTCACCATCGATTTCGGCAAATGGTCGAGCTCCATCGGCATTGAGGGAAATTACACTAAGGACCAAGTCAACTATTCGCGGTCCTTCTGGTTCGACTATCTTCCTTTCTATCATATGGGGGTACGGACAAGCTACAAAGTCAATGATAAGTTGGCGCTGAATTACTGGGTCACCAACGGGACGCAACAATCGGAAGCATTCAACAGCTTCAAAGACGAACTGTTTGGGTTTAACCTGCTGCCAACCAAGACCGTAAGTTGGACAGTGAATTACTATTTTGGCCAGGAACACCCTGACGTGCAATACTTCCCCAACGGCGGAGCTCCGGCGAACGCTCCCGAGCAGCAAGGGGTTCCGTTCGAGCCGATCAGCCCCGCGCTCAAGGGCCGCCTGCACATCTTCGACAGTTATGCCACATGGCAGACGACGCCTAAACTGATGTTAGCCGTCGACGCCGATTGGGTGATCGAACGCGCCAACCTCAATTCATCGCCCGCCGAAACCGCAGGCGGAGCCGGGTATGCGCGTTATCAATTCACGCCCAGGATAGCTCTGGGAACCCGCGCAGAGTATCTGAACGATCGCAATGGCCTCTTTAGCAGTACGCCGCAATCGCTCAAGGAGGGGACAGTCACGGGCGATTACAAATTTGGGGATGGATTTTTGCTTCGCCTGGAATGGCGCCGCGATCTTTCCAACCATGCCTACTTCTACACCGATACGCAGGGCCTGCTGAGCAATCACCAAACCACTGCCACGGTCGGTCTGATCTGGTGGTTCGGGCCAAAACAGGGGGCGTGGTAACTGGATGTCGATGACGCTTTTGAATTTGACAAATCGAAGCCAAGTTCTAGTAAGTGAGTTTGGATTGTTGGGGTTGGTGGCGTTGCCGCCGCGCTTGGAGACACTAAGAGCATACGGGTTAGGAAAAATACGTTGCGAGCGGAGCAATCTGAGCTGCTTCCGGACCAGCGAGTGTAGCTGACGCGTGTGAGTGGTAGCGCAAACGGTTTACCCGATTTGACTTTAGCATGTAGATGTTAACGTTCTGGGGTGGATTGTCTGTAAGTGACTGAAACGGTGAGAAAAATAAAGTTGGTTTGGGCGTGACTGCGCATTTCAGCCCAATGCAACATTAAAGGATGGTGCCGCAGCGGGAGGCGAATATATCTTGTTGAGATTAAAAATCAAAGCCATTTCCGGGGATGTAATCCGCATCCAGTTGCGTCGAATCGCGGCGTCCCGCGCCGAAGCCTGGCGAGGGATCGCGGGCTAGAATCGGTAATGTTGAGGAATGGAACGAGGGATTGACGCACGCCGGCTCGCAAAGGAGATAGCGTCCAGGCTCGCGGGGCTATCGAGCCGCACCACTCCGGCGGCACGGTGTGTCCGGCGCGAGTATTCTCGCATGCTCGCGAAGGCGGGGCCCGACCTGGTGGTCCGGATTGCGCTTCTTTTGGCCGGGCGACGCGACTTTGCTTGCCGGTTTGTCGCTTATGAGATTGTCCGATATCACAGAGCTGCGGTTGCGGGCCTCACACTCGACGATTTGCTGAAACTTGGCAATGGGATCGACAGTTGGGGCGCGGTGGACGGTTTCGCCTGTCTTCTATCGGGACCGGGTTGGCGGGATGGCCGGGTTTCGAGCGCGGTCATTCGCGGCTGGGCTCGCAGCGAAGATCGCTGGTGGCGGCGTGCTGCGCTGGTCAGCACCGTCGCCCTGAGCCGGCGTGGTGAAGCGGAGGATGTCCGGAACGTAATCGAGGTCTGTGGTTTGGTGGTGTCCGACCGGGACGATATGGTGGTTAAGGCGTTGTCTTGGGCGCTACGCGAACTGGCGAAGAAGCATGAGGAGGAGGCGGGGAAGTTTGTCGCGCAGCACAGAGTCAGGTTGGCGTCACGCGTGATACGTGAGGTTCATACCAAGATTATGAGCCAACGCCACGGCCAATGACTGACGGTTCTTGTTTAGTTGAGTCCGCTACAAATAAGAACACTCTCTCACGGTCGTGGCTCTGATCTCAGACGGTTGATCCTGCGAAAATGCAAAGTATGTTCGATCGCCTACGAATCCGAGCTTGGTACGGCCACGCCCTCATGACTGCCGGGTTGCTGCTTACGCTTCTGCTGTGTCTTCGGGGAACCGCGGCGCCCGATTCCTTCCACTTCGCGATTTTGGGCGACCGGACCGGCGAGGCCCAACCGGGCGTCTACGAACAAGTGTGGAAGGAGGTGGCAGCCGAAAGCCCCGCATTCGTCGTCAGTGTTGGCGACACCATTCAGGGGATGAACGACGCCAGTGCAGAAGCGGAGTGGCTTGAAGCGAGCCGGATTCTCAAACCTTTCCGGAGTTATCCACTGTATCTCGCACCCGGCAACCATGATATCTGGTCGGCGGCATCGGAGCGGCTGTTCCGGCAGTATGCGGCGCGTCCTGTACACTACAGCTTCGATTACGGGCAAGCGCATTTCACCGTGCTGGACAATAGCAGGACTGAGCAACTGACGGACCCGGAACTGGTCTTCCTTGAAAACGACTTGAAGGCCCATGCCGGGCAGCCGCTGAAGATTGTCGTCTCGCACCGGCCGTCGTGGTTACTGAATGTGGCGCTGAGGAATCCGAACTTCGCGCTGCACCAACTTGCCCGGCAATACGGCGTCCAGTATGTGGTCGCCGGACACATTCACCAGATGCTTTGTCTGGAGCTCGAAGGCGTGACATATGTCTCACTGGCGAGTTCGGGCGGCCATCTCCGGTTGTCCGGAGCCTACGAAGACGGTTGGTTTTTCGGACATGCGCTGGTGGAAGTCCACGGTAAGAGCATCGACTTCCAAATCAGGGAGCTAAGTGAGCCGCACGGCAACGGCCGGATAACAAAACTAACAGACTGGGGCATGGCCGGTCTGGTCAAGAGAGACCAACGAGTGTCCGCGCCGGCTAAGTAGCTGGGGTTCCTGATTCCTCATGGCGACTAAGCCCCGCATCCAACGCTTCGGCGATTTTCCCCACATCATCCGCCGTAATCACCAGCGGCGGCGACAAGATAATATTGCATCCGGAGATACGGACCATAGCTCCTGCCTCATAGGCGCCTTCGGCAATCGCGCTCATCGTTTCCTTTCCCGCGGGGGTCTTGGCGCCACGGTCGGAAACAATCTCCAGGGCAGCCATCAGGCCTTTGGCCCGTACGTCGCCCACTAGAGCATGCCTGGCTTTCAGCGCTTCCAGCGCCGCCATCAACTCCTGTCCGCGCGCGGCCGCATTCTCGTTAACCTTAAGTCTTTGTGTTTCTTCCAGCGCCGCGATGCCCGCGGCGCATCCGACCGGATGTCCGGAATACGTGTAGCCGTGCCCGACCATGCCGAAGGCGTCCTTGCTGCCCTCGATCGCTGTGGCCACATTTTCTCCGAGCAGCGTCGCGGCCAGCGGAAAGTAGCCGCTGGTAAGGGCTTTGGCGACGCACATCATGTCGGGCTTGACATTCCATAGCCGCGATCCGCACCAGGCGCCGGTGCGGCCGAAGGCAGTAATCACCTCATCGGCGATCAACAGGATCTCGTATTTGTCGCAGATCGCGCGGACCAACGGCATGAAGCTCTCGTGCGGCACGATCACGCCGCCGGCGCCCAGCACCGGCTCCATGATGAACGCTGCCACCGTGTCCGGTCCCTGAAACACGATTTCGTCTTCGAGAGCGCCGGCGCACAGCTCGGCGAGGCGTCGCGCGTCTGTCTCTCCGAACGGATTGCGATACGAATAGGGCGCGGCAATATGGTAACAGCCCGGCAGCAGGGGCTCATAGTTGCGGCGGAAAGTGGCGTGGCCGTTGACCGAGGCTCCGCCGAAATGCGTGCCGTGATATCCCCTCTTAAGCGCGATGAACTTGGTGCGGTCGCGCTGGCCGCGCACTTTCCAGTATTGGCGAGCCAGCCGCAGCGCGGTCTCCACCGCATCCGAACCGCCCGAGCTGAAGAACGCGCGCACCATCCCCTCCGGCTCGAAGAAGCGGCATAACTCATCGGAGAGCTCGATCGCCGGACCCGTCGACGTGCCGCGAAATCCCGAATAGTAAGGTAATACGGCAAGCTGATCGGCGATAGCTCTCTTGATTGGTTCGCAGGAGTAACCCAGGTTGACGTTCCACAGCCCGCCGACGGCGTCGAGAACGGTCCGGCCTTCGATGTCGGTAATGGTCACGCCCTCGCCTTTCACGATCACCTTGGGCGGATGACTCCGCATCTCACCGGGATGCGCCATGGGGTGCCAGATGGATTTGGCATTTTGCTCGACAAGAAAAAGAGGATCACGCATAGCTTGTCTCCTGAAAGGAATGGAAGGCGACGGCCACGCGGGCAAGCACGCGCCGCCTCGGTATTAACGCAGGCTTTAGAAACTGGCACTCGCCGCCCTTGGTTTCACATGCGCCGATGAGCAGAATCGAGATCATGAATATGTCAGTCATCTTGACAGTGGGGCGGCCTCTTTGCAAGTCTGGGATGCGGTGGACCAAGTCAAGACCGCTTGGATCGCCCTATAGACGGATGGTAACTCGAACATGACTCCTGATGAATTTCGCGCGGCGGGACACCAGTTGATCGATTGGATCGCCGACTACCGGACCCGGGTCGCCGATCTGCCGGTGATGGCCCAGACCGCGCCGGGCGAGGTCAGAGCCCAGCTTCCCGCCGAACCTCCGCTCGCGCCGGAGCCCTTCGCCGGCATTCTCGGCGATCTCGACAAGATTGTTGTTCCGGGACTCACGCATTGGCAACACCCGAGTTTCTTCGGATACTTTCCCTCGAATGGGTTGCTTGCGAGTGTGCTTGGCGACTTCGCCAGTACCGGCCTCGGCGTGTTGGGTCTCTCATGGCAATCGAGCCCGGCGCTCACGGAGATCGAAGAAGTAGTCACTGACTGGATGCGTCAGATGACGGGGCTATCCGATGCGTGGAGCGGAGTGATACATGACACAGCCTCCACTTGCACCCTGGTCGCCCTGATGTGCGCCCGTGAGAGAGCGACTAACTACAGTCTCAGCCGGGGTGGACTGCAAGCCGAGAAACAGCCGCTGGTAGTATATGCTTCGGCGCAAAGTCATAGCTCAGTGGATAAAGCCGCGCTGCTTGCCGGGTTCGGCCGCCACAACGTGCGCGTGGTCGCACACGATTCAGACTATGGGATGCGCGCGGCCGCCTTGGAAGAGGCAATCGAGAGCGACCTCGCCGCGGGTTTGCTGCCCTGCGCCGTCGTCGCCACCACCGGCACGACTGCTTCCACCGCGCTCGATCCGGTGGAGGATCTGGCGCGCGTTGCGATCCGGCACGGAGTCTGGCTGCACGTCGATGCCGCGATGGCCGGCTCGGCTATGATTCTTCCCGAATGCCGCTGGATGTGGCAAGGCATCGAGGCCGCGGACTCGCTGGTTCTGAATCCTCACAAATGGTTGGGCGTCGCGTTCGATTGCTCGCTGTATTACGTTCGCGACCCCGAACATCTGATCCGGGTCATGTCGACCAACCCCAGTTTTTTGCAGTCCTCTTACGACGCGCAGGTGAAGAACCTCCGCGATTGGGGGCTTCCGCTGGGGCGGCGCTTTCGCGCGTTGAAGCTGTGGTTCATGATCCGTGAGCAGGGCGTGACCGCGCTGCAGAATCGCCTGCGGCGCGACATGGAGAACGCTCAATGGTTTGCCGGTCAGGTCCGCAATACGCCAGGCTGGAGCGTCTTGGCGCCGGTTCCCCTGCAAACCGTCTGCATTCGCCACCAGCCACAGGGGCTGGAGGGGCAAGCTCTCGACAAACATACGCTGGGATGGGTGGGCCGTGTGAACCGGTCCGGCGCCGCGTATCTGACGCCGGCGATTCTCGACGGACGCTGGATGGTGCGCGTCTCAATCGGCGCCATACCGACCGAGCGCGTGCATGTCGAAGCGCTGTGGAAGTTGATTCGTAAGGAAGCGGAAACGCCGACGGGCGGGTCTTGAGCGTCGCGGCCGGGGTGCGCGCCCAATCGCGGACGCGCCGGTGTCCGCGTTCGGAGACATTCCTGCCAGCTCCGCGTCCCGCGACCTACAGAAAGGGATTCTCGATCCGCACGCCATTAATCTTTGTTCCATGGCTGAGATCTTCGGTGTACAAAATCGAGCAGCCCGCTTCAACCGCGGCCGCGACGATCAGGGAGTCGTACCAGGAGAGACGGTGGCGGGAACGAATGTCGAGGGCATCGCTGAATAGCCCCATCGAGGGCTGGACCGCGAACAGCGGCCGGAATACCGCGCCGATATAAAGCCGCGCCTGCTCGGTGGTAAAAGGAACCGCGAACTTCTTCAGCGCCACGTTCAGAAATTCCTGAACCACCTGATAGCTGACAACTCCGGTCTTACGGTCGATCACGCGACCGATCAGGGCATCCGCAATCGCCTTCTTTTGGTCGTCACCCTGGTCAACGGCATACACAAAGATATTCGTGTCTAGAAACGCTCTAACGCTCATTCATCTCGTCTCGCGAGAACTTGCGTCCGGCCCGCACTCCCGATTGGGCAAGATTGCGCATCAACGCCCGGTATTCCCGCAGACCGCTCTCCCGCGCCGTATAGTCCGCCAGCCACTCCCTAAAAGCCTGGTTGAGAGTTGTGTGCTTCGCACGCGCGATTTGGCGGGCCTGTTCGATCAACTCTTCTTCGGCGCTGAGGGTGACATTTTTCATACGATTCCAGTGTACACGAAAACAGTGTGATACGCTTGGGCGGGTCCAGCCATACCAACAGCGCGGCTCATCCCACTTCCGTTACACTGGTGTTTCTTCCATCGTGAACGCCGTCGAATTCCAGGCAGTTTCCAAGAGCTACTCCATCTATGACGCGCCCGCCGGGCGTCTGAAGGAGTTGCTCACGTTCAACCGCCTGAATTGCCATCGCGATTTCTGGGCGCTGCAGGATGTCAGTTTCGAAGCGAAGCGCGGCGAAACCTTCTGCATCGTCGGCGAAAATGGATCGGGCAAAAGCACGCTGCTGCAAATGGTCGCCGGGATCATGCATCCCACCGCGGGAAACATCATCGTGAACGGGCGCGTTTCGGCGCTGCTCGAATTGGGCGCGGGCTTCAACCCGGAATTCAGCGGACGCGATAACGTCTATCTGAACGGGTCCATTCTCGGTCTCAACCGGCGCCAGATCGACGCACGCTATAAGGATATCGAGAGCTTTGCCGAAATCGGCGAGTTCATCAACCAGCCCGTGAAAACCTATTCGAGCGGCATGGTGGTGCGCCTGGCCTTCGCGGTGGCCATCAACGTCGATCCCGAGGTTCTGCTGGTGGATGAAGCCCTGGCCGTGGGCGATCTCTACTTCCGCCACCGATGCATGCGCAAGGTGCATGAGTTGCGCGCGCGCGGCGTCACCATCTTATTCGTTTCGCATGCCGTCGCGGACGTGAAGGCGATCGGCGACCGCGCCATGTGGCTCGATCATGGACGCGTGGTGGAACTGGGATCGCCGGAGCGGGTGATTTCGAAGTATCTGGCCGCCACCGCCGCCAAGGATTCCACCTACCGGCTGCACGAAGTGGAGAGCCACGCGCCGCGAACCGCCGCCGCGGCTATCCGCGCGCCGGAAATCGTCGAGACCATTCCGAATATCGACCATCGCCATGGCGATGGCAAGGCGCGGATCATCGGCATCGCCGTACTCGATGAGAATGGCCTGCCGCTCCACATGCTCCAGCCGGCCTCGCGCATCCTGGTTCGCATCAGCGCGCGCGCTTCGGCATATGTGGCCATTCCCAACGTTGGCTTCATGCTGCGCAATCAGCTCGGCATGGATTTTTCAGGTACCAACACGGTGCGCGAAGGCTACCAGATCGACCCCATGCAGCCGGGCGATATCATC
>Ga0302326_10026254_pt1 | contig 11781 bp, 11 predicted proteins | sample Palsa_T0_3_FD_202264 | JGI IMG/M metagenome (GOLD analysis project Ga0302326, IMG submission 202264) | Peat permafrost microbial communities from Stordalen Mire near Abisko, Sweden - Palsa_T0_3 | ecosystem: Environmental > Terrestrial > Soil > Palsa > Peat permafrost | place: Sweden: Abisko... | reverse complement strand
TGCGTGGCGCTGGCGGCGTAGAGATATTCGTTGCCGAGGCGGCGCGCCGGATCGCCGGTGCAGGTTTCCTCGGTGCCGAGAATCGCAAAGCGCACGCCCGCCTGCCGCATAATCGCCGAGAACGACTTGCTCACCTTCTGGTTGCGCTCGTCATATGAACCGGCGCATCCGACCCAGTAGAGCACCTCGACCTCTTCCGGATGCTCGACTTCGGCCATCGTGGGAATCTCGAGGCCCTCGGCCCAGTCGGCGCGTTTTTCCTGCGCGAGCCCCCACGGATTTCCCTGCACCTCGATACCCTTGAACGCTCCCGTCGCCTGGGTGGGAAACTTGCTCTCCATCAGGGTCTGATGGCGCCGCATATCGACGATACGCTGGATGTGTTCGATCGAAACCGGGCATCCCTCTTCGCACCATCCGCAGGTCGTGCATCCCCATATGGCGGCTTCGGTGGCGACCTCGGTGATCATATCGGGACCGGACCATTCGGGTACGGCAGTCTCGCCGGTGGCGCCGGCTGCCGCCGCGATCAGAGTGGGCGCTTTGTCGAGCAGATGCTCCCGCTGACTGATCACGAGGAACTTCGGATTGAGCGCCTTGCCGGTCTGCACAGTCGGGCAGTTGAGCGTGCAACGGCCGCATTCGAGACACGACGCCATGTCGAGAAGCTGCTTCCAGCTATATTGCTCGACTTGCGAGACGCCAAAGGTCTCGGCGTTTTCAAAATCGACGATAGGCCGCAAGCGCCCGCGCGGACCGAGGTTGCGGAAGAAAAGATTCACCGGCGCGATGAAGATGTGGCGCAGTTTGGTAAAGGCGAAACTGAAGAGCAGCGTGTAAACCAACAGCACATGAACCAGCCAGAGGTATCGATGGAATGTCACGCCCGCGCCCATCGCGCCTTCGACGCGGCCAACGACGCGTCCGACGTAGGCCCATTCGACAAAGCCGGGAGGATTCGCATTGATGCGCGCGCCTTCAAGCATCAGGCCGGTTGCCGCGACAATCACGAGCATCGTCAGCGGAAACCAGTAGCCGAGCCGATTCTCTAAACTGTAGCGAAGCTTGTCGGCGGGCGGCTGATTCAGCGGCTGCGGACGGACGATTAGACGCCGGAGGGCGGCGGCAATCACGCCGACGATCACGAGCAGGAAAAATGTATCCATCGCGGCTTTGAAGACGTGATAGAACGCGCCGTAGAAAAAGTAGAACGGCACGCCGATCGCGCCCGAGAGTTCGGCGATATCGCTGTTGATGAAGACGATATTGGTGCCGATGAACAGCCCGATAAAGCCGACGTACAGCGAGTAATGCATCCAGCCCCACGACTCGCGGACGACGGTGCGCTGGCCGAAAGCGTCGCGGATCATGATCCATGCGCGGCGAGCGGGGTGATCGAAGCGATTTTCGGCCGTGCCGAGCCGCACGATTCGGTACCATCGAATCGCGGCGACGATCAGCGCTCCCATCAGGACGAAGAAAAGCGCGTACAGCGGGACTTGAAAGGCGACCGGGACGTTCCACAGAATCGGGCGGGTGATGTTGCGGTCCATCGGAGGTGGCTCCCATTTGCGCGGCGCGGAAATTTCCGGCCGGCGCGATCACTGACGTTGCAGCAGTGACCGCGTAATTTCAATGGCCGCGATGGCCGCGATGGCCATCCTTATCGTTCTGGGAATCAGAGGCGGAACGCGGTGGACGCAGCGTATAGGTCGCGATGCGTGCGCGCGGCCTTCAGGCGTCAGCAGTTAGCGATCCACCTGCGGTATTTGTTGTGAGTACCTCGCTATTTGCGCCGATCCACGAGTTCTCTCAGGACCGTTTCAAGCGGAACCGTGCCCTTAAGTGATCCTGTCTCACCACCCTCGAACTCGATCCAACCTTCGTTGAAACCGTCCAGCATCCGCATGCGAGGTGTAGGATCAGCCACTCCTTGCGCTTTGAACAACGCTTCCCATTTCTCGCGCGGAATCGCCTCGATCGTGACGCCACGCCCCAGCACTTTCGAAAAAGTTGTGGCGATGTCATTCGGGGTGATGCGCCGGGATCCCTCCAGCTCGATAACTTTTCGCCCGCTCCACGTCTCCTGGAGCAACTCGGCTGCAACGCGGCCGATGTCCGCGGTGGCGACCATCGGAAACGGCTTATCCAGCGGCTGGAGAAAGCTCTGAAGCACGCCCGTCTTCACGGCCGGCTCGACATCCGATGCCGCATTTTCCATGAACCAGGCGGCGCGAAGAAATGCGACCGGCATCGGCAAGAGTCCCAGCGCTCGCTCCATCATTTGTAGTTGGGTGAGTAGATTCGGCTGTCTCGCCTGCGCGCCGATTGTTGACAGGCAAACAATCTTCCCGGGCGCCGCAGTTTCGACTGCTTTCTTCAATGCAGAGATAGCGGCCGCCGCTTCGGGAAAACCTTTCGACGGTGCGAAGTTTGGCGGAAGCAGAATAAACACGCCGTCGGTACCAGCGAATGCGGCCTCGAGCGCCTTGGCGTCAGTCATTGCCGCTAAGGCAACATCGCATCCTTGCTTTGCCCAGGCCTCTCCCTTTTCGACGCTGCGCACGAGGGCCCGCACCGCGTGGCCGGCGGCCAGCAAGGTCTTGGCGACCACGCTGCCCACCTGGCCCGTAATTCCCGTGATCCCGAAGGTCTGGCTGTTTTCGCGAGGCTTCGTATTCATATCGATACCGGAATCGGCGACGGAACGCCGGAACGCCGCGAATAGATCGTGGCGCGGTGCGGCGGCGTCAGGAGTGCTTGAGCTTTTTCAGCTCCTCCACCATTTCCGGAACGGCCTTGAAGAGATCGGCGACCAGGCCGTAGTCGGCGACGGTGAAGATCGGCGCCTCAGCATCTTTGTTGATCGCGACGATCGTCTTGGAGTCCTTCATACCCGCCAGATGCTGGATCGCGCCCGAAATTCCCACCGCAACGTAGAGCTCCGGCGCGACGACCTTGCCGGTCTGCCCGACCTGCAGATCGTTGGGCACAAAGCCGGCGTCGACAGCCGCCCGGCTCGCGCCCATCGCCGCGCCCATCTCATCGACGAGGGGCTCCAGCACCGTCTTGAAATTCTCGCCCGATTTCAGGCCGCGCCCGCCGGAGACGACAATCCGGGCTTCGGTGAGCTGCGGGCGATCGCTTTTGGTCTGGTCGAATGACACGAACTTCGTCTTGAGCGACGCGGGGTCGAGTTCGGCGGCGATCTTTTCGATCGGCGCCGTCGCATCGCCCGGCGTCGCGGCATCGAAAGCAGTGGCGCGCACAGTCACAATTTTGACGGGACCGTCGAGTTCGATCGTCGCCAGGACGTTGCCGGCGTACATCGGACGGACAAACGTGCCGTCATCGTTAATCGCGACGATTTCGGACGCCATCGGAGCGCCGAGACGCGCTGCCAGCCGCGGCATCAGGTCCTTGCCCATCGCGGTGGCAGTCGCGACGACATATTCGGCGCCGGTTTTTTTCACGAGCCCGGCGAATGCCTGAGCGTGAGAATCGGCGACATAGTTGGCGAGCTCAGGGGCTTCGAGCGCAATTATGCGGCTTAAGCCGTACTTGGTGAGGTCACCCGCCCGTGCTTCCGCATTTTGACCGACGACTACGCCAATACAGCTTCCGCCGCGCTTGCGGGCGATCTCAAGACCGGCGTGAACGGCCACCAAAGTTGTCTTTGGAAAGCGTTCGCCTTGATATTCGGCGAATACCAGAACGTCACCCATCACTAATACCTGTCTATCTCTATCCGCCACTCTGTGGCGTTTCTTGCAGTGCTAAAAGTTCTGTCCGGCGATTTCCGGCTGCTCAGATCACCTTGGCTTCCGAATGGAGCGCGCGCACCAGCGCCTCGGCGGAGTCGACCTTCTGACCGGCCTGCCGTTTGGCCGGCGCCTTGAGCTCCTTGATGCGGATTCGCGGCGCGAGATCGACGCCAAGGCTGACGGCGTCGGACTCCTTCAGCTCCTTCTTGCGGGCCTTCATGATGCCGGGCAACGACGCGTAGCGCGGCTCATTGAGTCGCAAGTCGGTTGTGACGACGGCAGGCAGCGCGAACGAAATCGTTTCCAGTCCGCCATCGACTTCGCGTACGACGGTGCAGTTGCCGTCGGCGATTGCGAGCTTGGAGGCGAACGTCGCCTGTGGCCATCCGAGCAGTTCGGCCAGCATCTGACCGACCTGATTCGAATCGTCGTCGATCGCCTGCTTACCTATAATCACTAGGTCCGGCTTTTCGTCAGCGACCACGGCCGCCATGATGCGCGCGATCGCGAGCGTATCGAGGGCGGTATCACTCTTGATGAGTATCGCGCGGTCGGCGCCCATCGCGAGCCCCGTCCGAAGCTGTTCGGCCCACGCCGGCTGGCCGATCGACAACAGTACGACTTCGCCCGAGCCAGTCTTTTCCTTGATTCTCAGGGCTTCTTCGATTGCGATCTCGTCGAACGGATTGATCACCCACTTGACGTTGTCAGTCGCGATACCGGAGCCGTCGGGCAGCACGCGGATAGTCGTAGCCGGGTCGGGCACGCGTTTGACCGGAACGAGAACTTTCACAGCAATCTCCAGGTCCAGGTTTTTCGAATCTTTCGACGACCGGCCGGAATCTACAGCGAAAAATGCCGGCCGGACCGAAAGATTACAATAACGCGCGGCATCTTACGACGCGACGCGAAGCCGGGTTGCGTGACTACTCGTTGTAGCCGAGACGCTTGGACAATTCGCGGCCCGCATCGAGGATAAGCGGCCCGATTTCGCCGGTAATCCGCTCGGCCGGGATGCGATAGGTCGGGCCGGCGACCGCCAGCGATCCGACCACCGATCGCGTGTAATCGCGAATCGGCACGGCCACCGACGAGACGTCTTCGGAATATTCGCCGCGATCATAAGAATAGCCATCGCGCGCGACCGCCTGGAGCTGTTCGATAAGGATAGCGCGATCGATAATCGTACGGTCGGTGTACCGATCGAGCTGCTCAGGCAGCGTCGCCATAAGCTGCTCTTCCGAATCAAAGGCGAGGTAAGCCTTGCCAACTGCAGTGCAATGCAATGGCAGCGCCTCCCCGATAGGAGTTATGATTTTAACCGGACGGCCTTCGGGCTCGGCGACCTCGAGCGGAACGACGCCGCGGCGGCGCAAAATCGCGACGAACGAACTTTCGCCCGCGCGATGGGCAATATCATTGAGAATCGGGCGCGCCTGATGGACCAGGCCCATATGATGGATATAGCGGCGACCGAGATGAAGGCATTTCACGCCGAGGCGATAATTTTCGGAGCTGCGATTCTGTTCGATATAGCCGCGCGCTTCGAGCGTCGCGAGCAGTCTGAAGACGTTGTTCTTGTGGAGCTTCAGACGTTTGGAAAGTTCGGTGACGCCGAGCTCATCGGATTCGCCAAAAAATTGTTCGAGAACATCGAGCGAGTGCGCGACGGATTGAATAACGTAGTTCGTCTTGTCCCGTTTGACCACACGATTTCCCCTGCTGGAGTCGTCGATGCTTATCCAGAAAATTGGAAAAGATGTTTTATCGTAGGCCCGTAGGTCATCGCAAGTCAACGTCACGTATATCGCCCTGAACGACGCCGCTAAACCCGCGTTTGATGAGGTTTACTCAATGGAGATTCTGAAAACCGGCGCACTTTCGCCGTCGGCCTTCCGTCGTATCGATGAGTCCGACGACGAGCGCTTCTACGATTTTCCTCGGCGCACCGTTCATATCGACAATGGCGCAATCGCCACGATCGGTGAAATTTACGCGAGCCGAATTCCCGCTGGCGGCAAGATCCTTGACCTTATGAGCAGTTGGCGGTCGCATTTCATCGATACTGCGCGGCCCGGCCGGCTGGTCGGGCTAGGGCTCAACCGTCCCGAAATGGAAGATAATCCTGCCCTCGATGAAGTGATCGTTCACAACGTGAATCGCGATTTTCGGCTGCCCTTCGACGATGATGCCTTCGACGGCGCCGTGCTGACAGTGTCGGTGCAATATCTGACGAGTCCGATCGATACGTTTCGCGACGTCGGCAGAATCCTCAAGCCTGGCGCGCCATTTATCGTCACTTTTTCCAACCGGATGTTCCCGACCAAGGCCGTCGCGATATGGATGGGCTCAAGCGAAGCGGAAAGAGTCGCGCTGGTGCGGCGATACTTCATGGACAGCGGCGCCTTTGAGGGAATAGAAGTGATCGAGAAGAATAGCGACGGCGACTCTGATCCCATTTATGCAGTTATCGGCACGCGAAAGTCCGGCGAGTAATTAGTGATAGCCCATCGCGGTCTAAGACATCTTGCGCTGCGTGTCGCCGACGTCGGCCGGGCGCTCGAATTCTACCATCGGGTCTTCGGCATGCGCGTCGTATGGCAGCCTGACAACGATAACGCCTATCTCAGCTCCGGATGCGACAACCTCGCACTCCATCGCGGCACGCCGGGTAGCGGTCCCTCGCAGGCGCTGGACCATTTGGGCTTTATCGTGCCGACTATCAAGGAGGTCGAGGACGCCTTCGAATGGGTGCGTGCCAGCGGAATTACCGTGCTCAATCCACTACGGCACCATCGCGATGGTTCGGTTTCTTTTTACATAAGCGACCCGGACGGCAACCATATCCAGGTTCTCTACGAGCCGCTGACCAGCTCGATAGTCATTGACGATCAGGCGCGCTGAGCGTTCTCGGCGCAATCGGAAGGAATTCCTGATGGGTACAAGCCGCGCAACCGCAATCGGAACCGCCGATTATGCGACCCGCTTTCCGAAAATTCTGCCGCATTACCGCACGATACTTGGGCTGAAGGCGGCGCCGGTCGGCGTCGGCACCTATCTCGGGGAGACCGACGACGAAACCGACCGCGCATACGAGGCCGCCCTTAAGGTCGCGCTGCTCGGCGGCCTTAACCTTGTCGATACCGCCGTCAACTATCGTTTCCAGCGCGGCGAACGATGCATCGGCCGCGTTCTCAATCAGCTTTTTCGCAGTGGCGAGCTTCGCCGGGAAGAAGTTATCGTCGCGACCAAGGGCGGGTATATCACCTTCGACGGCGCCCTGCCGGCCAATCCGCGCGAGTGGTTCGATAAAACCTACGTCGCGACCGGTATCGTCGATCCCTCCGATCTCGTCGATGGCACCCACTGCCTGACACCGCGATGGCTCGAAACGATGCTCCAGACCAGCCTGCGCAATCTCGGGCTCGACGCCGTCGATATCTACTATCTCCATAATCCCGAGCAGCAGCTCGAAGAGGTCAACCGCGCCGAGTTCACCGATCGCTTACGCCGCGCCTTCGAACTGCTCGAGACCAAGGTGCAGGAGGGCAAGATTGGCGTGTACGGCGCGGCGACCTGGAACGGCTTCCGGATGCCGCCCGGCCATCAGTCGTACCTCTCGCTCGAGGAATTGCTGGGGATAGCCTTCGATGTCGGCGGCGATGACCATCATTTCCGCGTCATCCAGCTTCCTTACAACCTGGCGATGCCCGAAGCGCTCACTGCGATCAATCAGACCACTCTTGCCGGCGAAGGATCGCCGCTGGCTGCCGCCGGAGCGATGAATATCGCGGTATGCGCGAGTGCGTCGCTACTTCAGGGTCGGCTCTCCAACAAGCTGCCGCCGATCGTGGCCGAGGCGTTTTCAGGGCTTTCGACCGACGCGCAGCGGGCCGTTCAGTTCGTGCGCTCGACTCCCGGCGTCGATGTGGCGCTGGTCGGCATGAAATCCGTCGCCCATGTTCGTGAAATGCTCGACCTTGCCGCGCATCCGCCCGCGCCGTTCGACGCATTGATGAAGCTCTTCAAGCAGGGTGGCGAATCCTGAAGCGTCCGGGCGCGCCACCGGCCAGATAAGCCTGATGTAACCGCGGGTACCGATGCGGGGGTTGAGTTATGACGGCCCGCTCTGGACAATCGATATGACTTCGCGGCTTGGTCGGTGCAGGGAGGGGCTTGGCGGCGCGCCCCGGGTGCGAGGGCACATTCGTCAGGTGAGGCGGGATGCTGTTTTCTTACTGGCCGGGCTTCCGTTCCCGGATTACGTTCATAGTGGTTGTCGGGATGCTGATTGCGGCGATGTGGCCGCGGCCAGCCGCGGCGCGCAACTGGCTCGATTTTCCACTGACCAACTTCAACATTTACAACGCTGCCGACGGCAAGTTAATCGGCCGCGGCCACTACGTGGTTACTCATCCCACCCCCGGACAGGTGCTGATTCATGGGGAAAATCATTATCTGGACGGCGAATACGATATCGAGAACGACCTTCTCGACCTTCATTCGCCCGGCGATTCGCTGCCCACGATGCGCACGTTCAACCATACGTTCTTCAATCCCGACGGCACTCATAAGTTAGTCGGGACGGCCAATACCGATACCGGCGCGGTGGCTTGCAACTCGCACGATCAGAACGGCGACACAATCCGCACCGACACGCTCGAACTGCCGGCCGATACGTTCGCCGGCGCGGCGCTGGTAGTGCCGATCGAGCGCGCGCTCTCCCTGGGACTCGGCGGGCCGATCCAGTTGCATGCGTTCGATTGCTCGCCCACCCCGCGCGTCGTCGCGCTTAAGGTCAACGTGAGTGCGGCAGACCAGCATTGGCAGATGTATCCGGGCGATCTGGTGCTGGCCAACGCGCTTCCCGATTTGGGCTTCCTGAACTTCATCGCGGCGCCGTTTCTGCCCACCGTGCATGCGTGGTTCGACCCCAACGAAGGGTTTCTTTATATCGGCGGCGAGATCCACCGATATCTTTACGGTGACGAGCGTATCCTCGTCGTCAAGAATAGCAGCCCGGTTGAGCCGGACGCCCAGCCGACCCAGGTGATTCCAAACCCGCCTAACCCGCCCGACTCGAGCGGTCCAGCGGCGTCGGCGGCCTCGCCGGCGCAATCCGCCAACTAAGATCGCCGGCAGTCGCGCCCAATCAAGGGCAACGGCACGTCGCGATCGCGACAATTCTCGATTCGGGCCTGGTCGCGGCCGGGACGGCCGCGACCATCTACCAGCTAGAAGTGAGTTACGCCGCCCTCTTCATGGCGGACGTTGGACGGCTTTGGCCTGCGATACTGAAAGGTGATTCCGCAGCGCTGGCAGCTTCCCTCGATCTCTGGGTTGCCGTGGCGGCGGACCATTTTGACGTAGCTGACTTTACCATCGGTGCACAGATGGCCGGCAACCGGAAAATCATAAACAGTGCGCAGCTCGCGCGATTCTTCCATCTTCTCTGACGCTCCCCTGAAAATATTCCCGAACCCGCCGCTCGGTGTCCCCAAAAAGCCGCCGATCCAGATCGATCACAATTAGCTAAATCTCTTTTCCAAGCAATCGTTTGGACCCGTCGGTCGAAAAAAAACTTTCGTCGGCCGCAAAAAAGTGGGCGCGCGTCTCTCCGCGATCCAACAGTCGCCTCCGACGCGATCAGATCGCACCCTCGGCGCGCAGCCGCTCGGCCGTGCCGACGCCGAAAATCGAATCGTAAATCTCATCGTTATGCTCACCGAGTCCGGGCGCCGGCGCCGCCTCCGCCCATTCCGCATTGCCGAGCCTCATTGGCATTCCGCCGACCGGCACCGCGCCGACCTCTGGCTGATCGAGGCTCCTGACGATTTCCAGCGCCGCGATCTGCGGATGCGCATAGGCCTGGGCCACCGAATTGACCTCGCCACACGGCACGCCCGCATCGGCAAGCGCCGTGCGCGATTCCGCGACCGTTCGTCCCGCGAGCCATGCCGCCAACGGCTCGTTGATGATCGCGCGATTTTCATAGCGCAGCATGTCGGTCTTCAGCCGAGCGTCGTCAAGCAACTCCGGATGCCCTATCACGCGGCACAATCGCCGAAAGAGTGCGTCGCCGACCACCGCGATCGATAGCTCGCCGTCGACGCATCGATAGAGCCCGCCGAGTCCATAGATCATGTCGTTGCCGACCGCGCGCCGCGCCACGCCGTTGAGCGCGAACTCAGCGAAAACGCCGTATGCCGCGACTATCGACACGCCGGTGCCGAGCAGCGGCAGATCGATATGCTGGCCGAGCCCGGTGCGTTCGCGCTGGAGCAGCGCCGCCATGATGCCGAGTGCTCCGTAAAGCGCGGTGCCGAAGTCGATATACGGAATATGGGAAAGCATCGGCGATTCGGCGGCGCCGGTCATCTCGGCCGCTCCGACCATCGATTGCACCACCGGATCGAAGGCGAAATTGCGCGCGTATGGACCCGTGGTGCCGAAACCCGAGACCGACAGATGGATCAAGCGTGGATTCATCGCGCCCAGCCGCTCGTAGTCGAGTCCCATCTCGCGGGCGCGTTCGGCCGGCTGATTATGCACCAGCACGTCGGCCCATCGCGCCAGGCCGTCGAGGATTTCGCGGCCGAGCGAAGTCGTCAGATCGAGCGTAATCGCCTTCTTGTTGCGGTTGAGCGTGATGAAATAGATACTGCGACCGTCCGCGGTCAGCGGGCCGCGATTGCGATCGGGCTCGCCTTCGGGCCGCTCGACCCGGATGACCTCGGCGCCCAGGTCGGCCAGAAGTTGGCATCCAAACGGCGCCGCGATATAGCGGCCGAAATCGAGAACCTTTATACCCTCGAGTATTCTGTCCACCTTGTCTTCTCCACGATGCTGCCGGCGGGCGGCCAAAAACCGCCCTCGGCGTAATTTGCACTTCGGCCGCCTTTGACGCTAAGCAAACGGCATGGCCAAAAAACACTCCAAGAGGATCGTCCGCGAGACCCACAAGTTCGTCGACCCTTTTCGTATCACCAAAGGCCGCCATTTTCGCCTGCGCGATTTCGACCCCGCCGACACCAGTCACATCAAATCCGCCGAAGAAGCGGAGGAGATGCTCGCGGACGGCATAAAAGTGCTCAGCGAAATGCAGGAAAAACTTTATGCGCAGGACCGTTGGGCCGTCCTGATGATAATCCAGGCGATGGACGCGGCCGGCAAGGACGGCGTTATCAAGCACGTCATGTCGGGCATCAATCCGCAGGGCTGCCAGGTCTATTCGTTCAAGCATCCATCGGACCTGGAACTTGACCACGATTTTCTATGGCGGACCAACCGCTTCCTGCCGGAACGCGGCCGGATCGGCATTTTCAACCGCTCGTATTATGAAGAGGTTCTGATCGTAAAAGTGCATCCGGAGCTCCTGAACTATCAGAAAATGCCGGACAAGCTCGTGACCAAGCGAATCTGGGAGGAGCGCTACGATTCGATCAACGACATCGAGCGCCATCTGGCGCGCAACGGCGTCGCAATCTGCAAGTTCTTTCTCAACGTCTCCAAGGCCGAGCAGCGCCGCCGTTTTCTTTCACGGCTCGACGAGCCCGACAAGAACTGGAAGTTTTCATCGGCTGACATCAAAGAACGCCGCTTCTGGGACGATTACATGGAGGCCTACCAGGAAATGATCCGGAATACGTCGACGCCCCACGCGCCGTGGTACGTCGTGCCGGCCGATCACAAATGGTTCTCGCGGCTGGTCGTTGCAGGCGCGCTGATAGAAACGATCGGGGCCCTCAAGGCGGAATTCCCGACCGTCGACGATGCCAAGCGCAAGGAGCTCACCCGCGCACGAGCCGAGCTGCATCATACGAAATAGCGCGCTACTTTCGGAGGCTGCCGGAAATCACGTAGCTGACGCTGCGGGTGGCAAGGATGTCGGGCACGGCGAAGGTCAGCACGCCGACGCCGCCGGGGCTCGTGAGGGGAGTCTTGCCGCCGCTCACATCATAGCTGCCGATGAACTGCAGCAATCCCGATTGCGCGACGTCGCACGCGTTGCCGGCGA
>Ga0302326_10026251_pt1 | contig 11782 bp, 13 predicted proteins | sample Palsa_T0_3_FD_202264 | JGI IMG/M metagenome (GOLD analysis project Ga0302326, IMG submission 202264) | Peat permafrost microbial communities from Stordalen Mire near Abisko, Sweden - Palsa_T0_3 | ecosystem: Environmental > Terrestrial > Soil > Palsa > Peat permafrost | place: Sweden: Abisko... | reverse complement strand
GAGCGCTGCAGCGCGTCCTCAATCGCATCCAACGGCAATCCCGTGTAAGTGATCGTCGCCGGAGACGACGGTGGAATCGCATACCGCTCCACAACCTCTTGGTTGAGCACGGGAAGCAGATGTGGCTTGTACGCGATCCGGAGCAGGTCATCTGCTCCTTTGGGTTCGCCGCGCAGATGCGCTTTCTTTCGTCTGCCGAACACCACGATCTGGTTGAAGCGGACAGACTCCGGATGTCCGAGTCGAAAGACGCAAATCCGATCAAACTGGCTGGCCAGTAAACGTGCGCACGTTCCGACTGCGGGGGCCGGGACAACGAACACCAACACGCCCTCGCTGGTCACCCAGCGATAGCAGTGTTCCAGGAACACCATCTCCATCCTGATGTTACTGTGCGGCCCAAACTCGCTGTCATACGGCGGATTGAGATACAGGAGCGAGCAGCATTCCGCTGGTACTCGGCACTCAAACGCACTGCCGTGGACTGTCGCAATTCCCATATCAGTGGCTGCTGCAGCTCTGTCCGCATCGAGTTCAATGCCGGCCAAGTGGGCACCAGCATCCTTGGTGATCTCAAGCAGGGCCGTACCGTCGCCGGCACACGGATCGATCGCCGAGTACGGCGCGGACGACATCAGCAACGCACGGATGTTCTGGGCTTCCTCTACCGGCAAGGGATAGTAACCGAGTTTGAGGCGGCCAGCATTTCTCATTTCTTCCTCCACGGCATAAGACTTATCGAGGGGTTACAAGCTGGGCGGATCTCACACCGCAATCGGCTCTACGCTGGCTTCGCTCGCGCAAGGTGTCGACCGTTCCGTGGTCCAATTCGGAAACGGGTTTCTGCTGGAACCCCTGAAGTCTTCGATTAGCTGACGGACTATGCCGCGACGATCCAACAAGCACTCCTGCAGGCGTTGCAGCTCGTCGCGTTCGCCATACCACTCGCATGGGATCTCGTCCGCAACGCCCTGCAGCAGACGCGCGGGGAATCTCTCGATCCGCGAGAGCCAAGGTTCAAAGTCATTCCAAGATACGATCCGCTCATAGACATCATTGAGCCCGTACACTCCCCGAAGCGGGGCGTCGGGGAAACTCCACTCGCCCGCATTGAAGCAGTAGCCAAAATCGATAAAGCTGGCGTTGTATTTCCGCTCGCGCATCTCTTTGTGGAATACCACCTGTCGGCCATCGGCATTGCAGGTCCACTTGTCAAAAGCAAGCAGGCCAGCAAACTCCCTCAAGTTTCTGACCCGCCCAAGCATTGTCCCTGGCAGCCAGTCCAAGACCTCGCCCGTCACCAGGGCAGAGCCAAACTGAAACCCTGGGCGCGCTGCAACCGCCCGGCCAGCCAGGGTGAAGGTAATTTGCTGCTCAAGGATCGTCTTCTCATCCACGAGAATGACGACCGGCTCCGGCACGCTGAGCCCGATCATCCGCGCCAGTCTGCACGCCAAGTAATCATTGGCCAGTACCTTAGTGCATTGTGGATTGCCCATCAGCTTGGTCACGTACTTCTTGCCGTCATCGGCCAGCATGATTCGCGCTTGCGAGCCGCCGCGAACCTGGGAGATTTGTGCGACTGCCTTTATAGACACGTTGCCGACTCCGTATGTTTTCTGGGGAGGTTTGTTGCGGACGCCATTTCTGGCTGGGGTCAGGGAGCGGAGCACCTACCGGTGTGCCCAACCTTCGTAGCGGTGGTGGTTAGGCTGCGTGGGGTTGGTTCGGACCAGCGAGTTCTTCGAGGCCGAAGACCACGTGCTGCAAGGTCTTCATGTCCGAAATCTCGCCTAAAGGCGGGGCTTGGAGCTTGGCCAGAAGCGCCTCGACGGTCTTGGCGTCGAGCCGCTTAGTGACGGCTTCCAATCGCGTGAAACCGCGTGCTGCGGATTCGAGCATCTGCAGGACGGTTCGCTTAACGGCGGAGTCACGGATCAACTTTGGCTGGTTGACGCGCCCGCACTCGCGCAGGATGTTGCGGTACAACACTGTGCCGACAGTCTTTTCCAGGCACAGAATGCGCGCATCGAGGTCGTCGCCGTTGGCTCCGCTCGCGACGGCTTTGGTGTCTCCGGCCTGGGTGTGGCCGTTTCCAGAAGCCTTAGGGGAGTTGCTCCCGATGGCTTGGCTCCGTCCGTTTGTGCTGTTGGAAGGTGCGGCGGCGCCACTGTTACCATTCCTACCCGAAGGACGCATTCCCTTGCGCCAGTTCTCCGGAAGCGCCCAGGCGAACAACGCGGGTGTTCTCACCGGCTGGCGGTTCTGGTCCAGATCGACCCAAACGGCTTGGATATCGTAGAAATACCGGCCAAGACCAAAGCACGAACAGGCCCGCTTGAAGGCCTGCGCATCGGCTGACGTCATACCGTTATCGTCGTCGGCCCATTCCTCGCCGGTACCTGAATGCGACCCAATGCCAAGAATCGTGACCGTGCATGTGACCAGGACCTTACCCGAGATGATGCTCTCGCCCTTCTTTACGCGGGTGATATTGGTCATCGTCTCGACCGTGTATTCGCGGGTCCAGCCCTGTGGCGTAAAGAGCGCATTCAGCCGGTCAGTGTAGGCGCGGGAATCGGCGTAGGGCACGATCTGGCCGCGTTTCTTGTCGTTGCTGGTGTTGGTAACCCGCCACCGGACCTGGTCGGGTGAAAACGGGACTTCAAGCTCCAAGAAAAGCTTCGTAACGTCGGGTGCGGAAGGCGATGTCGGGATTTCTTCACAAGGCATGAAAAGGCCTCCTTCAAGGTGCCTGAAGTTGTCGCTTGGACTAAGTTGTTTGGGGAAATGCCATTTACGCGCTTGGCGCGTTTCAGATGTTCGCGCCGCAGCGCCTATCGGCAGCAGTCGTGCTTATCCATTCGTGCTGTGGCGCGTCAGTTCAGTTGGTTGAGCGGTAAGAAACCGTCGACACTTAACTAAGATATGGTGGGAACAGAACGGCAGATCTCTCTTGGGAAAATGTTACGGACGCCCTGCAGATATGGCCGCGGGGTGAATGGCTTCCATATCAACGAAGCGAGCGAAGTCCTTCTCATTGAAGGTCAGAATGCGCTTCACTCCATGCACTCGCATCGCGGCAACCAGGCGCGCATCGTGAACCCGAACCCCTGACACATTGTGCGTCACGATTAAACGGCGCCATTCTTGATGAATTGCCAAGTTGTCCGCGAGTAGGCGAAGCCGCGACTCAAATAACCGTGCGCGCAGGTCAGCCTCCTGCGGTGATAGTCCATATCCATTTTGGTTTGCTGGTCGAGTACAGGCGTTCCAGAACTCAGCAACGTTTTGTGAGGTGTAGCAGAGGACCGCTCTTTGCTTAGCTAGCGCCTCAAGAGCAGACTCAACGATCGGATAATCAGTATCGCTGGGCTGCACCCAGCGGATCAGGATATTGCTGTCAATCAGGTAGGGCGTGCCGGCCATTTTCAGCGCCGGTCCTCGTAAAAGCTCTCGCGGGTGAATGCCGAGGTTGGCACCTTCGGCAACTTCTCCGAGCCTTCAGCGATCGCGTCGAGCATGGCGTGAAGTTCTCCAACAGACAGCCGCCCCTGGGGCTCCGCGTGGGTGGCAATCGCCCCCCGCAGTAGGCGTTCCGCATACTCTTCCAACGCAATGCCTTCCGCTGCGGCTTCTGCAGCAAGCCGTTCCATCATTTCAGCGGTAAGTTCGATCTGGATCGTCATAACCTCGGCACCTCTTTGCCGTCATTATCCTTCCTTTTCGGCCGGCGAGTCGAATTTTATGCGATACGTCTCAGCTTGACCTTCTTCCGCCCTACCGGCTTCGTCCCGGACCAGGGCTGTATCGGCGGCCGGCCACGCCGTGGATGGGTAGACGCGTAGACGCCTGCATACTCCACCATCTCGCGCGTCAGCGAAGGGTACCCCTCCAGTATCTCGTCGATCGAGGTCCCCTGTTCGATCATGTCAGCAACCAGGCAAACGGGGATTCTCGTCCCACGAAACACCGGTGTGCCCGCCATCGTCTCAGGGTGGGACTGGGCCGTGCCTGCGGCCCTCTCTGGATTTTGACGCCTATGGTTCACTTTCCTTCTAGCCTCAACACTCAAATGTGCTCTCTGCGTCAACTTCCGTTACGCAAGATGCGTAACGCAACATGCGTAATTTTAGCGCTATTTGTCGCGCCCAGCGCGATCCAAGATGGCGGCTTGCTACGAACACCCACTTGTACTTCCACACGTCATACAGCGGTAACATGTTCCGCTGCGTACCATTAGCGAACCGCAGATGTTGCAGGCAGGCGCATCTCCGAATTGCACGAATTCACCGAGCGCTTCCACCGCTCCTTTGCCGTTCGGGGGCGGCGTGGCGTGAATCGAGACTGGACGGGGCTCGAACAGTTCTCCCTGCTCCTTCTTGAGAAACTTGAGCTCCATCCACCTAAACAGGTAATCCATCAGTGATGTGGCATAACCAATCTTTGGATTCCTTGACCAACCGCTGGGCTCGAAGCGCGTGTGACTGAATTTGGCGCAGAGCACGTCGAGCGGCACCCCATGCTGCAAGGCAAGAGAGACGACGGTCGCAATCGAATCCATGAGCCCGGAGATCGTCGAACCCTCCTTCGACATCCTGACAAAGATCTCTCCCGGTGACCCGTCATCGTACACGCCAACCGTGAGATATCCCTCCTGGCCCGCGATGGAAAAGTGATGGGTGATTGCTCGCCGTTCGTCTGGCAAGTGCCGGCGCAACGCGCGCACGCGTTCCGAGCTTGCTCCCCCGATTTCTGCGGGCACGGGCGCCGATCCGGCCTGCGTATCCTCCGCTCGTGTGGCTTCGTTTTCATTGATCGCAATGACTTGCTTTGCTGCTGACATACACAACCTCGCTATTGCTGTCGTTCCCGCCCCTGCCGTGTCGTCCCGCCGTGAATCGTCTTGTACACCGCGTACCAATCGGAGGCGATTTCTCGTTGTGCCTCGGCTAACGGCAGCGCGCCAGTACAGACTTGATGGTGCAGGTAATCTTCGACCTCATCCTTTTCACTCGCCCCTGGAAATACGTTCCAAGGTTGCGGCCACAGATTGGTCTCGCAGTTCGGACAGCCGCCCAATTCCAGAGGTATAAGGTGATCAAGTTCGTAATCGTGAATGCTGCCCCTGACCCCGTAAACCCGCATGAGCAGGTGTTTCATCGCATTGGTGTACTCGAAGGGCGGTCTGACGGTCGCCGCGTAGCCTCGCCGACAGATGGTGTTTCTGATGTTGCGTTGAGTAATGCGCGGATCGGCTGCTCCTGGCGTCAGGTCGTGGCGCGGCAACTCTCCAGGCGGCAGGGTCGCTTGTGCCGATCCGTCTTGGGGATGATCTTTGGTTATGCCAGGAAGTCGGTTCAGAAGTTCTCCATTCTCGGTCGAATGCAAATGCCAGAGGTTCTCGCCAAGGAAGGACGCGTAGTGGCGCAATAGGTAGGAGGTAAGAACGAGCAGTAGCAGCAGACGCAGGAGAAATCTCATGGTCGCTCGCGCAGTGCGATGATCTCGGAAGCGGGTTCCTCTCTGCGCGCCTCCTCTCTCCGACATCGGACATCGCACCGGCGATTAAATGCAAAGATTACAAGCGGGGTGCCGGAAAGAGCAGCAATGAATGCCGCGCCCGGAGTCAGGTGCAGACCGTTACCAATGCATACGAATAGAAAAACGAACAAGCAGATGACCAGAGCGTAATCCTTCAATCTTCCTTGCATGTCGCCTCCACTCCTTTCATGCCACCTCGGCTGCAAGCACACATCCTTCGCTGCTTTGACTTCCGGGTACGCTGTTTTCGACCCGCATTTTTTCTCCATTCGATGCTCTGGAAAAATGACAATGCGAACAGCCAACGCAATTCACCGCCCTTGTGATGGCACGGATCGCCGCGTGAAACCGTCTTGGGATTGCAATTTCTTCACCGGCCAGTGAGTAAAACGTCGGCAATACAGCACCGGCTTCGCTCTTGTTCTTTCCGGACAGGTCCAATTCCAGCCGCCCATGAATGCCACGAAACAGAACCTTCGTCTCCAGCGGAGGCCGCCTGCCGTCGCTGACGCTACCCGGACTGTGCTGCGTAATCAGCAGTTCGTAGGTTCGTCCCTTGCGCATCATCTCAATTCTCACCAGTACCGGCGCCACGAGGACCGCATGAAGACCGTTCACTCCGATTGCCTCTACCGGATGCAGACACTCGATTGCCTGGCCATCTTCTCGGGCAAAGGTCACGTATCGCCCCAGGTCTCCGACCGCCCCACCGGACTCCAGGCCACGCACGACATAGCGTTTCGCCAAGTGCTGGTGTTGCAGGCTCACGGGCGAATGGGCAAAGATCCCCCGTTCTTTCAACACTCGCAATGCCTGCCGAGAGAGCCTAAGCCCGGTTTGGTCCAACACTCGCTTCTGCTTCATGCCAGCAACCTCCTTCTTCTTAGGCAGAACTCCGAACGCGAATCGGGCAGCCAAGGGCGGCTCGAATCATCTCCTTACTGCAGCCGGCCCAGCATTTGTAAAAGCGTGGGTCCTCAATCAGGATGGCCAGGTTGTCGCCACTCCGGTCGTGGCCAGAATCCGCGCAGGATGGACAGCGCGCGATGTAGTTCCTTCCCACCTTCCGCACAGCTCCAACGTGCGCCAAGATGCGAAAGTCCGACTCGGCTTGCCCATGCCTACGTTGAGCTAGAGTGGTTCTCGCCGGTGCAGGGGAGGCGACTGCCGCGGGACGCTCCTTCCCGGCGATGAACCTCCGCAGTTCTTCCTCGGTGACTTTTCGCAGACGGTTAAGGTAAGCGATCTGGTCCTCCAGCGTGTAATCGGCGCCGTAAAACCAAAATCGGCGATTGGCACCACGGTGAATTCCCAGCGGGCCGCGAATGGCGTTGCCAAACTCTCCCGGGCCAATATCGTCGTGCCTCGGGAACACCTCGATGCCGTCTGCCAGGCCTGATCCTTTCACCGGCACTCCCAACCTCAGAGCAAGATCATGGATGTAGATTCGGCACTCCTTCGCCAGCAAAGGCGTTGCCAGGAAGATCCAAAGATGCCCACCGCGATTGCTCATTTCCAGCGCCGGTTCCACCCTGTCCTGTGTGAGGTGGTACTGCAGCTTTAGCAGGTCCTCCATGGAGTTCTTGTAGTCAGCGTCGATGGCGACCCATTTACAGCGTTGGGTCGACGGGTTGATGGCGTACAGGCCGACCGTGATTTTGCCTTCCAAGTGTTGGCGGATGGTTTCATCCGTCAACATCAGGGGGTTGTCTGTCCCTCTCTTGTTTGGCCGAAAGTAGTAGTGCCGCCCTGTTTCCGGATGCGGTCGCATGGACTGCATCGTGTACGCGCGGCGATTCACGAACAGCCTTTGGTAATCCTCGACGACCTGCCGGGTTGCTGTGATTGTCGTTGCCATTACCCCATCACCTCCTTCTGGCAAATTCGCGAGGCCGCGCGCTCTTCTTTGCCTTTACCCACAAGGTTTTCGGATGTGGGTGTCGTTAGATAACCCGGAATATTTTTTCTGTCAAACGGCCGCCTCGGGCAGCATTCCGGGTAATACCATCCACCGCAAACCGGTGCGCCAAAGTCCTGGCCGTTCAACGAGATCGAGGAAGTTACAGTCCCTCAGGAGCATTTCGAGTTGGCTTACGCTGTACCCGCCGAATTGTTCGTCCTCGAAGTCCACGGCGTACCAGGTTCCTTTCTTGCGGTCCAGTACATAGACCGCCCCAGAATCCGGATCTCCGGGCACGAGCAAGAACAGCAGAACCGACGCCGGCAACTCGATCCAGCGAACGATTTCGACGTTTTCGGCTATCTTTGTTAGTGTGGCTACCGCTGTCTGCAGATCGACACCGGGGTCCACCTGCACTATGGGTTCAACCATCATTCGACCAAACATCACAGTTGTCCTTTCTGGGGACCATACCCCAATATTTGTTTGAGAATTTGGAGATCGAACGCAACGGGAGGCACCGATTTGCAGATGACCCGGCCCTCTGAGGTTTGGCGAGGCAAATGGAGAGAGGAAGGGTGTGTAACCTGCGGTTCTCACTTGGCGTAGCAAGGGCGTGAGCATCCTCCGGTCCGCTGTCGCCAACAGCTTTTCTTCCGAGCGTCACGACGAAAATGCGGCTAATATTGTGCCGACCGGCGTTCGTCACCTTATCCAAGAGTAGGGAATTCCGTACGTGGACATTAAACGCAGAATCTGTCACGAGGCAGGTCACGCAGTAGCCGCGCTACATTTTGGTCTTCGCGTGGAACGAGTCGAGGTCTTCCGAGGCATGCCGAGAACTCTTATTGATCTTAAGTGCGGCACACGCGAATCGATGATCGTCCTCGCAAGCGGTATTGCCGCCGAGCAGTTCATCTTCAGCAATTACGACTCAGAGGCGTGTGGCAGTGACCAGAAAACGATCAGTGAATATGGCGGAGGCGCAATCCAGGACTTGCTGCACGAAGCGATGGCCGTCATTCGCTCACACGAGGCATGCCTTGGGCAAATGAGGGCACAGTTGACGAAACGATGGGTCGGGTGCCAGGCAGAGTGTGAGGCAGCGAGTAATTTCGATGCTGATTCTAACTCGCTCACGTTCGAGCTGTTGTCGCATCATGAGATCTACCATCAGTGCTCTGAGTTTGGTCAGGGCGCACGGTCGAAGTGAACAGGAGGCTTCTTGGCAATTCCGCCATTAATGTTCAACAAAGGCGACGTTATCGGTGGCAGATATGAACTGCACAGCTTACTGGGTAGGGGCGGCTTTGGTGAAGTGTATTTGGCGTATGACCGGTCAATACAGAGAGCCTGTGCACTCAAGACCATCCGAACTGAGTTTCTCGCTGATGTTGCTTCCAAGCAGACCTTCAAGAAGGAGGCGTTGCTGTGGGTAAATCTAGACGAGCACCCGTTCATCGTGAGAGCGCTGTTTGTTGACGAATTCTCCGGTCGGCTGTTTGTTGAGATGGACCACATCTCACCCGATGCGTGGGGCCGTGTGAGCTTGGCCGATCACTTAATGCAGCCAAACGATTCAATCAACATTGATCGAGTATTGACGTGGGCAATTGAATTCTGTTCCGGGATGGACCATGCCAATCGACATGGGCTGCAATGCCACAGAGACATTAAGCCCAGCAATATTCTGATTACCCAAGACGGCACGCTCAAAATTAGTGACTTCGGTTTGGGCATGGGAGCTGAGGCGCTGGCTACGGCAAGAACCAGCTCTTTTCCAGCGAGCCGCGAACCACACAGTTTCGAGTTTAGTTTTTTACAGCATGATGGCAAAGGAATATGCGGGACTCCAGGATATATGGCGCCCGAGGTAATTCTCGGAAAGGGATCAAATATCCGCAGCGATATTTATAGCTTTGGACTCGTCTTGTGGCAGATGGCCGCCTCTAGCCCGGTACCGCCTTTTCATTCGCCGCGGGCAAAGGACGCCGACAGTTATATCCGTGACGTATTCCAGCTGCAGATGCGGGGCCACGTGCCGCAAGGCGGTGGCCCAATCCAGGAGGTCATTGAGCAATGCCTCATGCCTGAGCCGTCACAACGCCCAGTGAACTTCGCGTCATTGCAAGCAGAGTTCGAGCGTCAGTATCGGAACCGCACCGGTCGCACGTTTCAAATCGTGGTCAGCGACGAGAAAACCCCAAGCTTCTGGAATAACAAAGGCGCTTCCCTTAGCGCATTAGGACAACAGAAAGAAGCAATTGAGTGTTTCGTTAAGGCACTCGAAATCGATCCACGGGCGGCGGGAGCATGGAGCAATAAAGGCATCGCTCTCCGTCGCTTCGGTGATCTTGAGGGAGCTGTCGTATGCTTTTCGAACGCGCTCGCTATTGATCCAGCGCAGCCAATATTCTGGGACAATAAGGGCCTAGCGCTACATGGTCTTGGTCGGCCGCGCGAAGCATTGGAGTGCTTCTCCAGAGCTTTAAAGATCAATCCGGGCCAAGCCGGAGCCTGGCAAGGCAAGGGCTTGGCTTTGGCCGCTTTAGGTGATCTCGCAAAATCCATACCCTGCTTTTCCAAAGCCGTGGAGATCGATCCCCGCGATGCCCTGAGTTGGTACAACTTGGGAGTTGCGCTCGCAGCACTGGGCCGGCATGAGGAGGAGGTCGCGTGTTATTCGAAGGTTGTGGAGATTGACCCGCTTCATGCAATCGCGTGGAACAACAAGGGCGCGACATTATTCAAACTGGGCCAACATGCCGAGGCGATTCCATGCTTTTCGCGAGCCTTAGAGATCAATCCTCTTGTACCTGGAGGTTGGAACAACATGGGCTTGGCCATACGTCATCTCGTCGTCGGTCAGCTTATGACACCTGCCACGCTCGGTCGAGCGAAAGAATCATTGCGTTGCTTCTCGAAGGCCGTGGAGGTGAACCCGGATGATGCGCTCGCATGGCTTAATAAGGCGATCATGGAAGGAGAGTTCCTTGATGACAGAAAGTCTGCAGTGCTGTCCTTTCAGAAATATGTCCAATTGGCGCGTGGGATGGCGTCTGAAAGCGACCGCATCGTCAAGATCAAGAAGGTAATCGCAGAATGGAGCGCCCTCGCGTAGAAAACAAGAATGCATTCGGCTTGCGCCGAGCGCACCACTTGCAAGAGTATGAAATGCAATAGGCCGCGCGAAACCCTTTCTGCACCCCACCACCGCTGTGTGCGGTACCCGACCACTACGACGGGCTAGCAGCAACAGACACCGGAGCCTGCTTCATACTTCCGCCGTACCAATATGCAACACTCACGCACAGCAGAAACAAGGACTGCGTCACCATAGGCGCACACAACGCATCGCAATAGCGCGTGAACGGGTGTCACAACTCCTCGGTCGATTTTCGGAAATTGAGAATGTCAACAGGGTATAGTCAACCGATAACCGCCGCACTGTCAGCAGGTTGCAATGGCTCGCTTCACGCCAATTCCACTCCAATCCCACTTCAAACCCACGGCAATAGGTAAATCGGGCTCCATTTTACGAAGCGGATATGCGCCATCCACTCGGACGGAAGAGGCCATGCTTTAGCACGGCGAGAAAGGTGGTGGACACAGGCGAGTGATTGCTTTGGACTGACAGGCAAAGGCCCTCTGTGAGGAAATCCTGCCGTAGGCCGAAGTAAACGGGCCGGCGGCAGCCTTCGAACTTCTTTACGAGGAATAGCAACAGATCATAATTCGATGCAAGATACAAAAAGTGGCGAAAGTCGGTCTCAGCTTGGATCCTCCTTTGGATCTCCTGGTATCGCCCATTTGCTTTCTGGGTGCGTTCATACTCGAGGGCGAAGCGACATTCGTGTTCGTCAATGCGAACCGCCACCACGGCGTCATAATCCTTCACGTATCCAATTTCCGTGAATTCGTTGCGCGATCGGATGTCAGACTCCGGCGTCCAACGAACGAGTGTGCGGCTCTGCTTCAGCATGAGGTGAATGTCATTCAATTCCAGAGCGTGTTGCACGTGACCGTTGGACTCTTTGCCGACATCCGTGGACCCGGAGTAATACTCTCCTCTGCCAACCAATTCCGACGCGCCAGCTCGTGATATCGAATACACCACGCCGCGGTTCATGGTTGGAATCTCGTGTCGCACCAGCAGGTCGTGAGCCAGCAACCGTCGTAGCCGGTTGTCAAATGCATTGCGGGACGATACGCAATAGTCCAGCTTCATGAATTCGTATAACTGAGCGGGCGTGACGAAACTGCTGTGCAGCACGCGGCGGAGCAGTGGGTAATCCCTTACCTCGCTGAGCGCGATCATGCCTTTGCGATACCGCATGG
>Ga0302326_10026250_pt1 | contig 11783 bp, 10 predicted proteins | sample Palsa_T0_3_FD_202264 | JGI IMG/M metagenome (GOLD analysis project Ga0302326, IMG submission 202264) | Peat permafrost microbial communities from Stordalen Mire near Abisko, Sweden - Palsa_T0_3 | ecosystem: Environmental > Terrestrial > Soil > Palsa > Peat permafrost | place: Sweden: Abisko... | reverse complement strand
AGCCGCCGCGCGTTATGAAGCCGGTGTACTCAAGATCCAGGTCCCCCGCCGAGAAAGCGCCAAGCCGCGCCAGATCGGCATCCAGACGGCATAGGAGGCCTCAGTCATGGTCGAGCAAACTCTTCCCAACAGAGAAAAGCAGCCGCTGCAGGGCCGTGAGCAGACGCGCCCGGGACGCCACTTCGTGCCCGATGTGGACATCTGCGAATATGAGCACGAGCTCCGGCTATGGGTGGACATGCCCGGCGTGACCGAACGCAACGTGGCGGTCACGCTCAAAGACGGCGTGCTCGTAATCGAAGGATTTGTGGATCCCAGTCTCTACGCGGAACTGGTGCCGCGCTATACGGAATATAACGTCGGCAACTTTTACCGTCAGTTCAGCCTGAGCGAAAATGTTGACGAGTCTCGTATCGGCGCGAAGATGCGAAACGGGGTGCTGGAACTGACGCTCCCGAAGGCCGAAAAGGCGATGCCCCGCCGGATCAACGTGGCCGCGGCCTGAGAGCATCCGGATTCGCGCGATGCGTCAGGCGCGTCCCAGCCGCTCCAGGAGCGCCTGACGCATCACTTCAATCGGAGCGCTGACTCCATTGAACAAGCGGAAGGCCAGCACGCCCTGATGAAGGAGCATGCCGGCACCGTCTGACGTGCGCAGGCCGAGCTTGATCGCAGGCGCGAGAAACGGCGTCGGCCGGCTCGCATAGATCAGATCGTAGAAGAGGCAGTCCGGGCGGGCGGTGGCGTAATTGAGCGGCGGAAACTTGCCGCCGCCAAGACCGAGCGGCGTCGCGTTGACAATGATCGACGCGCCGGCGATCAGATCGCGATCGCCCAGAGCGTCGAGGCCGCGTACCTCGAAAGCCGCCGAGGCGGCGGTCGATTTTGCGAGCTGCCGAACCATCGCACGCGCACGTGCCGGCGTGCGGTTGACGACAACGATTCGCCGCGCGCGCAGTCTCATCAGGGTAAGCGCGGCCGCGCCAGCGGCGCCGCCCGCGCCGATCAGAACGGCAGTCTTGCCTGCTATCTTGACATTCTGTTCACGAAGGTCGCGCTCGAGGCCGCGGGCGTCGGTATTGTCGCCGAAAAGACCGCCCTTGCGCGGCACGATACAGTTGGCCGCGCCGAGTATCCGCGCCTCGGCACTCAGATCGCGCACGACTCGCAATGCAACCTGCTTATGGGGCACCGTCAGATTGACGCCGGCGAAGCCAAGCGCAGCCACGCCGCGCAGCGCTTGCGGCAGTTGGTCAATGGTCACATCACAAGCGAGATAGATGCGGTTCATTCCCAAGGCACGGTACGCCGCGTTATGCATCGCGGGCGATAGGGAATGCTCGACCGGATGGCCGAAGACGACGGCGGTGCGAGTCGAACCGTCGATTAGCGGCGACACGGCGCCGCTGCGATCGCTGGGGGAAGCGGGACGTTTCATGTGGAGGCGGCCGATTCGCCGCGCCGGCTAGGCCGACTTGCGCGCAGCGCGCACTTCTTCGGCTTCGAAAAGATAGTGATAGTCGAGGCCGGCCTTTTTGAAAGCGTCGCGGGCACCTTCGCCCCGGTCGACGATCGCCAGCGCCGCGACGATATTGCCGCCCGCTGCGCGAGCCGCTTCGAGCGCCTGCAGGGTCGAGCCGCCCGTCGTAATCGTATCGTCGATCATCGCGCTGCGAACGCCTTTGCGAAATGCGCCCTCGACCTGCTGCTGAAGGCCGTGCGGCTTTATTTCCTTGCGCACGAAGAACCCGGTGATCTTCTGCCCGCGCAGCCACGCCGCGTTGATCACCGCGTCGGTCACCGGCAACGCTCCGGCGGCCATCCCGCCGAGCTGCTCGATATCATTCGCAAGCATCAGGTCGAGTATCAGTTCGCCGGCCAGATGCGCGCCTTCTGGAAGATAAAGCGAGCGCTTGCAGTCGATGTAGTAGTTGGACGAGCGGCCCGACGCGAGGGTCAGGCCGTCGCGTTCGAAGAAAGATTCGCGCGCCAGCAACTCAAGCAATTGATTTCGGAGATCCTGACTCATGATTGAGCCGCAATTTAGACCGGCCGCGACGATGGAACAAGCCTCCGGCCCCGGTTCGCGCGACGGTTGTCCCCATTGCGGGTTCTTCCCAGAAGGGGCGCCTCAATTAGAAGTTTTGCGATCGCCTGCTATTATCTGCCGATGCTCTTCGCTCCCTTTCTCTTCTTCTACGCGATCATTTTTTTCGTCGTTCTGGCCTTCCTGTTCGTCCTCATCGAAGTCCATATCATCAGCTATGCTTTTCAGGCGGTCGGGCTGCCACCCCAGCTGGCGTTCTTTGCACTGCTGATGAGCCTGGTCGGAAGCTGGGTTAACATTCCGATAATACGGATCCGCGGCGACCGCATTAGTCAGGAGACCATGATCAGCAAATTCGGTGTGCGCTATCGTCCGCCCTCGAGTGTGACCGGCTCGACGATGGTGGCGATCAACGTGGGCGGCGCGATTGTGCCGATCCTGATCTCAATCTACATCCTCAACCGCAGCCCGTCGGCGCTGATTCCGTCGATTCTGGGCGCGGGGATCGTCGCGATCGTGGTGAACCGCTTCGCCCGTCCCGTTCGTGGTCTTGGAATCGCGGTGCCGATGTTTATCCCGCCGATCGTCGCGGCGCTGGCGGGTTACTTCCTGGGAAAACATCTGGGCGCGCCGGGCGGCCGCGACGTGGTCGCTTATGTAAGCGGCGTGGCCGGCACGCTGATTGGCGCGGACCTGACCAACCTCGGTAAGCTGCGGTCGCTGGGCGCGCCGGTCGCGTCAATCGGCGGCGCGGGCACGTTCGACGGCATTTTTCTTACCGGAGTCGTCGCCGTGCTGCTGGCCTGATCGCGCAATCAGGCCGGCTTGAACTTGACCAGCGTCGTCTCCGGCGTAACGTCGTCAAAACTCACCGTGACCGGCATGCCAACCTTTACCTGGTCCGGCGCCACCAGCACGTTGCTGGTCATCCGCACGCCCTCCTCCAGCTCGATGATCGCCAGCACATAGGGCTTGTCGGCAAAAGCCTTGGTCGGCGTGCGCCAGACGACGGTGTAGCTGTAAACCGTGCCGCGGCCGCTCATCGGCTTCCATTCGAGCTTGTCCGACATGCACTTGGGACAGCGCGAGCGCGGATAATAGATGTGCGCGCCGCATCCGGCGCACCGCTGAAGGATCAGTTCATGCTTGCGCGCCGCATCCCAGAACGGACGGCTGACGGCGTTGGGATGGGGGACAGGCTTGGTGTAGCCGCTCATGATCGCCGCTCCAATACGAGCCCGCACTGCTCCGCCATGATACCGCCGTTGCCGTTGACGTAAGCGAGCTTCGCGTCTTTTACCTGACGCTCGCCGCCGCGGCCCATCAGCTGTCGAATCCCTTCGGTCACGTGGCTGAAGCCGCCGGCAAAGCCCGCCTGCCCGAAGGAGAGCTGGCCGCCATGCGTGTTGCAGGGAAAATCTCCCGCGTAGGTGAGATCGTGTTCGGCGACGAACGGGCCGCCCTGCCCTTTCTTGCAGAAGCCGGCGTCCTCGATCGTCACCAGCACGGTTATCGTGTAGCAATCGTAGGGGCTAATCAGATCGATATCCTTGCGATCGACGCCCGACATCTTGAAGGCGGCGTCGGCGGCCGGCTTGACGGCGGATTCGGTAAGCGACGGCGCAAAGGCGATCGACGAATGGTCGGTAGCCTCGCCCGCGCCGAGCAGCCATACCGGCGGATGCTTCGAGCGCTTGGCGATTTCCGGCGACGCGACGACGAAGGCCGCCCCGCCGCAGCTCGGGCTTACGATTTCATAAAGATGCAGCGGATCGCAGATGACCGGCGACTTCATCACCTCTTCGATCGTCAACGGACGGTCGTAGAAGCGGGCGTCGGGATTATGATTCGCGTTGCGGCGCTGATCGACGGCAATCTTCGCGAGCTGCTCGGAGGTCGTGCCGTATTCATACATATGGCGCCGCGCGATCAACGCGTAGCCGCAGTTCGGCAGCGTGTTGCCGTAGGGAACTTCGAACTCATGTTCGAGCGAAACGAACGGCGAGAAATCGGGAAAGTTCGGATTGGCCAGCGTCGTGTCGGCCGCTAGGCATAGCACCGCGCTGCAGATACCGCCGTCGATCGCCGCCGCCGCGCGCCAGAACATTCCCGCGCCGCTGGCGCCACCGATATCGACGACATCGAACATCTTAGGCCTGATACCGACATACTCGGCGACCGCCGCCGGATAGAACATGCCCGGCTCGGCAAATGCGACCGAGGTCAGCAAGCCGTCGATCTCGCGCTTCTCGAGGCCCGAGTCATTTATCGCCATGCTCGCGACGTCGGCCATCAGGCCGAACGCGGTCGCGTCACCCGGGTCGCGAAACGGTTTAAGCTCGCCGATTCCTATAGCCGCGGCTTTGCCCTTTAGACTCATCGATTGGCACCCCCAAAGCGCCTGATTTCTGCGCTACCGTTACCACATAATCCGGTTCTTTTGCATACCGGCAATCCGCGATAGAGCTGCGGCGCCTGCCATATCACAAAGGCGACGGTCGTGCGCGCGCCGACCTCATTGCGGTGTCACCGACCCGCAGGTACTATTCCCCGGCGGGGTGGAGCAGTCTGGTAGCTCGCCGGGCTCATAACCCGGAGGTCGAAGGTTCAAATCCTTCCCCCGCAACCATTCTACATTCTCTCAGAGATTTCTTTGGTTCCGCTCGGATTCGGCCGAAGTCTGGGGTCGCAGACGGGGGTCGTAAAGGGCTGATTCATTGCAGGCAACCGGTTCAACTCACCTTGAGTCCGACTCGTTCGAGATATGCGTCCAGCTCGGACATGTGGTCCGACGACACGATTGAACCGACGTAGGCGTCCGGCCGTACCAGAACCCAGTCGCCGGGGCGAACGCCGTAACCGTCACGGACATGGTCGCCGTAATCAACGATATCGCCGCGTGGACCGACCGCGTGGATGTGAAGGCCGGCGCGCGGCGTGGCCCCGGAGAGCCGGTCGACTTCGTAGCCGATCAAAGTCCAATGAGGTCCTTTGAACAGATTGAACAGGCGGGTCGGCAGACCGCTCGCGCCGCGTATGGGCGCGTCCGGCGCCCGGTCCCCCGCAAGGACGCCGCCCTGCCGAGCGGGCTTCTCCAATGCGAGCGATGAATCCGGGTAGCAAAGATCGAGCTGATGCACCTCGCGGCCGCGGCGCATTGAACCGGCCTTCGCGGCGTCCAGCAACTTGGTCGCGAGGCCGAGCATATGGGCGGCAATCGGCCGGCGCTCTTCCTCATAGGTGTCCAGAATCGAGTCGGGCGCGCCGTTCAAGACCGCGGCAATCTTCCAGCCGAGGTTATAAGCGTCCTGGACACTTGTATTGAGTCCCTGTCCTCCCGTCGGCGGATGCGTATGCGCCGCGTCGCCGGCGAGAAATACCCGGCCGACGCAGTAGCGGTCGGCGAGGCGCGCATTCATGTTGAAGGCGGACGCCCATGAGACCGATTGAATCGTGATATTGGAACGACCACTTCGATTCGCGACCAATACGGTCAATCCCTCCGCGGAGAGATCAATATCGCCCTCCAGTGGAATCGGTCCCTGCAACTGGAACATCTCGGTGCCGGCGAGCGGACAGAGTGAGATTTGTTTTTCCATCGATCCTTCGCTGAACCGATGCCACGCGTCACGGCTGACGCCGGTGGCAATCACATCCGCCACCACGGCACGCACGCCCAGCGTCTTGCCGGGAAATTCGACTCCAAGCACATGGCGCACGAAACTGCGGCCGCCGTCGGTGCCGACAAGATAACGGACGCTGAGCGTCTCTTCGCCCGTCGGGCCGATGATTGTCGCATTAACGCGCTCTTCATCCTGTTTGAAACCAATTAGTTCGTACCCGAATTCCGGCCGATGACCGAGTTCCGTCAAGCGTTCTCGCAGCGCGGCCTCGGTCATAAACTGCGGAAGCATCACTGGGGTCCGATAGGGCTCCGCCGGTGTCGGATCGGAAATCTCGACGATACGGGAATCTTCATAGCTGCCATCGTCGCGATACTCGCGCTGCGGGGGATACACGCCGCCGGACGCCACGACACGATCGACGATCCCAAGATCCTCGAACACCTCGAGGGTCCGCGGCTGAATACCCTTCCCGCGCGAGCCTCGGAAGGGGTCCGACAGCTTTTCGATCAAACGGAAATTTACGCCTCGGCGGGCAAGCTCCACGGCCAGGGTCAGTCCGGCGGCTCCCGCGCCGCAGATCACGACGTCAGTGGAGAAGTGCTGGTTCATTGCGATCCTAAATATATGTGTCGCCGATCTCGTCCGGTTTCTGCGGCGGTTCGTACACGACTTGATCTAACTGCCGCTGCGAGATGCAGACCGATAATCACCTCCCGATTAACTGTTGACCGTGGGTTTCAATACCTCCTCGCACCATTGGCGGAAGCTGGTGGGGGTGGCGGAATGCGGCGTGCGCGTCTCGCCGTTATCAAGCCCCTCGTTCTTCGCCATCATCATGTCGAGCATGCCCTGCGCCATCGCCTCAGACATCCCGAATCCCGTGAGCCGGGCCTTGAACGCCTCGCCAGGAATTTGCTGAAAGCGAATTGGCTTCCCAATCACCTCGGACATGATTTTCGCCATCTCGTTGAACGAGAGGTCCTCAGGGCCGAGCACCGGGACGCTGTCCTGTCCGCTCCAGGAGGTATCGAGCAGCAACCTGGCGGAGACCGCGGCGATGTCGCAAGTGGCGCAGGTCGGAAGCTTGCGGTCTCCGGAGATGGGCGACGTGAAAAGGCCCTGGCCCCTGATCAGCTCCGCCTGGCGGAGGATGTTGTCCATGAACGAGGGCATCGTCAGCGCCCGGTAGCTGACACCGGTACTCGCGATCAGATCGTCCATCGCAAGCGATGCGGTCACGTGACCCGCGTTCCCGGCCACCGCCGTTCCGCGACCCAGCGCCGAGACTCCAACCACCCGCTTGACCTTCTGACTCCGGATTGCGACGCAGGCCGGCCGGGTGAAGTCGAGATAGGCAGCCTCGAGACTCTCGGCGCGGGGGTCGGCGGGCGTTAGCCAGAACACGGCGTCGGCGCCCGCGAACGCCTTGGTGACGACGTCGCCGTCGCCGTGCGATCCCTGCACGACTTCGACGCGCTCGCGGATATGCGAAGGAAGACGCGAGGGATCGCGCGCGATCACGCGAATAGGCTGGCCACTGTCGAGGATATTGTCGAGAACCTGACGGCCGATACTACTGGTGGGTGCCGTGATAACGATCATGACATTTACTTCATCACGAAATTCACGGATTGATAAGCAACGCAGCAGACCGCGACCGGTTCAAGTGCGCGTCGTTCTCAAAATTTCACTTTGATGGTGCTCAGATCGGCCGGCAGTCCGGACGTTTCGACGATGCCGCCATTGCCGTCGCCGATCGAAATACCGCCGGTTTGAATCGACTGCCGTGATGTAGTGCTCGGAGGTGCGGTTGCGATACTGCTGCCTCCGCTGCAACTCGCGATGAGCAGTGCAGCCCCGCAATAAAGCATCATGCCGGCAAATAAGGCGTATTGGCGCCGACGCGTATTCGCGATCAGAAGGACCATGCTCATCACGATCACAATCGCGACAGTTCCAGGAAATGAACCTGTCCCAGGACTGGCGCTGTCGGGGAGCACGATCGATCCGGCTGACGCCGGGTTGTGGCTCGCGGCCGTCACCTGCAACGCGAACAATGCTGAACTTCCCGACGGAATCGCGACTGCCGGGTCAAACGTAAACTTCGTCGTCGCGGTCGGCGACGCTGTCACGGTGACAGGAGGCCCATCGCTGACCGTCGCGGATAAGGCTAGTGCGGAAAAAAAAGACGGTCTGCTGATCGCGATCGTGACGCTTCCGATCTGCAGGGCGTTGGCCGTCGTATTGGTAACCGTGAAGGATCCTGCACCCGCGCTGGCGCCGGCGGCAATCGTGATGCTCACCTGCGCAGCGGTGGTGCTCGCTCCGGGAAAAGCCGCGACCAGTTTCGCGATATCGGGTGATCCCCATCCGGTCACCAGGTCGAAACCCGGACCGGCGGAATAGCCGATCACACCGTTGTTGCCGTTATCGCCCACCGTAACGTCGTGCAGACCGGAGTCCGGACTGGCAAGCGATCCCAGCTCATACAGGCGCGGATTAACGTTACCCATGCGAGCGACGCCCTGACTAATGGCGAGCAGCCGGCTGATTCCCGCCCACATCGGGGTGGCGATGCTGGTCCCACCAGTGGACACCCATACCGGTTTGGGATCGGTATCCTTCTGGGTCGCGACCCAGAACGCAGGATATCCCTGGCCGTCATCTGCGGTCTGGCCGTTGGCCCCCATCGAGATGTCAGGCACGTCGCGCACGCCGTCGGCCGGCACTCCGGGTCCCGATTGCCAGGCGGGCTTGGCAAACACGCTACTCATTCCGCCGCCGCTGGCGTCCTTGATAGGGCAGTTGTCTTTGGGTGGTTTGACCGGGAGCGTGATGTTGGCGCTGTTCCAGGCTTCCTCGAGATTATCGTCGATAGTGCTGATGTCGTTGCCGTCGCTGTCGTAGACCGGCACGAACTGCGTGCCGCCTACGCTCGTCACGTTGGGACCGGCGGCTTCCTCGTCAACGCTCGGCTCGTAAAGGCCGTGGCATACGGTCGGCAAATCGTTGGGCACTGGGCTGCCGCATTCCCAGCTCGCCCCGTAGTCGCCCGACGAATGAAAGATCGTCTGGCCCTGCGAGACGCCCTGCGCCGCGATTTCATCATTCGCCATTATCTGCGCCACCGTCGGACAAGTATCCTCGACGCTGCTGCTGATTACGCCGCATCGGTTGTCGCTGACAGCCTGCTGGAGTGCATCTTCGTAACTGTCCGCGACGTACATCACGATAGGGGTGTTAGGCGAAACGGCATGGGTCCATTCGACGTCGAGATAAGGTTCGTTATCGGTCGGCAGGCCCGGATGGGCACCGTCTACGTGGATTATTTGTAAATCGATAGGCGGCAGATGGAACTGGTTGGTGAACATCGCGAAGACATTTTGATTGACCGAGGCGAGCTCCGGCAGCGCGATACAGTCCGGGGCTGAAGTTCCGTGATTGCCCGCGGCGATGACCGGGTTCTCGTCGTAAAAGGTGTAGAGATCGGCCGCGGCGAAATAGGTACCGCTGACGCCACCGATTAATCCGTCGGTGATCCCGCTCGGCTTGTTGTTGACCAATCCATTCAAGCCGAAAATCGCCTGCACAGTTCCAGAAAGGCTCGCCGGAATCATCGGATCGGTGACGTTGGCGAAATGAATACCGTCGGTGCGGATCGTCGTCTGCAAAGCCTGGCTGACGGCGGCATAGGTGCCCTTGAACTTGACGGTGCGCGAGCCGATGTCGCTCGACGTGACGATGAGTCCGCTAGACGTGAGCCAGGCCTCCACATCACGCATCTGGGCGGCGTCGGGCCCGAAGCGGTTAGCAAACTGGGCTGACGTGAGCCATCGATGGTACCGCGGCGAGGAACGATCCTCCAGATCAGTTTCGAGCTGCGACAGCTCGTCGCGATTGCGCAACGTCAATACCGCCTCCATCCGTAGAGGCGTCGCGGCGGCCAACTCTTTCCAGTCACTTCCCTGGGCAGATGCGGGTCGATTTCCGGCGAGCGCGATCAGGCTCTCGGCGGCAGCCGGCCGGCAAAACGCCAGCACGGCCATCAGCGCAAAAATCAGCCCTGAACGAATCGTGACCGTAGAATTGATGTTCTGAGACTCAGCTACGTGCGTCAGGCCGCGGCGGAAGCGGTTTCGGTCTCGTGTGCAGACCGTGCGACAACGCGCGGCAACTGAATTGTGAAGAGTTCGACTGCGTCGCGAGTCGAGAGCGTCGCCTTTTCACCCTTGTCGACATGGAGCGCTGAACCGGTCAGCAGCTCGTGCCCATCGGCCGATCCGTTGCCAGACGTGACGTACGCGAGCATCGGTCCCTGAAGATCGCAGGACGCGTCGGCCGCGAGCCGATGGAATGCCATCGCCGTACCGAGCTCATTGAACGAACCGATATGCTTGTGCTCGACGCCGGGGCGGGCCTCATCGGCCACCCATGCGAACGCGTCAGGCGCCATCAGGACGGGCTTGCTGTAGCGCGCACCCGGATATTCGAGCTTGCGCCCGCTCCAGTGCTCCCACGCGGCCTCGTAGGCGTCCTGCTGCGGGCGTCCGTCGCCGCTGCGGCGAAAGAAGACGCCCTCCTTGAATTCGCCGACCTGCTTGAGATCCGCGATCGAGCGCTGCAGCTGACTCTCGCCCATATAGCCGTAGCCGCTGGCCCCGCCGAACTGCAGGACGAGTACGATCGCCTCGCCCGTCGCGGTCTGCGGTCCGTAGTGGGTGCCCTCCGGAAAATAGCCGACCATCCCCGGTCTCATGTCGCCGTCGTGAGCGAATGGGCTGGTACCTTCGAGCTGGAAGCGAATCTGATCAAAGTTGTGCCGATGGCGCGGTGAGAAGAAATCGGAGAACGTTTGCGAGATTGAGAAGTAGAAGCTGTCGGCCGATCCGGCCTCATACTCGAACAGAGATTTGTAACGGAAAACGCCGCCGCGCGGATTCGGTCGCTCGATGAAATCCATTTTTGAGCCGTGCGATATCTTCATTGCGACTGCTCCCCCATTCGGCGAAGTCGATGACGGGCTCGAACGGCGTCTAACGAGTTCATCCGCCGAGCTTATCTGCTCAGTCAGTTTAGATCGTGCGAGGCTCGTTTGTCACGCAGGTAAAAGTGCGTTTTCACGGCTCGGTTTCCAGACCCGTTTGAACGGCGCGCCGATCCGGCTGGATTCCACTACGACGCTGGCAACGATCGACTAGACGATAACGCGTTCGCGATGCGTATAAATATTAAACGTGGATTCGCGCACGAAGCCGGCCAGCGTCATGCCAAACTCGTCGGCGAGTTCCACCGCCAGCGAAGACGGCGCCGAAACCGAAGCGATTAGCTGAATTCCGGAGCTGGCCGCCTTCTGCACAATCTCGAAGCTGAGCCGCCCGCTGACCATCATGATCGAATTCCGCAGCGGCACGCGTTCGTCCATCAGCGCACGGCCAATCACCTTGTCGACCGCGTTATGCCGGCCGACATCTTCACGCAGCACTTGAAGTTCCGCCGCGTCGCCGTTTTTGGCAACTTCGAACAAGGCAGCCGCGTGGAGCCCGCCGGTAGCTTCGAAGACTTCCTGCGCGGTGCGCATTTGTCGCGGCATTTCGAGCAACGCACCCGCCGCGATTCGGAGCTGATCATCAAGCGGCGCGACCCTGCGCTGCAGTGCCTCGATACTGGTCTTGCCGCATACGCCGCAGCTCGACGAGATAGTAAAGTTGCGCTTCAGCCGGCCGCGCAGATCTTCAGCGGGCACCGCGAGAATGACGTCGATCGCGTTGGGGTCGGCGCTGCCGTCGCGCATTCGGAGCCGGCGAACCTCTCCGAGTTCCTCGCGCGAATCGATAAAGCCCTCAGCGAGAAGGAAGCCGGCCGCGAGTTCTTCATCGTGGCCTGGCGTGCGCATCGTCAGCGTGAAGCGACGGCCGCCGAGCCGAATTTCCAGCGGCTCCTCGACCGCCAGGCTCTCGTCGACGGCGCGCGCGGACCCATGACTGTCGCCGTTGATGCCCGAGCCATTTTTCCCGCTGGCTACGCCGTTTGAGCCAACCCGCCACTTGAGGGCGGGATGATGTTTTGCTTCCTCGCTTAGCATCGCGAACTGCGCGCAAGCCGCCGCGTTC
>Ga0302326_10026248_pt1 | contig 11783 bp, 9 predicted proteins | sample Palsa_T0_3_FD_202264 | JGI IMG/M metagenome (GOLD analysis project Ga0302326, IMG submission 202264) | Peat permafrost microbial communities from Stordalen Mire near Abisko, Sweden - Palsa_T0_3 | ecosystem: Environmental > Terrestrial > Soil > Palsa > Peat permafrost | place: Sweden: Abisko... | reverse complement strand
GCTGGGACAGGTACCCGGTGAAGCACTCCACGATCGAGGCGACGAAGGCGACCACGCCGGTGATCCAGGTCAGCGTGCGCCGGCCGCGCCAGGCGGCCATCCAGAACTTGCCCCACAGGTGGATGACAAGCAGCGCCATGAACAGCTCGACGCTCCACAGGTGCAGGCTGTTGAAGTAGTGCCCGACCAGGTTGGTGTGCCACCAGTCGGGGCCGCCAAGAGCGAGGGCGAAGCCGCTGACGATGGCCATGCCGAACGCGGCCAGTGCTCCGACGCCGAACACGTACACCCAGGAAGCGACGTAGGCGGGCTGGCGGTCGGGCAGCAGCTTGCCCGGCGGCAGGGAGGTCAGCGCCCGGCGGCGCACCCGCGCCGTCCACATCCGCTCATCCCCCTCCGCGGGCGTGAGGTCGGCGCTGTAGTCGGCCGGGGCCGCGGCCTCAGCTGGCTGCTGGCCGCCATGGCGGCGCAGCTTAGGGAACGGCAGCAGCAGCGCCGCGCCGAAGATGACGACCATGACCGCGATCAGCACCAGGTTCGCCACCGAGATCGTGAAGACGTTCCAGTGCAGATAGCTGCCGGGCTGGTTCAAGCCGATGGCGACGGGACCGTGTCCCGCCAGGGCGAAGGTTCTCATCGGGTCCTCCGGGGTTAGGCCGCAACCGGCCCCTGGACGGCACCTGCAATAACCAATCGCTTAAGCCTGTCCGCCGAGAGCAGATGCTTGAAGTGCTGAGGGTCCCGACGTCCGCGGGACTAAGGTCCCGCGGACGTGGGACCGCGGGCGGGACCGGTTCGGGCGGGGGATCGCGGGTCGTCAGTAGTCCGTCAGGCTCGCGGCGACGGGCAGCCTGGTGTCGTCGATCGCGTAGCCGAGCTGGGCTTCGACGTCGATGACCCCGTCGACGGCGCGGACCGCCGGCTGGATCAGCGCCAGCATGCTCTTGCGCTCGAGTTCGCCGGTCAGCCGCGCCACGCCGTCGGTGACGTCGGCCTGGATCATGGCGGGATTGGTGCCGAGGTAACCCGCCAGGACCTCGCGGATGATCTCCGCCCTGATCTCCTGGTCCGGCCGGAGGAACACCCGGAGCAGGTCCCGCGGGCTGACCATGCCGAGCAGCTTGGAGTTCTCGTCGGTCACGAGCAGGCAGGTGACCTGCTGCCGGTCCATCACCCGCGCCGCCTCCGCCACGGTGGCGCCCGCCCGCACCGTCGCCGGATGCGTGTTCATGATCTCCCTGGCGCTCTCGGCGGTGGCGATGGACCGCCGGGCCCGGTAGGTCAGGTGCATCGAGTGCTGGCCCTCGGGGTCCCGCTGGAGCTCCTCTTTGCGCAGCAGGTCGGTCTCGCTGACGATACCGACCACCTTGCCGCCGACGGTGAGCACCGGCACGGCGCCGGCCCGCTGCCTGACCAGGATGTCGGCCACGTCCTTGACCGAAGTGGCCGGAGTGACGGTCACCGGATCGGCCGTCATGACATCTCGTACCTGGTAGTGACGCATCATGCGCTCCTTCCGGCCCGAGTTCAGCTGGTCGAGGGCCGCCGGGACTCGGGCACCGTTCATGTAGCCCGCCACTTCAGGACATCGGTCACGGCGAAGCCGCGGTAGAGGCGCAGTTCCCTTTCAGACCGCCGAACGGCCTTGTCCTGCGGCGCCGTAGACGGCCTGCTGCACCGTCCAGATCCCCTGAGTGACCGATCCGGGGGCTTAGCCGTCTATGGTCGCGTCGATGAGCTCTGCCCATCGCAGCAGGTGGCGGTCACCGACGAAGTGCTCGCGGATGTGCTCCTGGCCCGCGATGCCCATCCGCTGGGCTTGGCCCGGATTGTCGAGTAGCTGGCGCACCGCCGACCCGAACGAGGCCAGATCGGCCGGGTCGCGCAGCAGGACGCCGGTGCCGTCGACGACCTGGTCCTGGATCCCGCCGACCGCCGAGCCGATGACCGGGCGTCTTTTCCACATGCCCTCCGCTACGGTCAGCCCGAATCCCTCGGCGAGGCTCTTCTGCACGATCACCTGCGCATGACGCTGGATCGCGTTGACCATCGCCGCGTTCTCCTCGACGTCATCAAGCGGCAATGTCACCAGCAGCACCCGCGCGCGGGCCGCCGCGGGCAGGCCGCGCCACTGCGCCAGGCATTCCGCCAGGACCAGGGCCCCCTCAGGATCATCGGCAACCTCGCTCATCATGGGGCCGGCGAGCATCAGGTACCCGGCGCCGCCCGGCACCACGTGCTCGGCGAAGCCGCGCATGACACCGGACATGTCCTTGAGCCTGTCCCAGCGCGAGACCTGCACGACCACAGGGTCGGCCGGGCCGGGCCTGCCCTCGCTCGTCACCAGCCCGGCGCGGGCGACTTCCCCGCTCGTTCCGCCGCGGCGCGCGAAACGCCCGGGTGCCCGGGGCGGCTCGCCGTCCAGGACCCCGATGGTGGCCAGGATCGCCTGTACCGTGGCGGCGTCGAGTTCCTGGTTCTTCGCCGAGAACGGGTCGATGGACGGCGGGATGATCCAGGCTCGCTCCGGGGCAATCCACGGCGGCACGTACTGCCGCCGGGTGAAAACGTAGCCCTGTGCGGGCGCCAGATATGGCCGCAGGAAATCCCATGCCGCGCGCGTGGTGTCGTTCTGCCAGTCCACACCGATGTGACAGCGCCACAGCACCCGCGCGCCGGCCCGGACCAGGGATGCCGTCAGCCCGGCGGTCTGCGGGTCATGCAGCAGCACGATATCGCCCGGCCGCACCTGGCTGAGCAGCTCGTCCGCGTTCGCGGCGAGGACCTGCGCGTAGTGGCTGGCGTCAGCGCTGCTCAGCGGCCCGGCGTCCCCGGCCTGGCCGTGAATCTGATTGTGCAGCCTCTTGGTGATCGCGAAGAAGTCCGGATCGCCGCCGATCACCATCCAGCGGACCGCGATGTCCAGGCCCGCGACGTACCCCACGAGCACTTGCAGCATCTCAGCGACCCCGCCGCCCACCGCGGTCGAATTGACGTTCCAGATGGTCCGCGGGCCGAGCCTGTCCCGGAGCCGGGCGGCCGCGGTGATCAGCCGCGCATATCGCACGGTCCCGGTGACCGGCTCGAGCACGGCGACCGGTGTCCCGGGCACGCAGACCTCTTGCAGCCGCCCGGACCCGGGCGGCTGCGGCCCGGCCGGGAGCCGGACGAAGCGGCCGGCCGGGGAAGGCGGCACCGCATTGGTTGTGCCGTCTGGTACCGCTGGTTCGGCCATGGGAATTACTTCCATTACGAGTGGGACCGGTTCGCTGAGGCGTTAGCCGGTTCCTTCGCGTCAGGAATCTCGCGGCTCGGGGCAGCTCCCCAGTACTGGAGTTCTACCCTCTATATATGAAATACTAAACTAGTAGTATTTTTCCGGAAATCTACTGCATGGAACCTGCTGCATCTTGAGGGATGAAGCTGGCGGAGAAGATCTTGCTCGTGGCGGTGGCCGCGCGCGGCCGAGCGCGGCCACCGCCACGGGTGCTGGACCGGCGTCCAGCGAAGGCCCCTACTTGGCGGCCTTGACCTCGATCCTCTTGACCGGCTCCTTCTTCTCGGCGTGGAGGCCGACGGAGATCGTCAGGATGCCGTGTTCGTAGTTCGCCGTGACATCGTCTTCGCTGGCGTGGGGCGGCAGCGGCAGGCTGCGGGTGAACGAGCCGTACCGGAACTCCGACCGGTGCTTGCCTTCGGTGTTGTCGTACCGCTCCGCGTGGATCGTGAGATAGCCGGAGCCGACCGTGACCTCGACGTCCTTCTCGGGGTCGATCCCGGCCAGTTCCGCGCGGACCGTGTAGTGGTCATCGGTGACGGAGTCCTCGACCCTGATCGCCTGGGCCAGGTAAGGGCGAAGCGTCAGGAACGGCTCCTCGAACCACTCAATCAGGTCCGGAACCATGGTCCTCGGGTCCCTACGTAGCAGAGTGCTCATGTCAGCCGCCTTTCTCTGGTGGTACCTGTACTTCCATCTCAATCGCATAACGGCCAGATACGGAAAAGGCAGGGCCGGAGGGCACACCACGGGGCGACCTTGGTCATGACCACGGGCGTCATCACCATCGGTACGGGACCTTCTGCCCTGGCGGTGTGGCGGGCGGGCGATGAGATTGACCCTGGGGCATGGCCGTGAGGCCGGCTCCGGTAGGCAGGGAGATCACCATGACCGGAAACACTTACGGGATTGTGGCCGGTTACGACGGGTCAGCTGGCAGCGGTCAGGCGCTCCGCTGGGCGGCCAGGGAAGCCAGGGCGCGCGGCACGACGCTGACCGTCTGCCTGGCCTGGGCGCCGGCTCACATCGCGCTGCCCCGCGAGTCGGCTATGTACGATCTGGCCCGGCTACACAGTAAGGAGATCCTCGCCCTCGGGCTGCCCTACGCCGAGCCGGCGTTGGGATCCGGCCACATAGCTACCGACCTGGCCGACGGGCCGGCCGCCCGGGTGCTGTGCGAGCGCAGCCGCAGCGCCGAGATGGTCGTGGTCGGCTCCCGCGGGAACACCGAGCTACCCGGCTTGCTGCTTGGCTCCGTCGCCTCGCAGGTCGCCGGGCACGCGACCGGGCGGGTCGTGGTCGTGCGGGGGCAGTGGCGGCCGGTCAATCATTCCCCGGGCCCGGTCGTGGCCGGGGTGGACGGTTCCCCGGCCTCGCTGGCGGCGCTGGCGTTCGCCTTCGAGGAGGCAGCGCTGCGCGACGTCCCCCTGGTGGCGGTCTGCGCGCTGGCCGACGCGGCCGGGCGGCTCGGTGAGGCGCACGTCATCAAAGCGGGCTTCGGCCAGGCCATGGCCGGCCAGGAAGAAGAGTATCCCGAGGTCACGGTGGTACGCAAGGTCGTGACGGGTGCGCCGCGGACGTCGCTGCTGACCGCCGCGGACGGGGCCCAGATGCTCGTGGTGGGCTGCCGCGGTCGCGGTGGCCTGGACAACATGGCCCTCGGCTCGGTCGCGCAGGCGATGCTGCACCATTCGCCCTGCCCGGTCGGCATCGCCCATCCGGCCTCCTGAGCGGCCGGGACCGCCGAACCATCGGGTGGGGTCCTCAGGACGAATCGGGTGGGGTCCTCAGGACGAATCGGGTGGGGTCCTCAGGACGAGGGGACGGTGACCACGGGGCCGTGCGCGTGGGTCAGGACGGCGTGCGTGACGGAGCCGGGACCGGGCAGGCCGACGTGGGCGTGCCTGCCGATGACTACCAGCTCGGCACGGGCGGACAGGCCCACCAGGGCGCGGCCCGGGTGGCCGTGCACGACGTCCTGGCTGACCGGTACGTCGGGGTACTTCTGGCGCCAGTCGTCAAGCAGCCCGGCCAGCGCTCTGGCCGCGTCGGCTTCGACAGCGAGCGCGCCTGGCGTCGTGAACGCCTCCCCGGCCCGCGAGATATCGGTCTGCGGTGCGTGCCAGGCATGGATGGCGGTCAGGGTGGCCTGGCGCAGGCTGGCCTCCTCGAACGCGAACGTGAGCGAGTCGGCGCAGTGCTCCAGGTCGCCGATGCCGATGCCGACCTGCCGGTGCGCGGCGGCGGTCTCGTCCCGGATGACCGCGACCGGGCAGGAGGCGTGGGTCGCCACGTACCGGCTGACCGACCCCAGCACCAGCGCGGTGAACGCGCCGACGCCGCGGGAGCCGACGACCAGCATCAGCGCGCCCGACCCGGACTCGGTGACCGCCTGGGCCGGCGGCCCGGTCAGCGGATCAGTGTCGACCAGCAGGCCGGGGACTAGCTCGGCGGCCCGGTGCGCCGCGGCGGCCAGGGCCCGGTCCCGGTCCTCGCGGACGACGTCGGCCACGGTGTCGAATGCGGTCCCGCCCTGGCGGCCGATCATCCGGGGCAGCAGCGCGGCGGCGGACACGATCCGCAGCGGGGCGCCGCGCAGCGCGGCCTCGCTGGCCGCCCATTCGACGGCCCGCAGTGATTCCTGCGAGCCGTCCGTAGCGGCCACGATGGGCTTGGCGACCATGACTGATCCTCCTCAGTGAGCCCTGGCGGGCGCCGGATAAGCGAAAAGGTCGCGGACCGCGACCACGCCCTCGAGGTGCTGGACCTGGTCCACGATGTTGGTGCCGAGGATGCCGCTGCCCAGGGCGCCGGCCAGCGTCACGATCCCGTCCTTGACGGTCACCGTCAAGAGAGCCGGATCGAGGAAGAAGCCGTCCATGATCACGTCCTGGGTGATCTCGCGGCGGATCTCCTGGTCGGGCCGGGTGAAGACGCTGAGCACGTCGGCCCGGCTCAAGATGCCGACCAGGCGTCCATCGCGATCGACGACCGGGAGCCGCCCGAGCTTGCGTGAGTACATCAGGCGAGCCGCGCGGCGGGCAAGCTCGTCCGGGCCTATCGTCACCGCGGGCCGGGTCATCAGGTCACCGGCCGTAGGCCCGCCCGCCGGCGCCTGCTTCCTGCGCGGCAGCCAGGCTAGGCGCCCAGAGTGCGCGCCCGCGGCCGGGTCGAGGGCGTCGGTGGCCAGCAGGTCCGTCTCGGACACCACCCCCACGACCCTCCCGTCGTCATCGACCACCGGAAATCCGCTGACCCGGTGCATCCGGAACATGGCGGCCATGTTCCGGTATGGCGCATCCGCCCTGACCGCCACCACATCGGCGGTCATGATGTCCTTCACGTATGCGTGCGTCATGACCTCAGGTTCGCCGGCGTACGCGGGAGGCAGAAAGAGACATAACTCACTTCACGGGAGGCCAAAGGTCCCTCACCTTGGCCGCTCTTCGGCCCTGGCCGCGACCTGCGGTTGGCGGTTTTCTTGAGCCATCGCCCGCGCCGACAACCCTGCCCGGGCAAGGTCGTGGCCCGAGGAGGACCAGATGGTGGCGGTGGAGGCGGAGTCGGCGGAGTCAGCCAAGGTGGGTGCGGTAGCCGGGGCGCCACTGCACCGGGACGCTGAGGTGCCGGAAGGATTCTGGTACGGGGTCAAGCGCCGGGCGCTCGGGCCGCCGCTGGTGACCGAGCAGCTGCGGGAGCAGCGGCTGTCCAGGCCGCTGGCGCTGGGCGTGCTGTCCTGTGACGGGCTCTCGTCGGCGGCCTACGGCACCGAGGAGATCCTCTACGCGCTGCTGCCGTTCTTCGGTATCGCGGCGTTCACGCTGGTGCTGCCGATGACCCTGCTGGTGCTGTTCGGCGTCCTCCTGGTGGTGCTGTCCTACCGCGAGGTGGTCTCGGTGTACACCCGGGCGGGCGGCTCGTACGTGGTGGCGCGGGAGAACTTCGGCCCGCGGGTCGCCCAGGTGGCCGCGGTCGCGCTGCTGATCGACTACGTGGTCACGGTCGCGGTGCAGACGGCCGCGGGCAGCGCCGCGATCGTGTCCGCGTTCCCGGCGCTGTCCCGGATTCCGGTCATCGGGCCCAAGATCCTGCTGGTCATCTCCCTCGTCGCGATCTGCCTCATGTGCCTGGGCAACCTGCGCGGCCTGCGGGAGGCCGGCCGCATCTTCGCCTTGCCGACCTACCTCTTCGCCGGCTCGGTGGTCCTGATGATCGTCACCGGCGTGACCCGCGAGCTGACCGGCGGCCTGCCGCACGTGACGACCGGGGCCGGAACGGTGAGCATCGGGTCGCATTCGGGGCTGATCGCTTTTGGCGCCATCTACATCATGGCGCGGGCCTTCGCCAACGGCGGCTCGTCGCTGACCGGGATCGAGGCGGTGTCCAACGCGGTCAGCGCGCTGCGCCCGCCAGAGGGGCGGAACGCCCGGCAGATCCTGGCCATGCAGGGATCGATCGTCGCGGTACTGATCGCGGGGATCTCCTGGCTCGCGCACGTCACGCACGCCACCCCCTACACCGCCGGGTTCCCGACCGTGATCGCGCAGGAGGCCAAGCTGGTCTTCGGGTCCACCCCGGCCGGGCAGATCATGTTCTTCGCGCTGCAGGTCGCCACTGCCGCGATCTTGTTCACCGGCGGCAACACCAGCTTCACCGGCTTCCCGTTCCTGGCCAGCTTCGTCGCCGAGGACTCGTTCCTGCCTCGCTGGCTGACCCGGCGCGGCCACCGGCTGGTGTTCTCCAACGGGATCATCCTGCTGGCCGTGCTTTCGCTGTCGCTGATGCTCGTGGCGGGCGCGACCGTGGACGCGCTCATCCCGTTCTACGCTATCGGCGTGTTCACCGGGTTCGCCATGGCCGGGTTCGGCATGGCGAAGTACCACCGGCGGACCCGGGAGGCGGGCTGGCGGCGCCGGCGCATCATCAACATGGCCGGGGGGATCTACACGGCGCTGGTCGTGGTGCTGTTCGCGGTGGTGAAGTTCACCGAGGGCGCGTGGCTGATCGTGATCTTGTTCCCGGTCCTGGTGTACGCGCTTATCCGGCTCAACCGGCAGTACCGGACCGAAGCCGCCATTCTCGATAGCCCAGGCCAGGCCGACCTGCGGCTACCCACGCCGAACTACTCGCGCCGGGTCGTGCTGCTGCTGGTGGACAGCTACGACCTGGCCACCATCGCCGCGCTCAGGTACGCCAAGAGCCTGCGGCCGCAGGTGCTGCGCGCGGTGCACTTCAGCCTGGACAGCACCCGGGCGGACAAGCTCAGGCAGCAATGGCTGGATGCCGGCACCGGCGTCGCCCTTGAGCTCGCGGACTGCCCGGACCGGCGGCTCGCGCACGCCGCGGCCCGGCTGGCCGCCAGCGAGGCGGCCGCGCCCGGCACGCACGTGACCATCGTGCTCCCCCGCCGCAGCTACCCGCCGCTGGCCGGGCGGCTGCTGCACGACCACACCGCCGACCGGATCGCCCGCGTGGTCAGCCATGTCCCCAGCGCGGCCGCCACCATCATCCCCTTCGACGTGCAGCACAAGGTCGAGACGATCCACGCCAGGCGGGCCAGGGCGGCCCACGAAGGCGGCCTGCACGACTACGAGTGGCCGGTCCCGCCGCCAGGCACCGACCCGATCGGGTCGCTGCGGCCAGCCAGGCAGGCCACCGTGCAGGGCCGCCTGCACGCGGCGGAGGTCCGGCCGGTGGGCGGCAACAACGTGCTGGCGTGCGACGTAGCGGACTCCAGCGGTGACCTGACGGCCTTGTTCTACGGACGCACGCACATCACGGGGATGGAGCCGGGCTGCCGGATCCGGCTGCAGGGCATGGTCGGCACCGGGGACGACGGTCGTCCGGCGATGATCAACCCGCGCTACGAGCTGCTCCGGTAGCGGGCCCGACCCCGGCACTTTCTTCAGGTTGCGAGGGCTGTCGGCACGGCCCGTTCGGCATCATGAATATGGCTTTGGGCCGGCCCGGCCGATAGTCTTATCTGTGCATCGTTACCGGGGAAGGATCTGCTGGTGGAGCCAGGCGCAGGAAACCGGCCGGAGCTTCTGCCGCAGCTTCGGCTGGACGAGCTCCTGAGTGAACTGCAGGCGCGGATCCAGGCCCTGCTAGGGACCAGGGACCAGATGCGCGGCCTGCTCCAGGCGGTCGTCGCGATCAGCTCCGGGCTGGACCTGGAGTCCACCCTGCGGCGGATCGTGGAGACCGCGGTCGAGCTGGTGGACGCGACCTACGGGGCGCTTGGCGTCATCGGCGAGGACGGGCGGCTGGCCGAGTTCATCCCGGTCGGGCTGAGCTCCGGCGAGATCGAGCGGATCCATCACTGGCCCGAAGGGCACGGCCTGCTCGGCCTGCCGCTCTATGACCCCCGGCCGCTGCGGGTGGCCGACATCGCCGCCCACGCCGCATCGTCCGGATTCCCCGACGGACACCCGCCGATGAGCGGCTTCCTCGGCGTCCCGGTGCGGATCAGGGACGAGGTGTTCGGCAACTTGTACCTGACCAACAAGCGCGGCGGCGGGGAGTTCACCGAGGACGACGAGGCGGTGCTGGTCGCGCTGGGAGCGGCGGCCGCGGTGGCGGTCGAGAACGCCCGGCTGTACGAGGCGGCCCGCCGGCAGCAGCGCTGGATCGAGGCCAGCGCCGAGGTCACCACCCGGCTGCTGTCCGGCTCGGCGCCCGGTGAGGTACTGACCGACGTCACCCGGCAGGCGCGGGAACTGTCCGGCGCCGACCTGGCCGTGCTGGCCCTGCCCGACGACGGCGGGCGCCGGCTGACGATCACCTACGCCGACGGCGACGGCGCCGACGCCACCCGGGGCCTGGTGCTGCCCATAGGAGAGTCACTGTCCGGCCGCGTCCTGGCCACCGGCGAACGGGTGGCGTCCGGCGACTTCGCCGACGACGAACGAGCCTCGCAGGCGGCCCGCGGCGCGATGGCCCATATCGGGCCCGCAGTGTTGTTCCCGCTCGGCGCGCCAGGCAACGTCCGCGGCGTGCTCACCGTCGGGCGCCGCCACGGCGCCGCGGCGTTCCCCCAGGCTCAGGTCGACGTCGCGGCCTCCTTCGCCGCCCAGGCCGGCGTCGCGCTCGAGCTCGCGGCCACCCGCGCCGAAGCCGAACGGGTCTTGCTCTACGAGGACCGGGACCGGATCGCCCGTGACCTGCACGACCTGGTCATCCAGCGGCTATTCGCCACCGGCATGTCGCTGGAGGGCACGATGCCGATGATCACCAGGCCGGAGGTCGCGAGCCGGATCACCAACGCGGTGGACGCGATGGACGAGACGATCAAGGACATCCGGGCCACCATCTTCGCGCTGCAAGCCCCCGACTCGGCCGGCCAGCCGGATCTGCGCGGCGACATCGTCGCGCTGGTCGAGGAGATGACACCCATGCTCGGCTTCGCCCCGTCGCTGCGGCTGGGCGCGGGGCTGGCCGCGCCGATCAGCCCGGAGCTGGGCGAGCAGGTGCTCGCCGCGCTGCGCGAGGCACTGTCCAACGCGGCCAGGCACGCGGGCGCCAGCCAGGTCGACGTGACCGTGGACGTGGACCCGGACGGGATTCTCGCCGCCCAGGTCACCGACGACGGGACCGGTATCCCGGCGGAGGTCCACCGCAGCGGGCTGCGCAACCTAGCCCGCCGGGCCGAGAAGCTCGGCGGCGAACTGCGGCTGCAGCCGGCCCATCCGGGGGCGCCTGCGCCTGGCACCCGGCTGGAGTGGCGCGTCCCCCGGAGCTAACGACGCGGGATGACTTTACCGGCCGCGGACCGTCAGCTCGCCACGGGCGCCGGGTGATCGGCCGGCGTCGGCTGGTCGGAGACGCGAAGGCGGCGGCCGTTCAGTATCTCCGGGGAAATCCGGATGAAGTACTCCCGCACGCCCGGGGCCCAAGAGGCAAGGCCCATCTTCTGCAGTTGGCTGATTTCGGCGGGATCGGTCACTTCCCACGACTGTCCGATGGCGGTGACGCTCCACCCGGCTTGCTGGCCCGCGTCTAGGAGATCGGCTTCGAACGCGACGACGGAATGCTGGGTCGCGGCGGCGAGATTACCGCTGCTATCGGTCCTGATGATGATGTCGCCGCGGTGAAGCGCGAAGTTGACCAGTTCGACCGCGGGCAGCGCCCGCCGGGTGTAGACGATCCGGCCGACGGATACCGATGCCATCAGCAGGAGGCATTCATCCCGGGACAGTTGCTCGAGGGCCGAGCCGTCGGAGTACATGTCACGAGAATGCCTGGTCGCCGTCGCGCGGCAACAGGGAACAAGGTCCCTAGTCCTCGGGGCCCGAGTACCCGTCGCGGCCAGCGACGTTGTGCTGGTCGTCGAAGACGCGGACGGCGTAGGCGGCGGCCTGGGTGCGGCGCTCCATGCCCAGCTTGGCGAACAGCGCGGAGACGTAGTTCTTCACCGTCTTCTCGGCCAGGAACATCCGCTCGCCGATCTGCCGGTTCGTCAGCCCCTCCCCGATCAGCTCCAGGATCCGCCGCTCCTGCCCGGACA
>Ga0302326_10026242_pt1 | contig 11784 bp, 12 predicted proteins | sample Palsa_T0_3_FD_202264 | JGI IMG/M metagenome (GOLD analysis project Ga0302326, IMG submission 202264) | Peat permafrost microbial communities from Stordalen Mire near Abisko, Sweden - Palsa_T0_3 | ecosystem: Environmental > Terrestrial > Soil > Palsa > Peat permafrost | place: Sweden: Abisko... | reverse complement strand
AGAATCCGTTGCAGGCGGGTTCGGTGAAGGAACCGGCTTGGTCGGGTAGTGCTGGCCTTCAGGCCAGCGTTAAGCCTGCTAATTTCAAACCTCGCAAGCCGGCTTCAGCCGGCGGAAGTTGCGTCGCGAGGCCGGCTAAAGCAAGCCGCGGATGTAACAATAGGGACCTGGACGCGGCGCCTAAGCGCCGCACTGCCCACCATCAACATGCAAACTGTCTTGATTGTCGATGACGAGTCGCAGATCCGCAGCGCGCTGGAGGGCGTGCTGGCGGATGAAGGCTACAAGACCCTGCTCGCCGGCAGTGGTGAAGAGTGCATCGAGGTTCTGCGACACAAGTCGCCGGACGTCATCCTGCTGGATATCTGGCTGCCCGGTATCGACGGTCTGGAGACCCTGGAAAAGCTGGTGGAGCGCGAAGACCACCCCGAGGTGATCATGATCTCGGGCCACGGCAACATCGAGACCGCAGTACGGGCCACCAAACTCGGCGCCTTCGACTTCCTGGAGAAACCGCTCTCCATCGAGCGCACCCTCATCGTTCTGAAGAATGCCATCGAGGCAAAGCGGCTGCGCAGCGAGAACCTGGAATTCAAGAAGCAGTTTCAGACGCGCAGCGTGATCGTGGGCGATAGCATTCCCATGAAGGCGCTGCGCCAGCAGATCGCGCTGATGGCGCCGACCAACGGACGCGTGCTGATCTACGGCGAGTCGGGTACCGGCAAGGAACTGGCGGCGCGCGCGTTGCACTCCCAGAGCCTGCGTAAAGATGCCATGTTCGTTGAGGTCAACTGTGCCGCTATCCCCGAAGACCTGATCGAGAGCGAACTATTTGGCCATCGCAAGGGCGCACTCTCCACCGCGACGGCGGACAAGGAAGGCAAGTTCCAGAAGGCCGACGGCGGAACGCTGTTTCTGGACGAAGTCGGCGACATGAGCCTGAAAACGCAGTCGAAGGTGTTGCGCACGCTGGACGAGGGACGGTTCGCGCCGGTCGGCGAAGAAGAGTCAGTCACCGTGGACGCGCGCGTGATCGCCGCCACCAACAAAGATCTGGAAGACGAAATCTCGAAAGGCAACTTTCGCGAAGACCTTTTCTATCGCCTGAACGTGATTCCTTTCTATGTTCCGCCACTGCGCGAACGCAAGGAAGACATTCCGCTGCTGGCGCGCTACTTTCTGAAGGAGTTCTCGCAGACCTATAGCCGGCGTCCGAAGGAAATCTCCGACGACGCGCTGGAAGCGCTGATTCGCTATTCGTGGCCGGGCAATGTGCGCGAGCTGCGCAACCTTATCGAGCGCATCGTGATCATGAATCCTGCGGTCGGCAAACTGGAGCGCAAGCATCTGCCAACCATGGTCTATCGCGAGAGCGGACGCCGCACCATGGGCGATTTCTCCAGTCTGCACCAGGCCCGGGCCGCCTATGAGCGCGACTACATTCTGAAGAAGCTGGACGAGAACCAGGGCAGCGTCAGCCGCACCGCCGAAGTGCTGGGCCTGGAGCGCAGCCACATGTATCGCAAGATGAAGACGCTGGGAATTACGGTGAAGGAATAGGGAATTCGGGACTGGGGATTGGGGATCAGGTCATTTCGGACAGCGGATGAAGATCAGCGGCCTTCAAGGTTCTTCAGCCGATCCGACAAAGATTCAACCTCGGCGTCGAGCGCCCGCCGAGCTGCTGCATGAGTTCGCTGACGTAAGTCGATAGGCGAAGCCCACTTGTGAAACTCGGTCAGCAGAGTGGTCTCGAGCTTCTCAATCCGCTCTACGACCCACTGCCTCTCTTCCTCAAGCCTGCTCGCGACCGTTTTGTCGATCCACTGTTTGTCTTCTTCGGTCAGCACAGATCAATTATAGAGCAAGAGCTTGCTGAGACGGACTCCAGTCGCTATCTTGTATGCTGCTCTGACCGGGAGGACATGCAATGCCTGAAAGCGCGGGCGGTTCCAACATCGAAGTGGCGCACCACCTGAGCGAACGCCACGAGGGGCAGCAGTCTCGCGCCCACGAAATACTGGAGATCGTGGAGGCCATCGTGCTCGCGGTCGTCGCCATTGCCACTGCCTGGAGCGGCTACCAGGCCGCGCTCTGGACCGGGCATCAAGCCGAGCTGTACTCCGTGTCCGACACGCTGCGCATTCAAGCTGCGGCCGCGACGGACGCGGCCAACGAGCAGCGCATGTACGACGCCTTGACGGTGGCCGAGTGGCTGAAAGCGCAAGTTCAGGGCGAGGACAAGCTGGCGCAGCTGTTTGAGCGGCGTCTGCTGCCTGAGGTTCGTCCGGCATTCGAAGCCTGGAAACAGAGCGATCCGCTGCACAACCCCAACGCTCCCGCCGGCCCGCAGTTAATGCATGAATATCACAGCGCCAAGACAGAGGAGGCGGCCAGGCTCAACGAACGGGCCGCAACAGTCTTCGAGCAGGGCAACGTCGCCCGGCGGCACTCCGATGACTACGTCAAGGCAACGGTAATGCTGGCGACTGTGCTGCTGTTGACCGCCATCAGCCAGCGCTTCAAGACCCACGGCGTGCGGGTTGGCTTGGCGGTGATCGCCGCGCTGCTGCTGTGCCTGCCGGTTTACCACATTCTCACGCTGCCCCGGGCGTAGAACTCCGGCAGGAGCCATTATGAAGATTTCGCCACGAGAAATCCCCCCCCGCACGCAAAGACCCAAGCCCAATACAAGCATCCCACCGGCGAGCTCTGGAAGACGAAGAGATCGGCGTTCGTTACCGCATTTTTGAGTTCTACCTGCCGCTTTTCCTGGACTTCTGCGCCACGCACGGGAAAACGCCGGCGGAAGTCCGCGTTCTGGATTGCGGCTGTGGAAACGGCGCGAGTGTGGAATACCTTGCAAGTGCCGGTTTTCAATCGTTCGGCATTGACATTGCCCCGATGAGGTTCGAGCAGTGGAGCATGCGGGTCAAGCTACCGCGAGTCACGCTCATAAGAGCAGATGCCACCGCCCTGCCCTTCGCGGACGATTTCTTTGACATAGCTTTCAGTTCGGGAATGTTGGAGCACATCGGGGTCGCGGAGGAATGCACGCCGGAGTACCGGGTGGCCCCGTTGCCCGATCAGCGATTATTGCGACAGCGTTTCATCGCTGAATCTCTGCGCGTGGTGAGGCCCGATGGGATCGTCTACGTAGACCATCCTAACGGCGCCTTTCCCATCGACTTCTGGCACAATGACTACCGCAGCCGCCCTCGCTTGCACTCGCCGTTTCAGAAGTTTCTGCCCACCTTCAGGGAAGTGGCCGATCTCTGCAAGTCGGTTTCAGCAGACTATGCGGTAGAGGCCATCAGCCCTGCCGGACGCTTCACCTTTCGCCGCTCTGAAAGGCGATGGTATGGAAAGCTATTTTCCGGCGCGATGAAGCGCTATCTGCGACTGCTGCAACGCGAGCCGCTGCGGCGGCTGGCAGCCTCGCCGCTAAATCCGTATCTGGTGATTCGTATTGAGCGCCGTCCTCTGGCTTAGGCATTGCCCTACAGATGTCTGTCTCGTGGCCTGCCTGTTGACTCGCGGTTTTCCCAATACGGAACGGAAGGTCCAACAATCTGAAGTTGTCGTTGACGCACGCCGCGGACTGGCCCAAGATCAAGGTAACCACAGGATAGTTACCTGATGCGTATTCTGGTTGTTGAAGACGACGCGCCGCTGGCCAGCTTTGTCTGCAAGGGCCTGGAGGCCGAGCACTATGCGGTCGATGTGGCCGGCGATGGCGAGCTGGCCCGGCAGATGGCGCTCGAAAGCGACTATGACCTCGTGGTCCTCGACCTGAACCTGCCCAAGCTGGACGGCATTGGCGTGCTGAACAGCATTCGTCCCAAGAAACCTTCCTTGCCGGTGCTGGTGCTTACTGCGCGCAGCCGCATCGAGGACCGGGTGCAGTCGCTTGACACCGGCGCCGACGATTGCCTGATCAAGCCATTCTCGTTCACTGAACTCTCGGCGCGCGTACGGGCGCTGCTGCGGCGAGGGCCTCGCACCGTGGAAGCCGTGCTGCGGGTTGCCGACCTCGAGCTCGATCGCGTCGCCCGCAAGGTGGAACGCGGCGGCAAGAGCATCGAACTGACGTCGAAAGAGTTCGCTCTGCTCGAATACCTCATGCGAAACGCCGGACGCAGAGTTACCCGGGCCATGATTGTCGAGCACGTGTGGAACCTGTCGTTCGACACCAGTACGAATATCGTCGATGTCTACGTGGCCGTTACCGACCTGACCAATGCCGAGGAGTCCCGCGCTGCTACGGTGCAGGCCGCTTCGAGCCTGAACGGTACCAGCCTGATGGATTACCTGGCGAACATGGAGCGCTAGCCGCGGCGAGGTGAAGCCGCACTTAGGGAGACTGTGATTAAGCCTCGGCTTTGAAAGGGCACGGCTTCAGCCGTACCGCAAGCGCGGCAAAATCAGTGCGGGCTTTATAGCCCCTCAGGGCGAGCAGCCCCTTCTTCAGGGTCTGCCTAATGAGGCTCCGATTAAGTCAATACCGAGACCCGCAGCGGCTAAAGCCAGGTTCAATTGCTCGACTTTGCGGACCGCCTGGAGGCGGTCCCTTTCAAAGCAATACCTATCAGAGCTTCCCTAAGTGCTGGCGAACAGCGAAGACATCCAGACCGCAACTTAACCTGCCTCGGCTGCGGCGCAGCGATGATACCCTGTTGCGATCATGACCGCCGACGAAGTTATACAACTGATGCAACTCCAACCGCTCTCCATCGAGGGCGGCTTCTTTCGTGAAACCTATCGCTCGCGCTGGGTAGTCTCGACGGAATACCTGCCGGACGGATTCCGCGGCTCACGCTCCATCGGCACTGCGATCTACTACCTGATCACTCCGGAAACCTTTTCCGCGCTGCATCGCCTGCCCGGCACGGAGGTCTTCCACTTCTATCTCGGAGATCCGGTTCTCATGCTGCAACTGCTGCCGGATGGCAGTTCCCAGACGATCACACTGGGTCCGGATCTGCTGAACGGACAGCAGCCGCAAGTAGTGGTGCGAGGAAATATATGGCAGGGCAGCCGGCTTGCGCCGGGCGGCAAGTGGGCGCTGATGGGGACAACCATGTCTCCGGGCTTCGACTACGCCGACTACGAAAACGCCGATCGCGAGCAGTTGATGGCGCAGTATCCCGGGGCGGCGGCGACGATCAGGGAGTACACACGGTGAGGCCGCAACCAAACAGTTCTTGTAATACAGTAAGTAGATTGTAGTACACTGAAAGCGTCATGAAAACCACGGTGCAAGCGCGATTGGATCGCCGCTCGCAAGCGGCCCTGAATGATTTAGTGAAGCGTCTTGGCTGGAGTCCATCGCGGGCGGTGCGCGAGGGACTGGTTATGCTGAACGCCTGTTACGGCAAAGCTTCCCGCGCAAGGGTAGTCGGCATAGGGCGGTTCGCCTCAGGGGTGTCCGATCTCGGATCGAACAAGAAGCACCTTGCGGGATTCGGTCGTTGAAGCCCGTCCTTCTGGACACAGGAGTGGTGGTTGCCCTCTTGGACCGCAGCGAGCGATACCACGCTCATTGTGTTGCTGTGCTGGCGGAACTGGAACAGCCGCTGGTGACTTGCGAAGCCGTGATCACGGAGAGTTGCTACTTGTTGCGCCGCCTTACGGGAGCTTGCGAGACGATATTAGACAATATTGCAAAAGGCGCTTTCCTGGTGCCGTTCCAGCTTTCAGAGTCCGCCCCGGCGCTGCGTGCCACCATGCGCAAATATAGTGACCTGCCGGCCGACTTCGCTGACGCCTGTCTCATTCAATTGGCCGAGCAGCTGCACACTGGAGACATCCTCACCCTGGATCGGGATTTTGAGTTATACCGATGGAGCCGGAGCCAACGGTTTCATTTGCTTATCGACCTCAAGTAATCCGCTGGAGCCCGCCAAAGGCGTACTGAAAAGCAAGCGGCTCCCCGAAGAGAGCCGCTTGGGGGCAGAAGTTAGGATGCTCGAACTACTGCTTCAAGGTACGGATGTATCCGACAAGGTCCTTGATCTGGGCATCGGTCAACTTGCCCTTGAACCCCGTCATTTTGCCTTTGCCGTTGTTGATGACCCCGGTCAGGTCGGCATCGGACATTCCCTGTACGGCAGCGCCGCCCAACGGCGTCAGCCCCATCGATTTCGCCATGCCCGCGCTGGGAACGCCACCGGGACCATGACACCCCTGGCATTTTGCTTTATAGGAATCGGCACCCGCCTGTGCTGCCGCCATTGGCGGCAAGGCCAACGCCAGCACCAAACTGCACAGAACAATTCGTAGCAACCATCTGGTTGTCATTCTCGTCTTCTCCTTCAGCAGTCCCCCTTAAGGGGAATTAGGATAGAACCAAAGCGCCGCGACTGACGGCGAGGTAACTTTACTCCCTAAAAGCGGTATTGACCATACAACTTAGGCATAGCATGGCGCCCCTTTTTGCCCAAGAACTATCCCACCGCTGCAAACGTCACCAAGCCACCTCCGGGCAACCACCCACGTGCGAAAACCCGCTCCCAGAGGGTGATAAACCGCTAAGCTCGGCTATCAGCATCGCCCTGCAATGTTTGGCAACAGACTTAACATGCTGCCGTGGAACAACTTAACCCCAGCGCCCGGGTCTCGCACGCTTTGGCATCTCTTGTGCCTTTATCTCTAGCAGACTCGTACGATTGAGAGGCACCGTGGAACCGACGCTAGCCGTAATTGGACTCAACTTCCGCACATCCCCCGTCGCCGTCCGCGAGCGTTTCTGGATCAGTCCAGCTCGCCGTTGCGAGACGCTGCTGCAACTGGTTCGTTCCGAGGGGATCGAGGAGATCATCGTACTGGCCACCTGCAACCGCACGGAATTCATTATCTGGGCCAGTGATGTTCCCACTGCGGCTAATTCCGTGCTTCGCTTCCTTACTCAGGAATATCAACTGAAGCTCAGCGAGTGGTCGCATTTCTACCGCCTGATGGACGATGTAGCGTTGACCCATCTCTTCCGCGTAACCTCCAGTTTGGATTCCATGGTCCTGGGCGAGCCCGAAATTACCGGACAAGTGAAAGACGCCTGGGCCCAGGCGCAAGACTGCGGCACAACCGGACGTTTCCTTGACGCGGTTATGCAGAAAGCGCTCACCGTTTCCAAGCGGATACGCACCGAGACGGCGATCGGTACCTCGGCAGTTTCGGTTCCCTACGCTTCGGTGGAACTCTCGCGCCAGGTGTTAGGAGATCTTTCAGGCCGCGAAGTGCTGCTGATCGGCGCAGGCAAGATGAGCGAGCTGGCCGCCCATTACCTGATGAAGGCCGGCGCCAGCCAGGTGAAAGTGATGAATCGCACGGCGTGCCGCGGGGAAGAGCTGGCCATTAAGTTGGGCGCGACCCCGGTTTCGTTTGAAGACAGGTTTAGGCATCTGAAGAAGGCGGACATTGTGGTGAGCAGCACTTCCTGCCCCCATGCCATTCTCAGCCGCGAAGAAGCGGAGCAGATTGCGAAAGAACGCCAGCACAGGCCGATGGTGATGATCGATATTGCCGTGCCGCGGGACATTGATCCCGAAGTACGCGAAGTCGAGGGCATTTACCTGTTCGACATGGACGACCTGGAGCATGTGGTGCAACGCAATGCGGTTGGGCGGCAGGCGGCGGCTGAAGCTGCGGAAAAGATTGTGCAAGCGGAGCTACAGGGCTTCCGTCGCAAACTGATGGCGGAGCGGGTTGTGCCCACCATCGTCGCCCTGCGCCAACGTCTCGATGAACTTTGCCGGCAGGAATTGGAAGTCCTGCGCAAGGAATTTGGCCCTTTCACGGAAGATCAGGACCAGGCATTAACCGCACTGACTAGCCATATTACCCAGCGCATTGCTGGATCACTGGCCCGTGAATTGAAGGAACTTCCAGAAAGGCAGGAACAGGATGTGTTGACCGCGGCGGTCGGCCGTCTGTTTCACCTGGAACAGCCCATAAAGGCTGCCGCCGGCACCAAAGAACAGCAGTTAGTGATTAGCAATTAGCTACGAGCCGCGATCTTCGAGCTTCGAGCTAACGGAAATAATAACACTGGTCAAACTAGCGAAGGGTCGTAGCCTTGATTAGTAGTAGCCTCTTTAAGCAGCAGCCAGTTTGGTAGCAACACGAAGCTCGCAGCTCGTAGCTCGAAGCTAAAAGGAGTACCCAATGCCATCACCTGCGCAAGACAAGAACGCCATCGCCGGCTTCACCACGGCGCAAGCCTATACCCTGGCCGTGATCACGCTGGCCATCGGAATCGCGGTAGGATATTTTGCCCGCGGCTCCGCCGCCCCAGTATCTCCCGCTGCTGAGAGCGCGCAAGCGGCCGCCCCCGCCGCCATGGGAAGCGCTCCGGTAGGAGCAGCCCAGCTTCCTGGAATCGGCTCGGCTCAACAACAGCAACCTGTTCCGCCTCAGGAGCTGGCGAAAGCTGCTCAGCCGCTGCTCACCCAGCTGCAAAGCAATCCCAAAGATTTTGAAACCCTGGCCAAGCTCGCGAACCTGTATTACGACAGCCAGGCCTATCCGCAAGCCATCGAATACTACGAGAAGGCAGTGGTCATTCAGCCTGACAACGCCGATGTCCGTACCGACCTGGGCACTTCGTACTGGTACACCGGCGATGCAGATAAAGCCATCGCGAGCTTCGAAAAGGCCTTGGCTATTCGCCCCAACCATCCGGGAACTCTATTTAATCTCGGCATCGTAATGTGGCAGGGCAAGAAGGATCCCAAAGGCGCGGTGGTGGTTTGGGAGAAACTGCTGCAGACCAATCCGGATTACCCGCAGAAGGAGCAAGTTCAGATGCTGATTGAGCGCGCGAAAATGCACGGAGCTGGCGTTACCAAAGGTTAAGTATCAGCTTGGTGCACAATCCAATCGCTCACCCCGGGACGATGCTGGCGCAGAGCTCGTCCCGGGTTTTTCGTTTCCAACGGCTCACTGAACAGCACTCCAGCGCTCACATATAATCCGCGCACTTGCAGAAGGAGCGCATGGGTTCCGTAGACGTGAATCCGATGCCGGAAGTCCTTGTCCGGCCCAGATCTGGCCAGGCCGCAAGCTTCGTTCGCAATCTGGTAGTCCTCAGTCTGGTCCTCGTCGTCGCCACTCTCGCCCTTTACTATCCCGTTCATCAATTCCCGTTCATCAACTACGACGACCGCGACTACGTTTATGAGAACCCGCAGGTCGAGTCGGGTTGAGCTGGGCGACCGTCCAATGGGCGTTCACCACCTCGCACGCAGAAAATTGGCATCCCCTGACCTGGCTAAGCCACGCATTGGATTGCCAGCTCTTTGGCCTGACTCCCGGCCCTGCGCACGATGTGAATGGTTTGTTCCAGGCGCTGAATGCGGTGTTGCTGTTCTGGGTGTTGCTGCGAGCAACCGGCTTGCAGCGATGCTCGCGTCTGGGTTATTGCCGCCCACTCAGCTGAGCTGCCTTGCGGCGACACTCCATTGCCTCTGTAAGGTCGCCGGAATCGCGATAGGCGATGGCCAAATTCTCATAGGCCTTGGACTGCTGCGAAGGGTTCTCGATGTTTACCAGAGCCTGCTTGTACCGTCGAATCGCTTCCGGCAGATTCCCGTGCTCCTGCTCGTCCACGGCAATTGCGAAGTTACTCCTCCAATCCATTGGGTAGATGGCGATCGCGGTCCGGAAGTGGCGCATGGCATCGTCGCGATCTCCCCGCTTCGACAGGATGCTGCCGACCATGCCTTCAGCCACCCAGTTGCCCCTGGTGACTTGCAGGGTGTGAGACCAGAGCGTCAAGTCGTCACTCCAGTAGCCAATCTGACGATGAGTGACCAGGGCCAGCACGAACAACACCGCGACGCTTATGGCCGGCAGCAGAGCTTTCGGCAAATGCCTTCGCCGCGCCCAATCGGCCACACCCCAGCAAATCAGGATGAATAGCCCCAGAAACGACTGGTACGCGTAACGGTCCGCCATCCCCTGCCAGCCTACCTGGACGATGCCGATAGTCGGCACCAGGGTCCCCAGGAACCAGAACCAGCCCACCGGCAGATACCGATAGCGCCGGCCGGCGATAACCAGTGCCGTGACGGCCACCAACACCACAGCCGCCGCCGCTACCTGCCAAAATTGCAGGGAGTTTCCCGGGTGGAGATATACGACGGCAAGGTGCGACGGCCAGAGGGCTTTGCCGACGTAGCGCACGTAGGCGACGGTCGCGTTGCCCATCCTGATCCAAATCGAGTAAGGCCAATGCTGTAGCTGGCTGACCCGTTGCGCCCGCATCGTAATCCATGCGCTGGCCGCGCAAATGATGAACAGCGGAATCTTCTCCTCGATCAGCCTGAAAAAATCCTCGGGCGGAAACGCGGTCAGCGAATCGGGTTGGGTGGAAGGCAGGCTGCCGGCAAACATTCGTCGTAGTGGCCAGTAGTCCCACAACAGAAGCACGAACGGCAGCGTAATAATCTGCGGTTTTGACATCAGTCCCAGGATGAAAAGAATGGCGACCACGGCATAGCGGAGAGCGCCAGGATGACGCACATACCAGCGATATGCCCCCAAAGCGAGAAGGAAGAAGAAGGCGCTTAGCAAGGTCTTACGTTCCGCCACCCACGCCACGGACTCGACGTTAACAGGATGCAGAGCGAACAGGGCAGCTACCATGAAGCTGCGGGCCCGGTACCCGGTCGCCAGCATCAAAACCCAAAACAATACCACTGCGTCAAGCGAGTGCCAGACTGCGTTCATCGCATGATGGCCGGCTGGATCGATATCAAACATCTCGCAATCCAGAGCATGAGACAGCCAGGTCAGGGGATGCCAGTTGTTCTCAGCAAACGTCTGCAGCGCCCACTTGACGGTCGGCCGGGTTAAGCCGTCCTGCACATGCGGGTTCCCGTACACATATCCGATGTCGTCCAGGTTCGCGAAAGGATGATGAACTACGGGGAAGTACAAAGCGAGTGTGGCGACCAGCAGAAGAAGAGTGAGGCCCAACGCCGGCTTATGTGTCGCGGCGATCTCGCGTATGCCGGAAAGCCGGCCCTCCTGGTTCGCGGACTGGATTACCGGCATCGGACCCATGCTCACCGAATTCGTACCGCCTGCTCGGTTAACACCCACTCCCAAAAGACGGCGGGAACTTGACTAGCCTAAAAGCGACAAAATCAAATTGCTCCAGCGTTCGCCGTAGCTGCCCGGCTGACGTCTGCCTTGCGGCACCGTGCACCCGGATTGTCGTAAGGGCTTGCTCAACTCGTACTGCTTCACCCCTCAGGTGGGGCAGCGCTTATGTCCAGCAGTCCAAGCGCTTGCTCGAAAGGAAGGAATACCGAAAACGCCGTTCCGCTTCGCCCCATACCCATGCGGCTGCTCACGTGAATCGTGCCCTCGTGTTTCTCGGTGATGCCCCGGCTGATCCAAAGCCCCAGGCCGGTGCCCTTTTCGCCTTTCGTGGTGTAGAACGGGGCAAACAGATTTCGCCGAACCCCCCTTGGAATGCCGCTCCCGTTGTCGAGCACGGTCACGCGTATCCCCTTGCGTGTAGGATCGGAAGCCAGGCTGGACTCTCGCGTATGCAACAGCAATTCTCCTCCGCGTGCCATGGCTTCCAGCGCATTACCCACTAGATTGGAGAAAACCTGGCGCAACTCGCCGGGAAACCCTCGCACGCAGCGCTCAGTCTCGAAACGGCACTGCACCACAATGTGGTTTTGTTTGATCTGCGGAGCGAACACGGTCAGCACGCTTTCCAGTACTTCCGTCAGGCTCACCTCTACCGGACTCCGTGCCTCCCGATGGAAC
>Ga0302326_10026241_pt1 | contig 11785 bp, 10 predicted proteins | sample Palsa_T0_3_FD_202264 | JGI IMG/M metagenome (GOLD analysis project Ga0302326, IMG submission 202264) | Peat permafrost microbial communities from Stordalen Mire near Abisko, Sweden - Palsa_T0_3 | ecosystem: Environmental > Terrestrial > Soil > Palsa > Peat permafrost | place: Sweden: Abisko... | reverse complement strand
ATTCGTTAAATGTAACCGCGCGAGTGAGGTTTATATTCGCATTCGGCTCCAGCCCATGCCGGTCACCGCCGGAGATCAATAGCTGTCCCCACTCCGCGGCCAGTGCGCCAACTTTCCGATTCTCTTCCCAGCTTCGCAACCCATTCAGCTCAAACGCATGCAGAAATTTCTCATTCCGCTGAATGAAGCGATGCGTCATCTCGTCGGCTGCCTTCTGGCCTATCTGATAAAGGTCCCACAGGGGATGATTAAAAATTACCAGCACGCTGGGAAAGTTATTCAGCCGCTCCAACATGGCTGTAACCGCGCGATCATTCGCTCCAGGTTCGCTGCGGTGTGCGGCCAGCGTCGTGATCCACTCCATCTCCGCCATCAACTCTGCCGCATGTGCGCTTGGCAGGTTGTGAATGCCCAGATGCACTGCCACATCTCCAACCGGAGCAGACCACTCGACACTCATCGGAATGTGTCGCGCCGATGGCACGGCTCGCAACAGAGTCGGCGCCTGAATGTTGTCGTGATCGGTGATTGAAACCAGCGCCTGCAGCCTCAGCTTCTCAATCTGGCTGCGCTCGAGATCAAACGCCATTCGCGGCGTCAGCGGCGGCGTCCAATATCCCTTCGCGTAGTCGACTTCCACGCCATGCCGCTCCCGCGCCAACCGCTCACGCCCGCGCAAAATCGGCGTTAGCCAGCGATAGTTCGACCCCAGCTTCGCCAGAAAATCCAGCGTCTCCTTGCTCTGATTGGTATGGCTGTGCAGCGACACACCCGTCGCATATTCCGCCGCAGCCTCAGGCTCGCGCCACAGATAGCCGATTCGTGTTCGCAGGTCTCGCATGCAACAATTCTGCGAATTTGCAGTTGCAGCCGCGTTACATCTGCAACAAGAGTGGTTCAATTTGCGCCGGAACCAAACAAGTCCCTATTTGTTACAAATTTGTGATAAATGTGAATTAGCGCTGCGTCTGCTTGATCTCCGGCCCGAAATAATCTTCCGGCCGCTCCGCTGACGGCAACTCGTCGTCTTCGCCACGCTGCGCCTCGCCGCTGTGTTCATCAAACTCCAACTGCCAGCCTTGCAGATGCTGCACCAGCCCAGCCTTCAGAATCGTCATCGCTTCCTCCGGCGTGTCCGCCCACTGAAACAAGTCGAGATCGTCCGGTGAAATCGCACCCTTGTCGACAAACATCTGCATGTTCAGCACGCTGTCCCAATACTTCCGCCCATAGACAACGATCACCGTCGGCTTGCCCAGCTTCTGCGTCTGCGCCAGCGTCAGCAGCTCAAACATCTCGTCCATTGTTCCCCAGCCGCCCGGAAACACCACCAGTGCCTTCGACAAATAGGCGAACCAGTATTTGCGCATGAAGAAATAATGAAATTCGAAATTCAGGTCCGGAGTGATGTAGCGATTCGGCTGCTGCTCGAACGGCAGCTTGATATTCAGCCCGATTGTCTTCCCGCCGGCTTCATACGCGCCGCGATTCGCGGCTTCCATAATTCCCGGGCCGCCGCCCGACGTCACCACGAACCTGTGCCGTCGCGATCGAATCTGCATCGTCCACTGCGTCAGCAGAAACGCCAGCCGCCGCGCGTCTTCGTAATAATGCGCCATTTCGACCGCAGCCGCCGCGCGCTTGCGCTTCAACTCGCTCACGCTTTTCTGCTGCAACTCTTCTTCGCTCGCCGGCTGCTCGTCTTCGGGCGCCACCGCGACGGAGCCGGTATTCGCCAACAACTCTACCTGCTCGCAGACTTCATCCATTGCGCGAAATCTCGCCGACCCAAAGAAAACAACCGTATCCTGGATCAGCTCCCGTCGAAATCGCGCCAGCGGCTCGGAGTACTCGGACACGATTCGCACGATGCGTCCATCCGGCCCGCTCAGAAAATCATCGTTCTCATACGCCAGTCCGGCAGATTCGAGCGGCGGAGGCGCAATGCGCCCAGCTACCGCGTCGGTCGCATCAGCCTTGTCATGACATTCGTCCCGCAGCTTCTCAATCAGCGCGTCATTCTCTGACGGCTTGCTGCCCACATCGTTCGGCTTCTGTTTCGCCTCATCCATAATTTTTTAGGGATTCCACTCCGCAGTCAGCGGCGCGACCGCCAGTGTACTGCCTCCGACAGGCCGATCCATATGTCCAGCAGTCCGAGCCCGCTGACAACACCGCGCACTCCGCCCTGCTGCAGCCACTCCACCCAGTGATCCGGCAGCATCGAAAAAAAGTGGTTGTCCTGCCAGTAATGCGACCAAGGCAGCACCACCAGCAGCAACCCGATGTAGATGCACGTCACCACCAGCAGCACCAGCGACGATCGCTGCAACCATAACGGCGCTTCCCCCGGTTGACGCGCAGTCTTGTCCTGGCGAGTCGGTTGTTTGCGCGGTGATTCCTGGTAAGGCGCTTCCGGCAACATCGCTTTCTAGTACATCACAACAAGCGCTGCACAAGCTCTCGCCCGGCAGGTTCGCGGCTTGCTACTTCATCGCCGCTTCAGCCTTGGTCGCGCCGTAATTACTCCGCTTCGGACGCTGATTGGCCTTCAGCACTTTCTTCCGCAGCCGCAGGCTTTTCGGCGTCACTTCCACCATCTCGTCTTCGGCAATAAACTCAATCGCCATTTCAAGATTCAGCAGTCTCGGCGGCGCCAGCCGGATTGCTTCATCAGCAGAAGAAGCGCGCATGTTTGTCAGCTTCTTTTCGCGAACCGCGTTGACGTCCAGATCGCTGTCACGCGCATTCTCACCGATGATCATGCCTTCGTAAACATCCACGCCCGGCGGCACAAACAAGCTGCCACGCTCCTGCATGCCATCCAGCGCGTACGCTGTCGTCACGCCCGTCCGATCCGAAACCAGCGCACCGGTCGGTCGCTGCGGAATTTCTCCCTGATGCAACATGTAACCGTCGAAGAGCGTATTCATCACGATGGTGCCACGAGTCTCCGTCAGCATCTCGCTGCGCAGCCCAATCAGCCCGCGGCTCGGCACGCGAAACTCAAGACGCACGCGACCATAGCCGTGATTGTGCATCTTCAACATCTCGCCCTTGCGTGGTCCCAGCTTCTCAATCACGACGCCGACATAGTTGTCCGGAATATCGATCGTCAGCCGCTCCACTGGCTCGCTCAACTTTCCATCAACCAGCTTCGTCACAATCTCCGGGCGCCCGACTTGAAGCTCGAATCCTTCGCGCCGCATCATCTCGATCAAAATCGAAAGCTGCAGCTCGCCGCGTCCCAGCACCTTAAACGAATCTGGGGATCCCGTGTCCTCGACGCGCAGCGCGACGTTAGTCAGCAATTCACGATCCAGCCGCTCGCGAATGTTCCGCGACGTCACATACTGCCCTTCGCGTCCTGCGAATGGTGAGTTGTTGACCATGAACTGCATGGCAATCGTCGGCTCATCAATCGTGATTAGCGGCAGCGGTGCCGGCTCCGTCAGGCTCGTGATCGTCTCACCGATCGTGATGCCCTCCACGCCAGCGATCGCAACGATGTCGCCCAACGCCGTCTCCAGCGTGTCGACTCGTTTCAGTCCGTTGAACGAGAACAGCTTCGTGATTTTCGTCTTCATCAGCGATCCATCGCGCTTGGAAATCGCAACTTCCTCGCCGAGCTTCAGCGTCCCGTTAAACACGCGCGCAATCGCCAGCCGTCCCAGGTAGTCCGAATAATCCAGATTCGTCACCAGGATCTGCAGCGGCGCTTCGCTGTCGCCACCGGCCACAGGAATCGTGTTCATGATGGTCTCAAACAGCGGCGTCAGGTCCGTGCCCGGCACCTTCGGATCAAAACTCGCCGTCCCGTTCTTCGCATTCGTGTAGAGAACCGGAAAATCCAGCTGATCTTCCTGCGCGTCCAGGTCGATGAACAAGTCATAGACTTCATTCAGCACTTCCTGCGCGCGCGCATCCGGACGATCAATTTTGTTGATGACAAGAATCGGCTGCAGCTTCGCTTCCAGCGCCTTGCTCAGCACGTAACGCGTCTGCGGCAGCGGGCCTTCGCTGGCATCCACCAGCAGCATGACGCCGTCCACCATCTTCAGCGCTCGCTCGACTTCACCGCCAAAATCGGCGTGGCCCGGCGTGTCCACAATGTTGATCTTCGATTCGTTATAAAAAACCGCGGTGTTCTTGGCCAGAATCGTGATGCCACGCTCTTTTTCCAGCTCATTGGAGTCCATCACCCGCTCGGCCACCTGCTCGTTGTCGCGAAATACATGCCCCTGGCGCAGCAGTTGATCGACCAGCGTTGTCTTGCCGTGGTCGACGTGGGCGATGATTGCGATATTTCGTATAGAAGATAGCGTGCTCACGGTGTGGGCATTCCTTTAAGGTAAATTGCAGAAATTGTGCGAGGGGATAGGAGCGCGTCCGCGCGGGAAAACCCTGCTGGTTTCATTTTACCAGTCTTCGCGCGATTTCCCCGCAATTCACTCCGCCACGCGTCCGGTTATCATCCGGCAGAGGTCGCCATGCACTGGTCCCCGTTGCTGTCGCACATCTTCTGGTGGATTTATTCCGGTTGGATTGTGTCAGAAATTGTCATCGCGCTCGGCACCCGCACCGGAAAAAGAGGCGGCACCACGCACGATCGCGGCTCGCAACTCATCTTGTGGATCGTCATCTGCGCCGCCTCGACCCTCTGCTTCGTCCTCACCGGCAATCGTGCTCCGGAATTTTTTGGCGGCTCTCTCGAGGCAATCTTTTACGTCCGCACAGCCGCGCTTTTGATTCTCATCCTCGGCCTTGCTGTTCGTTGGACTGCCATCCTCACCCTGGGCCACGCCTTCAGCGCCAATGTCGCCATTCGCGATGCCCAACAGCTGCGGACTACCGGCCTCTATGCCGTCGTCCGCCATCCGTCCTACCTCGGCATGGAGATCATCTTCCTCGCCATCGGCCTCTACGCGGGAAACTGGCTCGCCCTCGCCATCATGCTGGTCCCCACGACCGCCGCGCTCATTTACCGCATTCACGTTGAAGAAACAGTCCTGCGCGGCGCCTTCGGTCAGCAATACGCCGATTACTCCGCGAAGACAAAACGCCTCATCCCCGGCATCTACTAGTTCCCCGGAGCGTTCCCCGCCGCATTTGCGGGCGCGGCAGGAGCCGCAACTCCCGGTTGCGCCTGCCGCAGAAGCACCAGGCTCGCCTCCACCTGCGCATATTGCTTTTGCTGCTTCAGCGCCACATAATCATGCGCCGCCGGCCGCGAGTAATACGCCAGCAGATTTGCTCGCAAATCTTGAGGAATCGCGAACCCCGGCTTCGTCACCTGCACCAGCAAATTCCCATACGTCTGATCACTCAGCTGATACTCGCCGCGCTCCGTTGGCTTCCCCGTATCAAAATCCATCGCCGGAAGCGTGAAGCTGTTGAACGTCGGCGCAGCCGCAGCCACCTGCTGCAACAGCTGCTTGTATCTGTCGACCGTCGCATTCACGCTCTTCAAATACATGTCCTGCTCCTGGGCGTTCGGCATCTTCACCGCCAGCGATTTCAGCGGTCCCACCTTGGGCAGAATCCGCACAATTGCCGCCAGAAACCGCGCCCCGAAACTCGGCTTTTGATAACCCTTGCCGAAACTCTTCTCGTACTCCACCTTCGACATCCGATAGCGGAACTTCCGCTCCGTCGCGTCCGGCTGCGTCTTCTGAATTTCCTTGCCGTAGCTGGCCCACGCCACCCGAGTCATCTCTGGAATTAAGGTCGACACATCATGCCGATAGCTGTTGATGTTCGCTTCCTCATTGGGCAATACGTTTTTCACGGGCATGCCGTAGGTATCCTGAAACGCGCGCTGCAACAATTGGTGACTCACGTTAAACCCGATGAACTGCCGGTAATCGTCCTCCTGAAAATTTCCCTTAGCTACTTCAGTGACATCGAAGCCGAACTCCACGCGCACATGCGCCGTCGGATCCTCGTCATATGTAACCGTCGGACCATATTTAGCCGCCAGCTTCGGATACTGCATGGCCGTCACCTGGTTCACCGTCGGATGCCCGACGGTATCGCCCGCGTAATGCGCCAGCGCACCCAGCGCAAACGCATACTCATTCGCATCCGTCGCGTCCTTCAGCAGGTTAACGACAAAATCCCCGGTCCGGACATAGTGCAGCAGGTCGCTGAAATAGTGACTGCCATGCGGATAGTAGCCCATGTCCTGCAGCACACATCCACCATAGGCAAACGCGTGCGCCTGCTTCAGTCCGTCGGGCGTAGTCGCAGGAAACCGCGCTAAGATCATCGGCACCAGCTGATCTTTCCAGACGAGATCGACCACCTGCTCATGTGTCAGCACGGAATATCCGCGGCCCTGCGGCGCCGCCAGCAGAATCACCAGCACAAGCGCGGCCCAACGAAACAGCCCCATCCGCATTTCCGACCGCCGCCCGCGCCCGCTCGCTGGATTGCTCATTCGCATCCCCTTAGAGTCCGGGGCAACTCCGCGGGTTGTGCGCGCCTCCTACTTCTCGCTCCCCTGTACTCTAGAAACTCTAGAAACATTGATGGACGTCTACCTCATTCACGGCAAGGCCGGCTCGCCCGACGGCAGCTCTCTCCACCTCGAGGAACTCCTGCGCCCCGCGCTGCCCGACGCGCATTTCCGTCGCCCGCTGCTGCCTCACTCAGAGCCGATGGTCCCCGCCGAAGTTTCACTCGACGCGTTGCGCGATCTCTCGCTCCCACACGAGGCTCGCATCATCGGCATCAGCCTCGGAGGATTGCTCGCCGCGCGCCTGCAGGAATCGGGCCGTCCCGATCTTCACGTCCTCGCCCTCAGCTCGCCCACCTGGGCGGACAATGTTTATCTCGCGCAGAAGCCGAAACACCGCGTCGCCATCTACTCTTCGACCGACGAAGTTTTAGGCGGCGGCGACCCGGAAAATCCCTCCGTCAACCGCACCATCGACTGGCCGCGACTGGCCGACGCGTACGATCTCCGCTGGCTGTCCCACGACACCAAGGCGCACAAGCTCCGCATCGCGCCGCTGCTACTGGCCTGGCTCGAGGGCAAAGACATCCCCGCCAAGCGCGTCCCCACAGGACTTTAACCACCGACGCTCGTACAATTACTCCGCAGTAGGTGGCAAATTCTCAGGCCAGCGCCGAATTTAGCGCCCTCGCCAGCTTTCGGCCATCTATATAGTCCGATAGCCCATGGCCGCCGTCTCCTTTGAACGCACCATCGCCAGCGCCAAACGCACCATGGTGCTCAGCGAAATCGCGCGCCTCGCCGTCGACTCCTTCCTCGCCAGCAAAGTCCGCTTCGTTCTCACTGCCCTCGGCATGGTCATCGGCTCGGCGTCGCTCATCCTCGTCGTCACCATCGGCCTCACCGGCAAGGCCTACGTCCTGTCGCTGCTGGAAAGCATCGGCACCAACGAGGTCATCGTCGACTACCTCGGCGGCAACAACGTCAGCGCCGGCAAATCCGAGCAGGACTTCCTCACCATTGAAGATGTTGCCGCCGTTCGCCAGCAAGTCCCCGGCGTTCTCGCCGCTTCACCGCTGCTGCAATTGCATGACACCGTTAGCATCGGCGACGGATCGGTGCGCGACACTCTCATCCTCGGCGTCGACCCCGAATACAAAGTCGTCCGCAATCTCAAGGTCACCGCCGGCCGCTTCTTCGATCAAGAAGACGACTTCACCCACGCCAAGCTGGCCGTCGTTACTCCCATGCTCGCGAAAATCCTCTACGGCTCGCCCGACCAGGCCGTCGGCCAGCACATCTCCATCGGCGGCATCCCGTTCTCCATCATCGGCGTCTTCAAGGAGAGCGTCGACACCTTCGGCCAAACCGAAATCGCCGACCAGACCATCCTCATCCCCTATCCCGTAGCGCGATATTTCACCGGCACCGATAGCGTGAAAGAGATTTATTTCTCGACGACGAGCTCTCGCAACGTCGAGTCCACCGCGCAGGAAATCCTTCGCGTCATCCAGACGCGCCATCGCGCCACCTCGGTCTACACCGTGCAGACGCTGACCGCCGTCCTCACCGTCGCCGCGCAAATCACCAACGCGCTGACCATCGTGCTGCTCCTCATCTCCAGCGTTACGCTCATCGTCTCCGGCGTCGGCATCATGAACATCATGCTCGCCAACGTCCGCGCGCGCATCCGCGAAATCGGCATCCGCAAAGCCGTCGGCGCCACATATCGCGAAATCCGCATGCAGTTCCTCGTCGAAGCCATCTTCATCTCGCTCTCCGGCGGCATCGTCGGCACCATCCTCGGACTCGGCGTCCCCATCGCCATCCGACTCGTCACCGGCTTCGCCATCCCCGTCTCCATCTGGTCTGCCATCATCGCGCTCGCCACCGCTACCCTCATCGGCGTGATTTTCGGCACGTTGCCCGCAACCCGCGCCGCGCAAATGGACCCCGTCGAATCTCTGAAATACGAGTAGCACCTTTTTGGCGCGCCCGCGCCGCATGACATCCGTCACCCAACATTCCTCGCAAACCACACTGCTGGATTCTCCCGCGCTCCGTCATTCTGACAATGCCAGAGCAATTCAGTTCAGGAGAGACCACATGGTCACCATCACCGCACTCCCCGACGCGATCGCAAAGCCAAACATCAGCCGCTTCGCCACCCCTCACATCCCCGTCGCCAGTCTGCAAGGCGTCAGCAAGACCTTCGGCACCACCCGCGCCCTCGACCAACTCACCCTCACCCTCCATGCGGGAGAAGTTGTCGCCCTGCTCGGCCCCAACGGCGCCGGCAAGACGACCGCAGTCCGCCTGCTGCTGGGGCTGACGCGCCCCGACCAGGGCAGCGTCCGCCTCTTCGGCCGCGATGCCGACGATCCCCTCGCCCGCGTCCGCACCGGCGCCATGCTGCAAATCGCGCGTGTCCCAGAGTCGCTCCGCGTCAAGGAACACATCCAACTGTTTCGCAGCTATTACCCCGCGCCGCTGTCACTCGACCACGTCATGGCCATCGCCGGCGTCGCTGAGATTGCCAACCGCCTCTTCGGCACACTCTCCGGCGGACAAAAACAGCGCGTCCTTTTCGCGATGTCGATCTGCGGCAACCCCGACCTCATCTTTCTCGACGAGCCCTCGGTCGGCATGGACATTGAATCCCGCCGCTCACTGTGGGCAAGAATCCGTGAGCTCAGCGCGCAAGGCAAGACCGTCCTGCTGACCACGCACTACCTCGAAGAAGCCGACGCACTCGCCAGCCGCGTCGTCGTCCTGAATCGCGGCAAGATCGTCGCCCAGGGCACCTCGCAGGAGATCAAAGGCCTCGTCTCCGGACGCAAGGTCCGTTGCATCACGCGGCTCTCCCTCAATGCGCTCGCCGCGCTGCCCACCGTCACTTCCGTCACGCCGGATCGCGAGAGCTTCATCCTCACCGCAGCCGATTCTGACGCCGCCGTCCGTGCCCTGCTGATTGCCGACTCCAGCGCCCACGGATTGGAAGTCTCCGGCGCGGCACTCGAAGACGCTTTCCTGGAACTGACAAAAAACTAAGACCCGCAACCGAAATTGCTCCGAAGGAGAAGAAATGACCGCCAACGCCCTCACCCTCCGCTACTCCGCCAACCTCTACAAAACCGAGGCGAAATACGAAGTCATCAAGCAGATCCGCAACCGCATCTACTGCTTCTCTGCCATCGGATTTCCCATCATGTTCTACCTGCTCTTCGGCATCACCAATAAAGCCGCCACCGTCAACGGCGTCTCCTTTGCGAAATATCTCATGGCCAGCTATTGCGTCTTCGGCATGCTCGGTGCCGCGCTCTTCGGAGTCGGCGTCAACTTTGCCATCGAGCGCGGCAACGGCTGGCTCGAAGTCAAGCAGGCCAGCCCCATGCCGCCACCCGCGCTGCTGCTGGCGAAAACCGTCTCGTCCGCATGCTTCGCACTGGTGGTCTCGATCGCGCTGATCACCATCGGACACTTCACGGCCCACGTCCACCTCACCGCGCTCGAAACCATCAAGCTGCTCGGCGTAGTCGTTGTCGGCGCGATTCCTTTCGGCGCCCTGGGCCTCATCTTCGGACTGATCGCGCCAGCCAACGCCGCGCCGGGCCTGATGAACCTGATCTATCTGCCGATGTCCTTTTTCTCCGGCCTCTGGGTTCCGCTCACCATCTTCCCCGCCTGGGTTGGCAAGATCGGCCTCTTCCTGCCCAGCTATCACCTCGCCCAGCTCGCCTTCCGCGCCGTCGGCTTCTCCATGGACACCATCCCGTCCAGCACCCATTGGATGGCCCTCGCCGGCTACACCTTCATCTTTCTCGGTATCGGCTGGATAGCATTCCGCCGCGCCAACATGAAGGGATAACCATGGCTACCGCACTCACCATCCTCGCCGTCATCATCCTCGTCCGCGAACTGGCTCCCTGCAAACGCCGGATCTAGACCTCCGCCTGCTCGCAAAAAATTAGAGCGACCTAGCGTAAGTTAGGCAGACAGTTGAAAGAGTAGAGAATGCAATTGATTCAATTGAGCCTCTTTGTCGTTCCCGGAGGCAGCTTGCGTTGCGACTTGGAAAAACAGCTTTGTGGCTCTTACAACAAAATCTGTCTTATTGGTCGAATCGTAGCTTTTCAAGAATTGAAGGGTGAAAGGCAGTTTCGCTGCCTCCGGATTTTCGCCATTAAGTATTCCTACCGCTATCGTTTGCATATGTTCAGCGGGGTTCAAGGTAAGCAGTTCGCTCGGATGAAGATTTGAAAAAATCTCGAAGTATAGGTTCGCAGCGTGGGGTGACATAGTTCCATGCTGACACCCAAATCGAACGATAAGTTGCCTGAAATCCAATTCCAAGAAGGGACGTGCATTCGATGACGATCTAATTTTGCGAAGCTCTTGTCTTAACGGATTTTCCGCCAATTCGATGAATTCTCTTATCTTCAATGTCAACTCGGCACTAGTTATAAGGCCGCTGGTCTCCACCCCTGTCGGAGAATGAAGCGGTTCTGGCACGGCATGCTCGTATGAGCGACTTGCGTCTTTTGCCTCAGCGGTCATGTGAGTGACATTTTGCGGAGCCGGTCGGACGAACGTGTCAGGTAAACAATTTGAAGATGCACTTCGTGTGGAAGCTTTGCGCCGATATGCCGTCCAAGCGAGAGCTCCGAAAATTAGGACTAATGAAACAACACTGCGCTTGGGATACGAAGCGATGAAGGCTCCGACAAGAAAAATAAGAGGTATGCCTAAGATTATTGTGAGACAGCCTGCGCCCCTGGAAGCCCCCGAGGGTGATGACATATCTGAAGAAATATAATCACGGCGATAAAGACCGGTACCCGGAATGGACAAAGTTCGAATAGTCTGGCCGCGGGCATTGCGTCCGACGCGAAATCCTCGAACTCCCCATGAATAACCGATACCCCTCTTCGAGAAGTTCAATCTGAAGCCGAACGGAAGTTTTGTCGATCTCCTGAAGTTCCAACCCAATGTCGTCTCCAACTGAAAACCAACTCAACTCTGTGTTATCGCATACGATAAAGAAAGGATGACCAGATGAAAAGTGACACGAAATGCGCCGCCATCCAGCCAATGCGCCTGCGCGAAAATTTCCTCTCCCGCTACATCTGGCTGCTGTACTCGCTCTTCTTTTTCATCCAGCCCATCCTCGAGCGCAACCTCCGTGAATGGGAGATGTTCCTGCCCTTCTACGCGCTCTTCCTCTTCTTCTACATCTATCCGGACTTCAATCGCCGCGCCGGCATCTGGTGCGTCCTCGGCATGTTCCTCCTTGGGCTAATCTATGTTCCCGTCAATCCGGGTGCCGCG
>Ga0302326_10026240_pt1 | contig 11785 bp, 12 predicted proteins | sample Palsa_T0_3_FD_202264 | JGI IMG/M metagenome (GOLD analysis project Ga0302326, IMG submission 202264) | Peat permafrost microbial communities from Stordalen Mire near Abisko, Sweden - Palsa_T0_3 | ecosystem: Environmental > Terrestrial > Soil > Palsa > Peat permafrost | place: Sweden: Abisko... | reverse complement strand
CCGGGTAACGCCCCTCAGCGCCCGATCATCGGGGAATGAAACGCCGCGGTGAATACCATCATGGCCACCAAGGCCAGCGTCACCACGGCCGAGCCGACGGCGATGCCGGCGATGGCCAGCCCACGACCCTGCTGATAGGTCTGCTTGATCTGGTTGAGGGCGACGACGCCGAGCACGATGGCGACGATGGCGACGAATAGTCCGATGAAGCAGAAAATTGTCAGTGGCAGGCTGACGATCGATGTGACCAGCGATGCGATTGCCAGCCCGTTGGTCTGATGCGGATAGCCCTGACCCGGACCGGGCGGATAGGCCTGATAAGGGTCGTAGGGGCCGGCCGGGTAACCCGGCGGCGGTCCGCCGTATCCAATCGGGCCGCCGTGCTGCGGCGGGTAACCGTACTGCGGCACCGGCGGCGGCTGCGGAGGCAGCTGAGGCGGATATGGGGGCGGGTACTCGGGATAGTTCACCGGTGCCCGCGGGTCCACCGGCGGATGCGGATACTGCTGCCACGGCCGGGACTGGTCTGGCCAGGGCTGGTCTGGGTGGGGGAACGGCGCCGGCTCGTCGCGGGATTCCTCGCGGTGGTCACCGCCGTGGGCTGTCATGATGTTCAACCTATCGCGACGGCGACAAGCCGATGGTCCGTCCACTTGACGGCGCGCGACAGCGCACAATGAAAACCATGAGCAGCCCTTTTCAGCCTGGACAGGTTCCCGGTGCCGCACCCGGCACCCCGGCCGGGAGCAGGCGTGCCCCTGGATTGCCGACACCGCCGAAAGGCTGGCCGGTCGGTTCATATCCCACCTACGCCGAAGCGCAGCGAGCCGTCGACTACCTGTCTGATCAAGAGTTCCCGGTGCAGCAGGTGACGATCGTCGGGGTGGACTTGATGCAGGTCGAGCGGGTCACCGGGCGGCTGACATGGCCAAAAGTGTTGGGCGGCGGCGTGATCAGCGGTGCTTGGCTGGGCCTGTTCATCGGGTTGGTGCTGACGCTGTTGTTCTCCAGCCCGCACCCGTTGGAGGCGTTGACCACCGGTCTGGTCGCAGGGGTGTTCTTCGGCTTGATCACCTCGGCGATTCCCTACTCGATGGCGCGTGGTACCCGGGATTTCAGTTCGACGCTGCAGTTGGTCGCGGGCCGGTACGACGTGCTGTGCGACCCGAAAAACGCGGAGAAGGCGCGCGACCTGCTTGCGAGGTTGGCAATCTGACTCACCGCACCCGATTCTTTGACGGCGGTCGGCGGAAAGGACGGTGTGGTGGCGAGTCGTCGTCGGCTGCTCGCGGTCGCGTTGGCGGTGCTGTCAGCAGTGTCGGCGGTATCGGCGTGTGGAGCCCGCGATGACGGGCGGGTCATCAGCTTCTACAGCCCGGCCAGCGACGCCGCGACCTTCTCCGAGGTAGCCAAGCGATGCAGCGATCAGTTCGCCGGACGGTTCACCATCCGGCATTTCAGCCTGCCGAGGTCCACTGATGACCAGCGGTTGCAGCTGGCCCGCCGGCTGAGCGCCAACGACCGCACCGTGGACGTCATCGCGATGGACGTGATCTGGACGGCGGAGTTCGCCGAAGCGGACTGGGTGCTGCCGCTGTCGGACGACCCCGCGCGCCGCGCCGAGGTCGACGCCATCACCGACACGCTGCCGGGGCCGCTGGACACCGCGAGGTGGCGGCACAGGCTCTATGCCGCACCTGCCACGACCAATACCCAACTGCTCTGGTACCGACCGGATTTGATGGACAAGCCACCGGCGACCTGGAAAGCGATGGTCGACGAAGCTGCCCGGTTGCACGCCGCGGGCGAACCCAGCTGGATCGGGGTCCAGGCCACCCAGAACGAGGGCGTAGTGGTGTGGTTCAACACGCTGCTGGAAAGCGCCGGTGGCCAAGTGCTCTCCGACGACGGCAGCACGGTCACCCTCACCGACACACCCGCACACCGGGCTGCCACCGTCAGCGCACTGCAGATCCTCAAGTCGGTGGCCACCGCGCCCGGCGCCGACCCGTCGGTCACCCGGTCCGATGCAGGCACTGCGCGGTTGGGGTTCGAGCAGGGTAAGGCCGCACTGGAGGTGAACTGGCCCTACGCGCTGCCGTCCATGCTGGAAAACGCCGTCAAGGGTGGCGTGCCGTTTTTGCCGCTCAACCGCAGTGCGAACTTGGCGGGCAGCATCAACGACGTCGGGTCGTTCGCGCCGACCGAACAGCAATTCCGCGAAGCGTATGACGCCAGCAGAAGGGTTTTCGGCTTCGCGCCTTATCCGTCCGTGCTGCCGGGTCAACCGGCCAAGGTGACAATCGGTGGTCTGAACCTGGCGGTGGCCAAGACGACTCGGCACAAAGCCGAGGCCTATGAAGCGATCAGATGCCTGCGCGACGCGCACAACATGAAGTACGCCTCGCTCGAGGGAGGCTTGCCTGCAGTGCGGACCTCGCTGTACTCCGACCCGCAATACCAGGCGAAATACCCGATGTATGACATCATTCGCCGACAACTCAGCAACGCCGCGGTGCGGCTGGCGTCGCCGGTCTACCCGTCGGTGTCGACTCGGATCGCCGCCACGCTGGCCCCGATCAACGAAATCGACCCGGACAAGACGGCCGATGAGCTCGTCGTGCAGGTGCAGAAAGCCGTCGACGGCAAGGGCCTGCTGCCATGACCCAGCCGCGGACAGCGCCCACCGCGCCGGCGACGATGCAGAGCGCAGCGATGCTGAGGAGCGGCGCTGATGACTAGGAACCGAACGTCGGACAGCCGGCTGGCGTTCATGTTGGTCGCGCCGGCGGCGATGCTGATGCTGGCCGTCACGGCGTATCCGATCGGCTACGCGGTCTGGCTCAGCCTGCAACGCAACAACTTAGTCACCCCGAACGGCACTCGGTTCATCGGTCTCGGCAACTACCAGACGATCTTGACTGACCGGTACTGGTGGACGGCGCTTGGCGTGACGTTGGCGATCACGGTTGCGTCGGTGTCGATCGAGTTCGTGCTTGGCCTGTCGCTGGCGCTGGTGATGCACCGGACGCTGATCGGCAAGGGCCTGGTGCGCACCGCGGTGCTGATCCCGTACGGCATCGTCACGGTTGTCGCCTCCTACAGCTGGTACTACGCGTGGACGCCGGGTACGGGTTACCTGGCCAATCTGCTGCCACACGGCAGTGCGCCGCTGACGCACCAGTTTTCATCGCTTGGGATCGTGGTCATCGCCGAGGTGTGGAAGACGACGCCGTTCATGTCGCTGCTGCTACTCGCCGGGTTGGCGCTGGTGCCCGAGGACCTGCTGAAGGCCGCGCAGGTCGACGGCGCCGGCGCGTGGGGGCGGTTGAGGAAGATCACCCTGCCGCTGATCAAACCGGCGATCCTGGTGGCGCTGCTGTTCCGCACGCTGGACGCTTTCCGGATCTTCGACAACATCTATGTGCTCACCGGCGGCGCCGGCAACACCGATTCGGTGTCCATCCTTGGCTACGATAATTTGTTCAAGGGCTTCAATGTTGGCCTTGGTTCCGCGATTTCGGTGCTGATCTTCGGGTGCGTTATCCTGATCGCGTTCATTTTCATCAAGCTATTCGGCGCGTCAGCACCCGGTGGTGACCGCGATGAGCGCTGAGTCGGCGGGTGCCCGGCGCACCGCGGTGTGGGTGATCGTCGACGCCCTGGTGCTGGTGTATGCGCTTGTACCGGTGCTGTGGATTCTCAGCCTGTCGCTCAAGCCGACGTCAACGGTCAAGGACGGCAAGCTGATTCCTTCGTCGCTGAGTTTCGGCAACTACCGCGGAATCTTCCGCGGCAACTTCTTCAGCTCGGCTCTGGTCAACTCGGTCGGGATCGGTGTGCTCACCACGGTGATCGCGGTGGTGATCGGCGCGATGGCGGCCTATGCGGTCGCGCGCCTGGAATTCCCGGGCAAGCGGGTATTGATCGGTGCGGTGCTGCTGATTTCAATGTTCCCGGCGATCTCGCTGGTGACCCCGCTGTTCAACATCGAACGCCGGATCGGGCTGTTCGATACCTGGCTCGGGTTGATCATCCCCTACATCACGTTTGCTCTGCCGCTGGCGATCTACACGCTGTCGGCATTCTTCCGGGAGATCCCGTGGGACCTGGAGAAGGCGGCCAAAATCGACGGGGCCACGCCCGGACAGGCGTTCCGGAAGGTGATTGCCCCGCTGGCAGCGCCCGGGATCGTGACCACAGCCATTCTGGTGTTCATCTTTGCCTGGAACGATCTGTTGCTCGCCCTTTCGCTTACCGCCACCAAGGCGGCGATCACCGCCCCGGTAGCGATCGCGAACTTCACCGGCAGTTCGGAATTCGAAGAGCCCACCGGATCGATTGCGGCTGGGGCGATGGTGATCACGGTCCCGATCATCGTTTTTGTTCTAGTCTTCCAACGACGGATTGTCGCCGGGTTGACCTCAGGCGCGGTGAAGGGATAGCGATGGCGGAGATTGTGTTGGATAGGGTGACCAAGAGTTACCCGGACGGCGCGACGGCCGTGCAGGAACTCAGCCTCACCATCGCCGAAGGCGAGTTCATCATCCTGGTCGGGCCGTCCGGGTGCGGAAAGTCCACGACGCTGAATATGATTGCTGGACTTGAAGATATCTCTTCCGGCGAGCTGCGCATCGGCGGCGAGCGGGTGAACGAGAAGGCGCCCAAAGACCGCGACATCGCCATGGTTTTTCAGTCCTACGCGCTCTATCCCCACATGACGGTGCGGCAGAACATCGCCTTCCCGCTCACCTTGGGGAAGATGAAGAAAGCCCAGATCGCCGAAAAGGTCGACGAGACCGCAAGAATTCTTGATCTGACCGAACTCCTCGACCGCAAGCCCGCCCAGTTGTCCGGCGGGCAGCGCCAGCGGGTCGCGATGGGAAGGGCGATCGTGCGCCAGCCCAAGGCATTCCTGATGGACGAACCGCTGTCCAACCTCGATGCCAAGCTGCGCGTGCAGATGCGCGGTGAGATCGCCCGACTGCAGCAGCGGCTCGGTACCACCACCATCTATGTGACCCACGACCAAACCGAGGCCATGACGCTCGGCGACCGTGTCGTGGTGATGCGCGGCGGCGTCGTGCAGCAGATCGGTACGCCTGACGAGCTTTACGAGCGGCCCGCGAATCTGTTCGTCGCGGGCTTCATCGGGTCGCCGGCCATGAATTTCTTTCCCGCCACGCTGACCGCGACCGGATTGAGTCTGCCATTCGGCGAGGTGACGCTGACCCAGCCCGTCCACGATGTGCTCGCGCAGCATCCGGCGCCGCAGAACGTGATCGTCGGCGTCCGACCGGAACATCTGCAGGACGCGGCGTTGATCGACGCCTACCAGCGCATCAGTGCACTGAACTTCGAGGTGAAAGTCGACTTGGTCGAGTCGTTGGGCGCCGACAAATACGTCTACTTCACGACCGAGGGTTGCGTCGTGCACTCCGAGCAGCTGTCCGAGCTCTCCGAACTTGAAGCCGAATCCGGGGGAGTGGCACACGAATTCGTTGCCAGGGTTCCCGCCGCGTCGAACGCGGCCAAAGGTAGAACACTCGAATTAGCCTTCGAAACATCGAAACTCGCGGTTTTCGATGCCGACTCCGGGGCGAACTTGACGGTGCCGCCACCGTCCGGCGCGGAGTGACCCAGACACTGACCCAGGTGCGCGCGCACCTGCAGGCTCACTTTCGTCGGGCCGGCATCGACACCGAGCCTGACGTCGCCAGCGTGACGTTCCTGGGCGCTGAGCCCGTGGACGTGCTGCGCTATCGCCCCGGCGCCGACAAGGTTGTGCACTATGTGTCGCTGGGCTGCTCGCGGCATCCGATGGTCGACCCGACCGCGGTGGTCGTCGACGGCGAACGCGGGCCGCGCGCCGAAGTTGTTCTGCGCCTGAGTGATCCGGGATCGGCTACCGGCTTGGCCCGCAGCCTGGCCGTGGTGGCGGCATCCCCGGCAATCGAGGGTGTGGTGTTGTTGCCGGACGCGCTGGTCGACCTCGGTACGCCGCTGTGGGAGCGATCGTCGGGCCGGGTCCCGTTCACTGCGGTGCTGTTGGGCCACAGTGACATTCCCGACTTACCGCTGGAACCGCCGCGCGATCCGGTGCGATTCCTGTCGGCGACGCCGATCACCGCGACCGAGGCCGCCTGGGTCCGGCTGAAAGGTGCCGACGCGATGCGCGACGCGTGGCGAAGCGACGGGGTGGACGTTCTGGACCCCAATCGCCCTGCCGCGCAACCACACTGATACTAGAGCCAGTCTCTGCGGCGGAAGTTGCGGTACAGCAGCAGACAGACGACCACAAGTAGGGTCAGGAACGTCGGGTAACCCCAATGCCATCTCAGGCCGGGCATCCACTCGAAGTTCATCCCATAGATGCCGGCGAACATCGTCGGCACCGCCAGCAAACCGGCCCATGCCGATATCTTGCGCATGTCGGTGTTCTGCTGCATCTCCACCCGGGCGAGCGCGGCCTGCACCAGCGAGCTGAGGTTCTCGTCGTAGCTGGCGATCTGATCGGCGGCGTGGGTGTGGTGGTCTGCGACGTCGCGCAGGTAACGCCGTACCTCTTTGGAAATCAGGTCCTTGTGTTCGGACTGCATCCGCACAAACGGCATCGACAGCGGGTTGACGCATCGACGCAGCTCGACGACCTCACGCTTGAGGTGATAGATCGGCTCGATCTGGGTGCGGTGGTCCGGCGCGAAGGCCTCCTCCTCGACGGCGTCGATGTCGGACTCCATCAGATGGGTGACCTCGAGGTAACTGTCGACCACGTAGTCGGCGATCGCGTGCATCACCGCGTACGGACCCAGCCGCATCTGTGCGGGGTTGGCCTCCATCCGCTTGCGGACCTGGGACAGTCCGCTGTGCTCGCCGTGCCGGACGGTGATGACGAAGGAGGCGCCGACGAAGATCATGATCTCGCCCGTTTCGACGACCTCGCGGGCCAGCACGATCGACTCGTGCGGCACGTAGTTGACGGTCTTCAGCACCAGGAACAGCGACTCGTCGTAACGCTCCAGCTTGGGCCGTTGATGCGCACACACCGCGTCCTCGGTGGCCAGCGGATGCAGGCCGAAAGCGCCGGCAACCTCCTGCATCTGGTGCTCGCTGGGCTCGTGCAGGCCGATCCATGCGTACGCTTCGTGCCCGGCCAGCTGCAGTTCGGTTACTTTGGCGCACGCGTCGGCGTGCGTGTACCCGCCGGGCAATCGCTCCCCGTCGACATAGATGCCGCAGTCGACCACGGCCTGGTCGGCGGGCAGGTGCAGGTGCTCGGGCTGCGGATGCGGAGGCTCGTCCCGCTCGGGCCGTGCCTGGGGACGCAGCGTTTCAGGTAGTTCGCGAAACGAAGGCATCCGTAACCTCCCATCTGCAGCGCGAATCCAAAAGAAGCCTTGGTGATGCTACGCGCCCCGCCTTGGTACTGCCGGTGGCCGAGTGCGGTTGAGCTGGCGTGATGGACGTCGAGATCGTCGCCGGGTCGGGGGCGGGATTCGTCGCGCGCGCACGGGTGCGCTAGTTTCGAGCCGACTCGATTCTGCGTACAGGCCGATATCCACCTGCCGATCTCCATGAGGAGCGAATTGACGTGAGCGCTACACCCCTGAAGGTTGCCGTCACCGGCGCTGCCGGCCAGATCGGCTACAGCCTGCTGTTTCGCCTGGCCAGCGGCTCGCTGCTGGGCTCTGACCGACCGATCGAGCTTCGGCTGCTCGAGATCGAGCCGGCCCTCAAGGCGCTCGAGGGCGTGGTGATGGAGCTTGACGACGGCGCATTCCCGCTGCTGTCCGGCGTCCAGATCGGCGCGGACCCCAACAAGATCTTCGACGGCGTCAACCTGGCCTTGCTCGTCGGCGCCCGTCCACGTGGCCCGGGCATGGAGCGCGGCGACCTGCTGGAGGCCAACGGCGCGATCTTCACCGCGCAGGGCAAGGCGCTCAACTCCGTCGCCGCTGACGACGTCCGCATCGGCGTGACCGGCAACCCGGCCAACACCAACGCGCTGATCGCGCTGAACAATGCGCCCGACATTCCCAAGGAGCGCTTCTCGGCGCTGACCCGGCTGGACCACAACCGGGCTATCTCGCAGCTGGCCAAGAAGACCGGCGCCAAGGTCACCGACATCAAGAAGGTCACCATCTGGGGCAACCACTCGGCCACCCAGTACCCCGACATCTTCCACGCCGAGATCAACGGCAAGAACGCCGCCGAGGTCGTGAACGACCAGAAGTGGATCGCGGACGACTTCATCCCCACCGTCGCCAAGCGTGGCGCCGCGATCATCGATGCGCGCGGCAGTTCGTCGGCCGCCTCGGCAGCGTCGGCGACCATCGACGCCGCCCGCGACTGGCTGCTGGGCAGCCCCAAGGACGACTGGGTGTCGATGGCCGTCCTCTCCGACGGCTCTTACGGCGTGCCTGAGGGGCTGATCTCGTCATTCCCGGTGACCACCAAGGACGGCAACTGGACCGTCGTGCAGGGCTTGGACATCAACGAGTTCTCTCGCGGTCGGATCGACAAGTCGACCGCTGAGCTTGCCGACGAGCGCAGTGCGGTCACCGACCTGGGCCTGATCTGAGATCTGGTCGATTAGGGCTACTAAAAAGTAGTCAGTACGCTGGGTTGCGTGTCGGAATTGATTGAATCGATACAGACCCGCACTGAGCAGGGCGCTATCACCGATGCTGAGATCTTCGAGGCGCATTCGGGCGGCAAGCTTTCGGTAGGCCCGACGACGGCGCTGGACACCCAGCGTTCGCTGTCGATCGCCTACACCCCGGGCGTCGCACAGGTCAGCCGCGCGATTGCCGGCGATCACACCCTGGCCAGCCGCTACACGTGGGCGGGCCGACTGGTGGTCGTTGTCAGCGACGGCAGCGCGGTCCTCGGTTTGGGTGACATCGGGCCGGCGGCGTCGTTGCCGGTGATGGAAGGCAAATGCGGGCTGTTCAAGGAGTTCGCCGGACTGGATGCCATCCCGATCGTGCTGGACACCAAGGATCCCGACGAGATCGTCGAGACCCTGGTGCGGCTGCGTCCGACGTTCGGCGCGGTCAATCTCGAGGACATCGCGGCGCCGCGCTGCTTCGACATCGAACGCCGGCTTGTCGAGGCGCTGGACTGCCCGGTGATGCACGACGACCAGCACGGCACCGCGATCGTCGTGCTGGCCGCGCTGATGGGCGCCGCGAGAACTCTCGACCGGGACATGACCGCATTGCGCACCGTCATCTCCGGCGCTGGCGCAGCGGGCATCGCATGCGCGAATTTGCTTCAGGCCAAGGGCATTTCGGACATCACCGTGCTTGACTCGCGCGGCATTCTGCACCGCGGCCGCGCCGACATGAACAGCGTCAAAGCCGAACTCGCCGACCGCACCAACGCCCATGGCTGCTCCGGCGGCATGGTCGAGGCACTCGAGGGCGCCGACGTCTTCATCGGGGTCTCCGGTGGGGTGGTTCCGGAGGAGTTGATCGCGACGATGGCGCCGCGCAGCATCGTGTTCGCGTTGTCGAATCCTGACCCGGAGGTTCACCCGGACCTGGCGGCCAAACACGCCGCAGTGGTCGCCACCGGGCGAAGCGATTTCCCGAACCAGATCAACAACGTGTTGGCCTTCCCCGGAGTCTTCCGCGGCGCGCTGGACGTCGGTGCCCGCAGGATCACCGAGACGATGAAAGTGGCTGCGGCCGAGGCGATCCTGTCGGTCGTCGCCGACGATCTGGCTCCGGATCGAATTGTCCCGAGCCCGCTCGACCCGCGGGTCGAGCCGGCGGTTGCCGCTGCCGTTGCCGCCGCCGCAGACACCGCGGAGTGACTGCCGGCCGACTGACCGCGCTGGCGCTGGCTGCGGCGCTGGCGACCGCGGGTTGCGGCCATGCCGCCGGCGCCCGGCATCGCCCAGCAGAGGTGGTCGTCGGGTCCCGTGCCGGAATCGAGTCGACGCTGCTTGCCGACATCTACACCGGTGCACTGCGCTCCTACGGGTTCCCGGCGCACACCGAGCTGGCTCCAGATCCGCTGACCAAGCTCGACTCCGGCGCATTCGTCGTCGTCCCCGGGTTTACCGGTCGGGTGCTGCAGGCCTTCCAGCCAGGCGCCGCCGTACGTTCCGACGCGCAGGTCTACAAGGCCATGGTCGGCGCACTGCCGGAGGGAATCGCCGCCGGTGACTACACCACCGCCGCCGAGGACAAACCCGCCTTGGCGGTCGCCGAGTCGATGTCGAGGAGTTGGGGCGGTGGCGATCTCAGCGCGCTGGCCCGGCACTGTGACGGCCTGGTCGTCGGATCGATGGCCGGTGCGTCGACGCCCTCGGCTGTCGGCAGCTGTCGACTACCTGCCGGTCGCGAATTCCCGGACGATGCAAGACTTTTCGCCGCAGTGAAGGCTGGGGAGGTCACCGCGGCCTGGACTACCACCGCCGATCCGAACGTGCCCGCTGACCTGGTGGTGCTGACGGATGGCAAGCCGGCGTTGGTGCAGGCCGAAAATGTGGTACCGCTGTACCGCCGCAACGAGCTGACCGATCGACAGCTGCTGGCGGTCAACGAGGTGGCCGGCGTGCTGGATACCGCCGCGCTCGTCGACATGCGTCGGCAGGTGACCGCCGGCGCTGACGCCCAGGCAGTGGCCGACGGCTGGCTGAACGAACACCCGCTCGGGCGCTAGCGCGACGGCGGCTTCATTCGGCCCACGACGGGGGCGAACAGCCGCTGGTAGCCGGAACCGGTGATCCGCACGATCAAATCGAGCACCACGGCGTCCTGGCCGACCAACACCCGGGCCTTGTTTTTGCGGACCCCGTCCAAGATGATTTCGGCCGCCCGTTGCGGGGTGGTACTGGCCAGTCGCTTGTCGAAGAACGTGGACTGCGCGGCGGGATCCACCCCTTCTGCGGTCAGGCCGTTGCGGGCGATCGCGGTTTTGATACCGCCCGGGTGTACCGACGTCACCTTCACCGGTTCGCGGTTCAGCGTCATCTCCTGCCGCAGGGATTCGGTGAAGCCGCGCACGGCGAATTTGGCCGAGTTGTAGGCGGCCTGCCCGGGCATTGCCATCAGCCCGAAGAGGCTGGAGACGTTGACGATGTGGCCATCGCCGGAGGCGATCAGATGCGGAATAAAAGCCTTGGTGCCGTTGACAACTCCCCAGAAGTCCACGTCCATCACCCGCTCGATGTCCTTGAACTGGCTGATGTCGACGTCGCCGGTGAACGCGATCCCGGCGTTGTTGTAGATCTGGTTCACCTTGCCGAAGTGTTCGTTGATCTGGTCGGCGTAAATGTGGAAGGCCTCGCGCTCGGTGACGTCGAGTCGGTCGGATCTGACCGGCGCGCCGATGGCTCTCAGTCGTTCTTCGGTCTGCGCGAGCCCCTCGGTATCGACATCGCTGATCGCCACCGACGCGCCCGAACGGGCCAGTTCGACGGCCAGCGCCCGGCCGATACCCGAGCCCGCACCGGTTACCGCGGCTACCTTTCCCGCAAACCCTTCCATGGACGCTCCTTGCTACGTGGGTTGGCGTCAAGGCTAGCCGGTACCGGCGGTATCGGACGCGGGCGGGTCGCCGGAAAAGGTTGTGGCCCGCACACCTGGCGGTGTGCGGGCCACAGCGGTGATGTGCGGGGGGTTAGGCCCAGCTGGAGCCGACGGCAGAGTCGGTGCTGTTCATGTTGTTGCCGGCGGACTGCACCTTCTGGCCGTGGGAGTTGGCTTGTTCGTAGATGGTCTGGAAGTTGCGACCCAACTGGGTGATGAACTCCTGGCAGGCCACCGAACCC